>Ga0193951_1000054_pt1 | contig 45171 bp, 41 predicted proteins | sample BB_2_MG_FD_140370 | JGI IMG/M metagenome (GOLD analysis project Ga0193951, IMG submission 140370) | Microbial mat bacterial communities from the Broadkill River, Lewes, Delaware, United States - BB_2_MG | ecosystem: Environmental > Aquatic > Freshwater > River > Microbial mats | place: USA...
GCTATTTTTAAGTTATAAGATCCGATATAACTATAGTCTTTTTTATTGTTTTTAATAAAAATTTCAGATACCATTTTATTAATTGGATGTTCTTTAGAACTTGTTTTAGATGTATTTACTGAAATAATTGTTGCGTTTACATAAATGTCTTTATAAAAGCAAATGTGATTTTCATTGGTCGTTATATTTGCAGATATCCCAGTTTGAAAGGTTTCTATCGTTTTATAATTTTTTGAATTAACAAAGGCATGAGATAATTTACCCTCTGTACAGTATAAGAAGTTAGCCACTGCACGTTGTGGACTTTTAATATTGAACTTTACATCTTCTTTGAATTTTATATCAAATTCCACAAAAATGGTATCTCTTTCTAATTCAATCCCTCTGATGAATCCTTTTCCTAGTCCGTTATCAATATAGAGTTCTCCTTCATTAAGCTGCGTTGTGTAAGATCCTCCAATTGTATTCTTTAATGTATTAAACATTGCTTGAAGGTTGTTGGCTTTAATTTCTATAGTTTTCATGATTATTGATTTTTTGGTTAGACAGTATAAAATTTATAAATTCTAGTAGGTAAGATAGTTAGTGTGACAATATTATAAGTAGTTAACTTAAATGGTCTTTTTGGCGCTTTCCATAGTATTTAATTTTGAATATCCTATTTCTGAACTCGCCACATTAAATTTGTTTTTTGGAAAAATTCTTCCAACTCTTGAAAATTGCTTTTGTAAATGTTTAGTTGATAATTTCATGATATAATTGATTAGATTAATTTTCTTGATACAAAGTAACGACCTCTTTAGGCTTAGCATGTTACACAATTCCTTTCTTTTGTTACATAATTTCGAAACATTGTTAAACAAACCCTAAAATAGAAGGAGTAAGCATCATAAACAGCGTTCATTAATCACCATTAACTAATGGCAATACGTATATAGTAAAAAGTATTTACGAGAAGTAAAACTTGAAAAATTAAAAAGGTATATGACTATGGGATGGGTATTATAGTCTTCTTAGAGAATAAGGTAATGTGAAGCAGCAATATCTATTTTCTGTTGAGCATTATAAGGAGTATAACAGCTAATACCAACAATAAATGAATAACTGCAGATAAAGCATACACAAAGAATCCTATGGCCCACAGGATAATTATAAGTACCAAAAAAACATAAAGAAAAGTCTTCATTGTAGGGATCAATTTAATATAAGGGCTTTAACTCAATTTAGAAACCCACTAAAACAGTCTTAAAAAGTTAGAGCAAGAATAACATGAGGAGTAAAAACTGTAACAAATATGTAGAATTTGAAATAGAAGATGTTATACAATTACCAGAAATGTTTATATGATTTTAAGAAAAGACTTACCGCGAACTACTTTAAGAAGGGCAGATAAATGTTAAATGTAGCCCCTTTATTAGGCTCTCCTTCAGCGACAATAACTCCCTTATGGTTTTCAACAATCTTTTTACAAATGGCCAATCCAATACCTGTTCCGGAATATTCTGATTTGCCGTGTAATCTATTAAAGAGTAAAAATATTTTTTCGGCATAGGGTTGTTCAAAACCAATACCATTGTCTTTAAATGTTATTTTATGATGATATTTGTATAGCGAATTTTTAATCTGTTTTACATCTCTAGATAGCACTTCTTCGTGTGTAATTTCTATTACAGGTGGTACATCTTCTTTGCTATACTTTAAAGAGTTGCTTATAATATTAATAAACAATTGCTGAATTTGAAATGAGATTACCTCCATGGTCGGTAAATCGTCACATATAATTTTAGCTCTCTTTTCTTCTATACTATCTATGAGCTCTGTCTTGGCATGCTCTAATAGTAGATTCATATTGGTTTTTAAATATTCTTTTTCTGAGGTATTTGTTCTAGAATACTGCAACAAATCTTCAATAAGCATACGCATTCTGGCAGATGCAGACTTCATACGTTGAATATAAATTTGACCACTTTCTGAAATATGATCTTTTTCCTTGGCTTCTAATCGCGACATAAAGGTTTGAATTTTTCGCAAAGGCTCTTGTAAATCGTGACTAGCCACATAGTTAAACGCAGACAGTTCTTTATTAGTACGTTCTAATTCCTGGTTGCGCTGTTCAATAATCCGGTAGTTCTCAACTTCATTGGTAGCATCGACAGTAACACCAAAAATCTTTTTCTCACCATCGGTTTCATCCATTAACTTAGAGTAGGCCTTTAGGTGCTTAATCGTTCCATCCTTATGCACCACTCTAAAGCTCGTAAATGGCAATTCACCTTCCTTCATCATTAGATTAACACGATGCCCTAAGTTGGTTAGATCCTCTTCGTGTACAAACTTATAAAAGTTAATTAATGTGGGTTCAAAGCTATGTGGTTCTTCACCCAATAGGCGATACAAATTATCAGAAAATTCAAATTCATTCTCCTCCATATACCAAACCCAAGTACTCGTATTACTAACAATTTCGGATTGTTTAGTCAGTTTTTCAGAAATTTCTAATTCTGTATTACTCTCTTTTAAAGCTTTTAAATCTGTGGTCATTTTTATATAAGCCAAGAGTAGAATGACTAACGTTAAGATTAATAAACCATAAAACAATAAAGGAGTGAGGCCTATTTTACCTTGACTAATTTCTTGGTTTTGAACCAGAAGACGCTGTTCTAAGTCTAACATTTCGGATATATCAGAACGAATGGTATCCATCTGAATTTCACCTTCGTGCAATAAGTACAATAAATCCTTGGTTAATACTTCACTATCCTTAACGCGCGCAAAAGAATTACTAAAATTTTTAAAACGTTTTTGAATATCGTTATTTAAGTCCTTTAGTTTGTCTACTTGCTCACTATTAGGCACAATTAATGTATCTAAATTCACAAGGTTATTAGATATTTTTTGCAGACTCTCCTCATATGGAGCAAGAAAAAGCGAATCGTGCGTTAATAAATAACCTCTATGCCCTATTTCGGCATCTTTAAGGTTAGAAATAACGAGCTCTAATTCACTTCGCAACGAGTAGTTATCCTTAACAACTTTTGAGGCTTTAGAGAGTTCGTTTATATGCTGATAGGTATAGCCTCCTATACATAGAATTACAAAAAGACCTGCAACAAAGGCGGTTCTGAGGTATCTACTAGAAGGTGTTGGCATAGTTTATAGTCTTAATAAAAAATTTTCTTTATTTAAGCCGCTGGTATGATACTGCCAATTGGTAGTGACGACTTCTGAAAGTACTTTTTTTAGTTTTTCAAAATCATTAGGTTTTTTAATATAGACATTAGCACCTATAACAAAAGTGTTTTCAATGTCTTCTTCAGATGCTGATGTTGAGTAAATAGCGATCGCCATATCTTTAAAGCGTTGAGATGCTTTAATCTCTTTTAAACATTCTAATCCCGATTTCTTAGGCATATTGAGATCTAGAAACAATAAGTTTGGAATCGCATTATTAGAATCATCTAAATAATTCATTAACTCTATACCGTCCTTAAAAAGTGATACATTACTTCTCACTTTCAACTCCTCAAAAGCCTCTGTAAAAAACAATCTGTCGTCTTCATCATCATCTGCCAAGGCTAAATTTATATAATCGCTATTCATTTCTACAAACTTACAGTTAGGTTAATTTATTTGTTTTCGTTTTGCAATAATACGCTGAAAAGCTGACGGAGTAATACCCGTTGTATTTTTAAATTGTCTACTCAAATGAGCTACACTAGAATAGTTGAGTTTAAAGGCTATTTCAGTTAACGAAAGCTCCTCTTTTGTCAATAATATTTTAGTGTATTCTATTTTCTGTAAAATAATAAAATTTTCGATAGACGTATAAGTGACTTCAGAAAATAAATTAGACAGGTAGCTATAATTTTCATTTAGCTTTTCTGCTAAATATACTGAAGTCTTAACGTTGATATCTTTTTCATTAAAGACCATATCTACTATAACATCTTTAATTTTTTGTATTACAATCTTTTTAGGATCCTTTACAACATCGATTCCAAAATCATTAATATCATTATAAAATGTATCCAGTTTTTCCTCTGATACTTTATCTAACAACTCTATTTCACCAAACGCTGTTTGTTGATACTTGAGCTGATGTGCTTCCAATCGCTGTTCTAAAACAGCATTGCAAACTTTGGTAAAATCAAATTTTAACAATAATTTCATTGTATAGATTTGCGCTTTAGGTTGAACACTTGAATAACAATTCAAATTTACTGCTAAAATTCACATTTTTCACCATATTATTTTATTGAATTCATAAAATATAAATAACATACGGATTACTTCTAATTTAGAATTTCACCTAACATAAGAAAGCCGATTATAAAATCGGCTTTTTTGAGATTATATTTTAGCTATATGTCTAAAATTCTGAGTACTTAAACTTTTGACCTCCAACAGAAATATCTGCCATGGCACCAGCTTTCGATTTTACAAAAGTGATAACTCCGTCGTTATAGTTGGCTTTTTTACTTGCTCCTTTATCTACAATTACCGCTTTGGCTTCTGCAGAAAACTCAAAGTTTCCTTGTTTAAATTCATTTAAAGCATCTTCTGTTTCAAAGAAAATTACTTGCATGTAAGCTTCTCCACCTGCTTGTAGTCCGATATCTAATTTTTTCATATCAGCCATACCCTTAGGCATGCCATTTTCATATACAACACCATTACCTGAGGCTGCACCTACAACCAATGCTCCTTCTCCAACATTAGGAAATACAACGTAACCTGATGAATTGTTAAAGAATTTTTCTAAACCAATATCCGACTTTTTTAAGGTTGAAATTGCTTTTTCGGCGTCTTTCATAACACGTCTATCATCATTATTTTGGGCAAATGCAAATACGGTTACAAACATTAACGCCATCGTTACTATAAAGTTTCTAATTTTCATAATTTTAAATTTATTGATTAAACATTTATTTTATGTAAAGGCTCACAAACACATTATTTTAAGAGTGCGCTGTACCTCTTACTTTCTTACCGTAAAAGTATAGGTAAGGGCTAGAATCAATTGATGCAAAACAATAGATTATTGATGCTATTAGTGAAAATATAAAAATAACAGTTGTCTATTTCGCTTTTCACCATGCATAACTTAAACATAATGAGAGTATAAATATTCATATAACAGAGAAATCAATTATTTTTAAATTTTAGATGGTCTATGATTTACTTTTACGTATTCCTTTAAACATCTATGCTGATAACAGTATAGGATTACTCATATTTATTATTAAATTTAAAACAGATTAATAGACATTTATTAATGAAATAAAAAGAACACGTTAACTTCGTAATAAAGAAGTAAAACTTAACATAAATATTTAAAGTAAAACTATACACTTTTCAATCATGCACGAAAAGAAAAACCTACCTCATAGTAGATTAATATACATTTTAGCCATTTTAAGTTGCTTTCTATTTTGTTTTGGTGGCTTATCAATCATTTTAGCTATCATAGCTTTTAGTCTTGCTAAAAAATCAGAACAGATATACAAACAAAATCTAGAAGCTTATAGTAATATTAAGACCATACAAAAAGGAAAGGTTATGGCCATAGTAGGTATAGTTTTAAATATAATAGTAATAGGAATCACCATTTGGACTTTAGCAACCATTGGAAGGGATGCTTGGTCTGAAGAGTTTCTTAGAAGATGGAATGAAGGATTACAAAACAACAGACCGTAACTCTATTATTTCTTCAGGTCTTAGATGATCCAATAACATCGATTAAAATAGATAAGCCTATCTGTAGTGATAAATCGTTATAATGTTATCAGAGTTGAAAATAGTAAAGCCATTACAATAGCTTATCTTAACAAGCCAATCCTTAAATATCAGGCATAAAAAAACGGTTTAGCGTGAACCAAACCGTTAGTAAAAAGCTTTCGCTTTGTAGCGGGAACTGGACTCGAACCAGTGACCTTCGGGTTATGAGCCCGACGAGCTACCTACTGCTCTATCCCGCGATGTAATAAAAAAATGATTGTACTTAGCTTTTAACTTTCGGTTCATAATGCCGACACCATCATTTTAGGACTGCAAAGATAATACTTATTTTGATATATGAAAGAATAAATAAAAAAAATAACGCTCTAATTTTTTATAGAGCGTTATTACTTAAAAATTATATTATGACAAAAAATTAATTTTCTTCATCTTCTTCAGCATCTAAGGTTGCTAAAGCTCCATTTCTATTGACTTCATCTAAATCGAAATCTACGATATTTGGAAGCTTATCTTTTAATGCTGCAAAATTACCTTTAAACTGATTTTGACCCAATAGTAAAGTTTTTAAGTTGGTTAGTTGGGCTAATTCATTTGGAATATCTCCATAAAAAGCATTATTGGATAATACTAACTCTTCAAGATTTACTAATCCACCAATTGATGATGGTATATTTCCTAATAACTGATTATCAAAAACGCTTAATACCTTTAATGATTTTAAACCCGATAAATTGGCAGGTAGTGTACCTCTTAATTGATTACTACTTAAGATTAAAGTCTCTAGGTTAGTTAAACGTGCTATTGACTCTGGAATCTCACCTGTAAAATCATTATTAAATAACTCTAGTGATTTTAAATTAGTGAGTTGTCCAATATCTGCAGGAATTCTACCACTAAATAAATTTGAGAATAATTTTAGCTCTTCCAAGTTAATCATACGTACTAAAGAACTTGGTAACGCACCACTTAATTTATTAAAAGATAAATTTAGAATCTTTAAATGTGATAATTTAGAAATTGACTCTGGAAGTGTTCCTTGAAGGCCGTTAAAACTTAAATTAATGGCAACAACTTTATCATTTTCAACAGTTAAACCATACCATTTTGAAACGGGTTGATCTAAATCCCATGAGTGACTCCAAGAATCACCGTTGGTTGAATTATATAAATCTACAAGTGCGGCTTTTTGATCTTTAGAAACTTCTGCAAAAGCATACATTGAAATTAAACAGAATACTAATGTTATTTTAAGTGTCTTCATAGTGGTTGATTTTTTGTGGAGGGACACAATAACACCACGAATATAGGCGTAACCACTTTTAAAAGCAAATTTATTCGACGAAATACACTATTTTACTAAAATTAATACTAAAACTATGAAAAACACAAATAGTCATTGTTCAATACTTGTGCCTATGAAACTAGTTATTTCTCCATTTTCTGTATGTACTGTTATTTGAATAGGATTACAACACGTTTCGTAATCTTCAATATAGCTTTGATAACTTTGAGACAAATCTACTAACATCGAAATTTGCTCCCAACAGTATGGACATTGAAAGAAGTGTTCATCCATAATTATCTCATCTAAAATTGAACATTCAATAGTTCTCCACTAATCTGAAGTATTTCTAACTCTGATAATTTTGCTGCGAACTTGGCTTGATTTCGGCTTAATTCGGCATTGAGTAAATTTACTTGTGCTTGTCTAAATTCAATAGAATTGACCTGCCCGATTTTGAATTTCTCTTGTGTACGATCAAAATTATTCTGAGCTGTGACGATATTTTTTTCTTGAATATTAAAAATTTCTAATTTATTCTGATAATTATCCCACGCATTATTAAAATCCCTCTCAATACTTAGTAAAATACGTTCCTTTTCAAGCTTTTGTGTTTCTAAATTTATTTGAGCATTCTTTACTCTAGTTATGGTAGCTCCACCATCAAATAAATTCCAACTTAAATTAACACCTGCAGTTAAGCCAGTACTTGTAGAAACTGCTAAAAGCGATACCGCATTATTATCACTCTGATTCCAACCATAAGTTCCAGACAGACCAATAGTTGGTAAATAAGCTGATTTCCCGGAATTGATATCTAATTCACTTATCATAATATTCTTTTCAGTTTGAAGTAAAGCTACATTTCGAGATTTAGCTTTTTCAAATAAACTATCTTTTTGAAACTGAAGTGCAAACTCTACCTCTGTTTCCACATCAAAATCGTTAATGTAAGTTTCACCTAATACTAATTTTAAATCGCGCTTAGCAACTTTTAAATCTTGCTTTGTATTAATAATATTAATACTATCTGTATTTATATCTACTTCTGCATTTAAGACTTCTAACTTAGTGTTCTGACCATATTCAAATTGATATTCTGCTCTTAATAATCTGTCTTTAGTATTTTGTAAAGTTTCCTCAAGAGCATTTAAGTTATCTGATAGTTGGGCTACATTATAATATACAGAAAACAACTGAAGTATGGTGGTTTCAATAGTTTCTCTGGCTTGCAATTCTGATAATTGGTATTGCTCCTTTAAGCGTTTATAATTATAGCGTCTGCCTAAGCCATCAAAGATTGTATAGTTTAAACTAATGCTGGCATTATAATTTGAACTTTCAGCACCATTCAATACCGCATCTGGTCTACCATCAGAAAATTCAGCTTCTGTATTATCTAAGTTATAATTTGCACCTGCACTACCAGTAAGTGTTGGTAAAAATCCTGTATTAAGAATATTGGTATTATTCTCGGCAACTGAAACCGCATTTTTGGCGATTTTTACACCATAATTATTTTCTAAAGCTTTAGATACCGCCTGGTCTTTTGTTAAAACGTCTTGTGCTTGCAAACCAATACAGCATACAAAAAACAATAAGGGAAATATGTATTTAGTGTTCATTTGCTTCATTTTGTTCTTTTATGGCACGTTCTACTTCTTCTTTAGATACCTTATATCCTGTAACCAGCCATTTACTATTTGTTTTTATAGTATTACTAAATGATAGGAATAAAGGCAAAACCAATAATGTTAAAATGGTGGCATAAGCGATTCCGAAAGAAATAGAGATGGCCATTGGTTTTAAGAATTGGGCTTGTCTACTTTTTTCTAATAATAAAGGTGCTAAACCTGCCACTGTAGTTAATGACGTTAAGAAAATAGCTCTAAAACGCGATTTACCAGCTTCCGAAAGGGCCACATCAAATGGCATTCCTTCCTTTAAATTACCATTAAACTTACCAATGAGTACCAAACCATCATTCACCATTATACCAATTAAAGCTATGATTCCCAGTAATGATAAAATATTTACTTGAAATCCTAGCAACCAATGTCCCCAAGCTACGGCAGTTAAACTAAATGGAATAAGTAATAAGAGTAATAAGGGTTGCGAATAACTTCTAAATGTAAATGCTATAGTGATATAAATTAATAATAAAATAATAGGTCCGGCAACAGATAACGAACTAGTTAATTTATCTGCTTCACGGTTTTGCCCTTCAAATGACGCATTAATCGTTGGATATTTCGATTGTAATTGAGGAATAAATACTGTTTTAATATCGTCTAAAATATCAGTATTACTTGTTCTCGGGTCTTTTAAATCTGCATACACTTGAATTTCGCGCTTCCCTTCTAAGTGATTAATGGCTACATCTCCTCTTACGATGCTATAATTTGCAATATCCTTGAGCGTCACGCGTTCACCAGTTGGTGTAACGATTCGCATGGCGTCTAAATCATTAATAGAACTTCTATTTTCACGATCATAACGGACCCAAACTTTTATTTCATCTTGTCCACGTTGAAAACGCTGAGCTTGAGCACCGAAGAAACCAGAACGCACTTGAGACATAACTGTTCTTAAATCGAGACCTAATAAATACGCACTTTCTTTAAGCTCTAATCGTATCTCTTTTATACCTGCAGGATCGTTGTCTCCAATGTCTTTAAGTAAAGGATTAGATTCTAAATACTTTTTCAGCTCTAGCTTAGATGCTTTTAGCTCTTCAATATTATTACTTAGTAACGATACCGATACCGGACTTCCTCCAAAATTACCACCAGAGCCATAAATTAGGCGTTCAGTTCCTATAACAGGGCCAACCAATTCTTCTAATCTATTGGTTACTAAATCCGCTTTAATTTCATCTGGTCGCTCTTCACCTGGCAAAAGATTAATTCTTAACCTGGCACTAGAACTGCTACTAATATCAACAATAGTATTTTCAAATAATTGTTTTCCGGTACCTTTTAAATATTTTTCAGTGAGTTCTTCATTAACGATAAAAGACTTTTCTTCAATCATAGAAATGATAGAATCGGTAATTTTTACATTTGTTCCAGCAGGCATTACCAATTCAATATTAGCAGTATCACTTGCTATTCTTGGAAAAATAGTTACTCCAATAATACCTCCACCAAGAGAGCCTATGGTTAAAACCAACAGGGCAACAAAAATACCAAGTGACAAAATTTTAAAGCTTAATACAAAATTCAAAGCCGGAGTATAAACTTTATCTCTTAAAAACGACATAAAGCGATCTCCACCTCGATTGAGGTTTTTCATAAATGAGAAAAACTGTTTTATTTTAGACGGATTGTCATCCACTTTCTGAGCTCGTAATGCTTTAGAATGCGCTAAGTGAGCCGGTAAAATAATTAGGGCTTCTATTAAAGACACAATAAGCGTGAGAATTACAATCACCGCAACCTCACCAAAAAACTCTCCAATTCTACTATCTAAAAAGAAAAATAAAGAAAATGCTAAAACCGTAGTAAGAATTGCTGAAACCACTGGTGGAATAACCTCAAGAGTCCCATCTATTGAAGCTCTAATCGGTGACTTTCCTTTTTCATAATGCTGGTAAATATTCTCTGCGATAACAATCGCATCATCAACTAAAATACCTATAACGATTATCATTCCAAAGAGCGATAACACATTGATAGTAACATCAAATTGAGATGCAAACATAAACATCCCTAAAAACGATATCGGTAACCCGAAAGCAACCCAAAGCGCTAATCTTGTATTTAAAAATATCGATAAAAATAGTAATACCAATAACATACCTGCTACCGCATTCTCTGCTAACAACTGGGTACGTTGGTTTAATGTAATCGATCTATCATTAACCACTTCTAATTGTACATTACTGTACATCTGATTGTACTCTTCAATGTATTCATTTACCTTATCTGCAGACGAAATTAAATCCTCGTTATTTGTACTGGTAACGGCAATATTAACCGATAAATTCTGATTAAAATACGTGGCATTTGGAGTTTCCGAAAAACGATCTCTAATTACAGCAATGTCTTTTAATCGAATTACTTTGCCGTCGGAAGATGCTCTAACAATTATATTTGAAAGCTCCTTGCCATAATACTGACGATTGTTAGCTCTAATTAAATATTCTTCGGCAACAGTTTTTACATTTCCACCTGTTACTAAAATATTTGAACTACTCACGGCTGAAGCCACCTCGTCGAAGGTAAGGTTGTACGCTAATAGATCTAACTCATTAACTGCAATTTCTATTTCTTCTTCAGGAAATCCAGATAATTCAATTTGAGATATGCCTTGAATACCTCTTAAATCGGTTTCAATCTGACGTGCCAATTGTTTAAGCGTAACTAATGGAATATTTTTTCCGCTTATAGCAAAAGAAATCGTTTCTCTTACAATTTCTTGTTTAGAAACTACTAATGGCTCCATACCTGTTGGAAAAGAAGGCACTCTATCTACCGCATTCTTAACTTCTAAAAGCATGAAATCGATATTCTCTCCCTTTTCAATCTCTACGGTTATAGTACCACTGTTTTCTAAGGATGTGGACGTCACTCTATCAACTCCTCTTAACCCCTTTAAATTATCCTCAATTTGGAGTACAATACCTTCTTCTATTTCTTGAGGTGAAGCACCAGGATAGTTAATATTTACGGTAATAATCTTGGTTTCATTAAGTGGAAAGAACGATGACTTTAGTGAAAGCGCTCCAATAAGACCGAAAACAATAAAAGCAATAATTAATACATTTACGGCTACATGATATCTTATAAAATATTCAATTATCTTTCTCATTACTGAACAGATTCAGAGGTGTTATCACTATGTACTGCGCTTTTTACATGCATACCTGCATAAGCACCTGGAACTGGTTTTCTTAAAATTATAGTACCATCTGGAACCGCTCTTAACACCACGCTGGTATTAGAAAAATGAACGGGTTTTACAGGAATAACATCAAGTAAGCTATCTTTTATCACATAAATTTCTTCAGTATCTAATAGAAGATTTCTATCGATTTCGATGGCATTATCAACCTTATCAGCATTTAAATTGGCTTCAAGATACATGCCCTCTTTAAGATCATCATGTTTCACCTCAATATAAGCGGTTATCGTCTGGGTTGTAGCATCTATACTACCATTAACACGAGACACTTTACCTTCATAAGTTTTAGTACGATCTAAATTAGTTAAGGTCACAGCTTCACCTTCTTTTAGAATATTTGCAAACGACTTACTTACGGCTACTTCCATTTCGTAAACGGATGGATTGATAAATTCACCTAATTTCTGACCATTTCTAACTAAAGTACCTTCCGTTACTAAGGCTTCGGTTAAGATGCCTGAAAATGGAGCAATAATTCTATACTTAGTGAGTCGTTGTTCTAAGTTTTTTACATTGTAATATGCACTAACGATACCTCTACCGGTAATAAAGTAATTTTCTTTTTCTCCTGAAATTTCTGGAAGGGTTGGTGTCGTTTTGTTTAAATCGAAGTTATTTAAATACGTTTGCCACTTTTGAAATACATCTGGAAAATCTAAACGTAAATCTGGCATTATCGCTGCAATGCTATTATACAATTCACTTTTAGCAGACTGTACACTAGCGTAGTATTCTGAGGCATCTAATCGAATTAACGTCTCACCTTTATTGAATTTCTGACCTGGTTTAAATAATTTTGAACCCGTTTGAAATAAACCTTGCACTTCGGAATACAACTCTACGCGTTGTAAAGCAGTTAAATTTCCATTCGCTGAAATAACGATTGGAATATTTGAGTTTTTTACTGTATCTACCAAAACTGTTTTAACAACTTTTGGTATCACAGGTTTTGGTTTGTTCTTGTTATCTATAAGGTAATTTGCAAAAATAATAGCACCTATTATCAGTGCAACTCCTAAAACAGATAGAATAATTTTTCTTAACATAAGCTCGTTGTCGTCAATAAATTACAAAACTAACTTTATCGACATGTGCCGACGTTAAAAAAATCTTAATTATTCTTAAGAAAGTGCCTCCAATTCAAACTGAACAGCTTCCCAGTCTTCCATGAGTTTGTTTAACGTTTTTTTCTTGTCTTGGTAATCATCAAAAAACTTAGGATCTGATGCCGTTTTATCGTAATCTGTTTCTAGTCTAAGATCATCAGATTTAATATCCTTTTCTAACTGGCTAATTTTAGATTCAATATTACTCAACTTATTATTTAAGGATTTTAATTTCTTTTGGTCTTCGTAACTCTGCTTGTTACTTTCTTTAGGTTTATCTGCAATTACTGTTCTTTTTTCAGCTTCTCTTAAATTTTCGAGGTTACGTTGTTCTAAGTAAAAATCAATATCACCTAAATACTCTTTAATATTTTGGTCTTTAAACTCGTATACCGTATCTGTTAACCCTTGAAGAAAATCTCTATCGTGAGATACTAAAATCAATGTGCCTTCAAACTTAGTTAAGGCTTCTTTTAAAACATTTTTAGATTTAATATCTAAGTGGTTGGTGGGCTCATCCATAATAAGGACGTTTAATGGTTGTAGTAATAACTTCGCTAAGGCTAAGCGATTTCGTTCACCACCCGAGAGTACTCTAACATATTTATCCGCTTCTTCACCTCTAAACAAGAATGAGCCCAATATATCTCTAACCTTACTTCTGTTAGTTTCATTAGCAGCATCAATCATGGTATCTAAAACGGTTTTATTACCGTCGAGATATTCGGCTTGGTTCTGTGCGAAATAGCCAATCTGCACATTATGCCCAAGCTTTAATGTACCTTTATGTTCTATTTCTCCAACAATTATTTTAGCCAAGGTTGACTTTCCCTGACCGTTTTGTCCCACAAAAGCGGTTTTAACATCCCTAGGAACACTTAAACTAACATTGTGTAATACCTGTAAATCACCATAGCTTTTAGACACATTTTCTAATTCTACTACAACCTTACCAGGAGTAATTGATACCGGAAAATTTAAAGACATTACACTATTGTCGTCTTCATCAACTTCAATTCGATCTATTTTATCTAATTTTTTAATCAGAGATTGCGCCATGGTGGCTTTCGAAGCTTTTGCTCTAAATTTTTCAATAAGCTTCTCGGTCTGCTGAATTTGTTTTTCTTGATTTTTCTGAGCTGCTAATTGTTGAATTTTCATCTCTTTACGCAACTCCAAAAATTGTGAATAAGGTTTACTATAGTCGTATATTCTTCCTAAAGAAATTTCAATAGTTCGATTGGTAACATTGTCTAAAAACATTTTATCGTGAGAGACGATAACCACTGCTCCACTATACCCTTTTAAGAAATTTTCTAACCAAATGATAGACTCTATATCTAAGTGGTTTGTTGGCTCATCTAAAAGTAATAAATCATTATTTTGAAGCAAGAGTTTGGCCAACTCAATTCGCATTCTCCAACCTCCAGAAAAAGTATCTGTTAATTTATTAAAGTCTTCTCGCTTAAAACCTAATCCTTGTAGAATCTTCTCTGTTTCACCTTGGTAATTATAACCACCAAGGATTTCATATTGATGTTGAATATCATTCAAATCTACCATTAACTGATGGTAAGCCTCACTCTCATAATCGGTGCGCTCTGCTAATTGCGTATTAATTTCTTCAAGTTTTGCCTCACATTTTTTAATCTCCTTAAAGGCTTGGTAAGACTCCTCTAATACAGTTTTTCCTAAGTCGAAATCAATATCTTGTTTTAAGAAACCGATGTTCATATCCTTATCTGCAGCCATTTGGCCAGAATCTGCTTCTTGCTCTTTAGATAAAATACGTAACATGGTTGATTTACCAGCTCCGTTTTTTCCGATTAAACCAATGCGGTCACCAAGACCAAGCTTAAAAGAAATGTCTTCAAAAAGATATTCTCCTTGAAAAGAAATAGAAAGGTTATGGATATTTAGCATAAGTTTTGTGAATATTACGATTGTATTTACGTTACAATTGTTACAGTGCTTCAGTTATATTATTTTATCTTCGCAATGTCTTAGAAAACGCAAAAGTAAAGGTTTTAGTTATGATTAGAAAAGGAATGAAACTTTATAGCATACTTTTTGGAGTATGTCCGAAATGTCATCAAGAGTCCATGTATCAGAATAAGAATCCTTATGTACTTTCTGAAGTTATAAAAATGAAAGAAAGTTGCTCTCATTGTCATACCAAATATCAGATTGAACCTTCTTTCTTCTATGGTTCTATGTACGTCAGTTATGCTGTTGGTATCGCCTTTGCAGTCGCTGCGTTTATTATTAGTTATAATATTTTAGGATCTTCCTTGACCATTGCCTTCATTGCTATCGTAGCCACATTAATTGGTTTTATGCCCGTAATTATGCGATTATCTCGTAATATCTGGATCAATCTCTTTATGAGTTACGATAAAGAACTCGCTAAAAAATCTAATGTAAAACCTGCAGAGCAGTAATTACCCAAAGCGATTAATATCTATTTCCGGATCTAAGGAGTTGTTGTGTTCAATAAGCTCAAACAATTTCTCAGCTACGTAAGGTGCAATCATAACTCCTCTTGTCCCAAGCCCATTGAGCACGTATAAATTTGCATGCGTAGCGTGTCTACCAACCAATGGTCGTCTATCTTTAACTGTAGGTCTTACTCCTGCAATATGATTAATCACCTCGAAATTGCAAGTTATAAATGTTTTTAATTTTGAAGTCAGTTCTTCCTTTGCAGCAACTGTAGGAGTATTTGTTTTATCGGTATTGTTATAGGTAGAGCCAACATTGTATAAATCGTTACCTAAAGGAATGATAAATACGGATGATTTAATGGCATAGTCTATCTTTAGATCTGGGGCTTTAATAGTTAATATTTCACCCTTAGAACCAGTTAAAGGAATGGTGTTGAAATACGGATTATGTTTAACACCGAAGCCTTCTGCAAATACAATCTGTTTCGCTTTTATATCTCTATAAATGACATCAACTTCATTACTTTGAAAAGCACTATACATAAAGGTTTCTTCTAAAAGTTGCTCTTTTGATTTTAAAAAGTTTTTATAGCATGTAATAAGCGTATATGTATCTAAACGTCCAGCATGTAAAACTTCACCAAAGCCAAACGGAGCATCAATCTCTGTATTATTATTTTTAATCAGCTGTAAAGCCAAATACGGCTCTAATGATGGTTTATCTGAAGCCGTAAACCATTTATTCTGTTCTTGATTAGACGTAAAACGCCGTAGAATTCTTAATTTATAATCTATTTTAATCTGAAGTTCTTTTTCTAAGTTAGCATATAACGGCATGGCTAATGCTAGTTGTTCTTTTGCCTTCCAAACTTCAGAAAAACGTTTTAAAATTACAGGATTATATAATCCGGCTGCTACTATTGAGGACTGTTGAGAACTATCATCAAAAACCAAAAACGTTTTATTATTAGCTCTTAATTGCTCACAGAAAGCTATACTCGCCAATCCACATCCTACAATAATATAATCCACTTCTTTCATAGCTACGAAAATATCAAAAAGATTACTATCAATGACGGAATGATAAATAAAAAACGCCCACTTAAAAAGTGGGCGTTTATATATTTTATGTTAAAGTTAACTAGTAACTCCACATATCTTGTTCAAAGTTTCTGATCTTATCTTTAATACGTTCAGATTCTAAAAGCTGCATTAACGCATTTTCAGCAACATACTCTTTTACTTCTCTATCACCATAAACATTTTCTTCTTTGTAGATTACACTACTAAAACGTCTACTGTTTAATAAATGATCGAAAGATAATGGTACAGCACTATTTTTATTGTTGAAAGCTTTTGCTTCATGAAGAATATCTCTTATCTCTGGAAAGAATATCCAGAATAAGCCGATAGGCTCTTTATTAGCTTCGTCATCAGAGTCAATAAAGTTAACATCTGGTGCTGCTGGTGCAATACCTAAGATACGATACTTTAATTCTCCTTGACGCTTATCAAAATACCAAAGTCCTTTTACTAAATAAGAATTAATATCTGCAGGTCCAATTTCTCTACGGATCTTATATTCTTCTGGCACTAAAGCCGTGTCAGTAACACCTTCAGCATTCATCCAATCAATACCAACATCAGTAATTCTCTCCATTACTAAAGCAGGAGCTAAATCTTCCATAGTACGTTCCTCAGTGAAATACGCATCAGCATATACTTTTGGAATCGTACCATTAGTAATGTTTTCCATAAGCACCATATATAATGATTTTCTATCATCACCTAGGTTCTCCTCAATAGGAAAATATAATGGAAAATTAGCACGTTCATCTAGAACAATCTTTTCCCATGTCATTTTTGAAAATAAGATATCTCTATCACCAACATATCCATACTCCAAAGGCTTATCGTTATCTAGAAGTAACTGTGCTTCAGTTTTCATACCAATTTCTTCTGGTATTTTTGCATTTAGGATATTAGCCTGTGCAAACATACTGTTTGCGGCTAAAACACCTAATCCTATACATAAAAAGCTTTTTAAATTCATCTTATTTTTTATTATAATTTGGGATTTTCTTTTAATAATGCTTGTTAATGCAACAATGAATTATTAGTTGGTTACCTCTACGGTAATTGTTGAAACTCCTTTTAATTGGTAGCTAGAATTTCCTTTAATTTTAGCTTTAATATTAAAGATTGTTATAACATCACCTGCTCTTGCTCTACCTATTGCTGCTTTAGCTTGACTGTTCATCTTTGTACCAGCAACATTAACTGTAGGTTGACCAGGAACTTTAACTTGGAATGAGGTTACATTAATTGGTAAATCGAATACGAAATCATCTAATTTAGCACCAATTGTACCAATTTCTAAGTTACGTTTAGGTAATCTTACCATACCATCCTGACCAGAAATTGTACCAGTAGGCTTTGGGATATCTTTAATTCTAAACGTCTTCTTATCATTTGCTGTGGAACCATCATCTAAAGTGGCATTAACACTAATAGTTACTTCTCTACCTTTACCAGGATTCATAACATATTTACCTTTACCCACAGGCTTAAGTCCTGCTCCTGAAGCTCTAACTTTATTATCTGGTACACCAGCAAAAGAAATCGTCATAGGGTTAGCAACACCACGGTATACAACGTTCATCTTATCTGCAGAAATAGTTGCAGAGTTTGGTCTTGGCACTACAACATAGTTCCCAATAATTGGAATATCTAATGGCTTACCATCCTCAATAAAAGTAAATTGACCCTCCACTTGGTGCTCACCAACATTACCTACGTTAAAGTCTAACTTTGCAGCACCTGTTGAATCAATAGCATTTGTTAAATCAATTTCTTGACCTTGTACATTTAATTTTGTAGGTGTTACATTAGCGTATTTACCTAATACAACTCTACCTTGAAACTTCTCACCTGCAAAAAACGCAGACTTATCAGCTAATACAATAGCCTTATAGTTCTTTAACGATACCGCTTCTGTGACTAAGTTTCCTAAGAAACCATTGTACATATTAGTTTCTGTCGCTTTAATATCATTTTGCATTGCAGTTAACTTCGTGTAAGAAGCAATAGCTGGGAACCCTTGGAAATGATAATCTAACCATTTCTTTTTTGCTCCTTCACTATCTACGATTGGCTCTAAGCTGAAACGCTTTTCAAAGCTTTCAATTACTTTAGACCATTTTACATCCTCGCCTACAATTTCTTTAATATCTGATTTATACTTTTCTATTGCTGCAACGATTTCATCACCTCTCTTAGTGTAACGGTCACCTGTGAACCATAATTCATCAAGCTTATCTCCCTTATCCATTTCTTCATAAGGTAATTCACCGTTCTCTTCTCTTTCGTATCCTCCTTTTTTTACAATATCTTCTTCCTTTACAGTTTCGATAAATTTGTAAAATGCATCAGATACTTTGCTAATTTGTTGCGCTTTGCTCGCTACAACTGCAAAATCTTCTGGTTTTTCTTCAGCCTTTTTTTCTAACTGATCTAAAATACCTTCATTTGAAGCTGCTGCTAACTCATTAGCATTGTCAAATTTAGTATTCATTAACCCAAATGCAGATAGTACTTCTTTTGACATGGTCATAGCGATCATGGCAATAAATACCAAATACATTAAGTTAATCATTTTTTGCCTTGCGGACTGTTTTCCTCCTGCCATTTCTAACTAGTTTTTTTAATTATTAATTAATATGATTATAAAAACCAATTAGTTCTTGTTCATTGCAGTTAACATACCACCATATACACCATTTAAAGATGAAAGGTTAGATGCTAAAGATTGCATTTGTTCTTTTAATTTAGTAGCATTTTCTACAGCTTCTTCATTGATAGCAGCTTGTCTGTTAGCGCTTTCTACTTGTAATTTATAAAGACTATTTAATGACTCCATTTGAGCAGCAGCTAAAGACATTTCTTCGCTATATTTCTTTTGAGCTGCCATTGAATCTACAGTTGGAGAGATTCCTTTTGCTGCACCTTCAAAGTTTTTGATGCTATCACCAAGGCTAGCCATAAGTGCTCCATCAATTTTTGCATCTTTTAATAAATTATCTAATTTTTTAGATAACATACCTTCAGCATCTTTAGGTTCTTCTATTGCTTTTTTCTTTTTACCTACTGATTGTCCACCAGCTAATTCAGGATATACTAAAGACCAGTCTAAATCATCACCTTGCTTCTCAAAAGCAGAGATTGTAAATACTATTGCTTCAACAATCATACCTAGGGTAAGGATAAGGGATCCATAAGGCCAGTGTTGGATTTTGAATAATGCTCCAATAATTACAATTGCAGCTCCAAGTCCGTAGACCATATTCATTGTTGATAATTTCTTTTGTGCCATGATTTTAAATTTTTGTTTTCAAATGAGCTTGGTTAATTAGGACTCATTTAGGATTAATATTAGGTTTAAGTTAAGTTTAATTAGTTGCTGCGTTTTTAGTTACTTCAGTTCCCATGTAATCTTGAACTGTTCTAAATCCGATATAGCTTCTCGCAGAATCCGCATATTCGTAATCTCTAGAACTTACTTGTAAGAAATAGGCAACATCTTTCCAAGATCCACCTCTCACTACTTTACGAGCATTATCTGGATCATTAACATTAGGGTTAATTGAAGATGCAAATTCGTAAGATGCAGGATCATAAGAACCGTTTACCCATTCTGAAACATTTCCAGCCATGTTGTAAAGGTTGAAATCATTAGGATCGTAAGCATCTGCCTCTACAGTATATAAAGCCTGATCTGCAGCATAATCACCACGTAATGGTTTAAAGTTAGCCATAAAACAACCTCTGTCGTTTTTGGTATATGGTCCACCCCAAGGATATGAAGCTCCTTGCAATCCTCCACGAGCAGCATATTCCCACTCTGCTTCAGATGGTAGTCTGTATGAATTTACGGGTTGTCTTCCTCTTTTCTTTCTATCCGCATTGTGATATAAAGTTCTCCACTGACAGAAGGCTTGAGCTTGTTTCCATGATACACCAACTACTGGATAATCTCCATAAGCATCATGCCAGAAATAATCGTTGTGCATTGGCTCATTATAAGAATAAGCAAAATCTCTAATCCAAGCCGTAGTATCTGGGTATACTTCTACTTCTTGTTGAACGACAACCTCAGAACGTTTTAAACCTCTATTTTTAGCGGCTTTTTGAATATCCATGTAGGTATACTGAAACTTAAATTGCTTTACATCCCAAGTACGTTGACCATTGTATGATTCTTCTAATGGTAAATACATACCATCCATAACTTCTGCATACAATTCATCCGGATAGTCATCCGTATTGAAATACAACTCAGCGTCGCGATTAATTTTTCTCTGTTCGTTACCATAGGTATTAACCATATAGCTTTCATAAGCATTAAGGTCTTCTGGATTAGCATCTAAATATGCAAACTCACCTATATCGCCGTTTCCTGGTGTTTTTCCTTCTAAGTCAGCCATCTCAGCCAATTTTAATCTTAGAGTAGAATCTCTTACCCACTCCACAAATTGACGATACTCGCTATTTGTGATCTCAGTCTCATCCATGTAGAATGCGCGAACTGTAGCTGTTCTTGTTGGCGCGTCTTGCACTCCAGCTAAATCATCATCTGATTTACCCATTATAAAAGCTCCACCCGGTACTAATGTCATTCCGTAGGGCTTTTCTGGATGCCATTTCTTACCTTGTACACCAACCAATTGTCCTCGATCTCCAGAATTACAACTGGCTACCATAACTAGTACTGTGGTTAGTAAAATAAACTTCTTAATATTCATAGTAACTCTAGGTTAAATTAGTCCTTATTATTTTTGAGGTCGTAAACATATTTATATATTTCCGAATAAACAACTTTTTTTATCTTTTTTTTGCACTTCACCCTTAAAATAAGCATTTCGTCGATTAAGAAAGTGTTAAAGTCCGATTAAGTGCTTTTTCTAAAAGCTATTTTTCCTGTAGGCTTTATACCAACGTTCTGGTATTTCACCTTGAGTTGCATGCACATAATCGGAATGCATGCAAGGTAATAACGTATGCTTTTTTAATTTATTATTAACATTTGGCAAAAATGGAATTTCTATCCACCAACGCCCTGTTTTTAAACTCTTGTAAAAAATTAATTCATCATCTTCTACCAATACGTTATACTTTTGGTAGTGTTTTTCATTGTTAAAATCATCATCTTTAACCCTACAATTCACTCCTTCGATAAAATACCAGATCATTTGAGCAATAAGCATCGATGACGCACTATCATTCTTAGAACCGTGATATTCATAAATTCCGAATGATGATACTTTATTGCTTATCCCAGCATAACGACTAATAGCGCAAATTTCCTTACCAGAAAAGCCATTAGGAGAATACTTTTGGTTTTCACTTACCTCAGAAGCTCTAACAGATTTTAAATCTACGGATACTATATGAGCATCTCGCATTAAAGGTTCTACTTTATTAATATCTCCAGAAATCTCACCTAATCGGTAAGCTTCAAAATATAACTTTTCTAAAAGGTCTATTTCTTCTTGAGAGTTAAAATAAGTTTGATAACCTATGGTCGTATAATTAAATAGATTGTACGGCTCTTCAACAATTACTTTACCAACGTAACTATTATTTTTTATAGGAAGATTGGCGTCCCCTAAATCAAAATTAGTATCTACGCTAACCACATTTACCATGGGCAAAAGTGAATCGTAAGCCCGATAATTAGCATACGTTAAATCTTGACTACCGCCTAAGACGATTGGAATAATTTTTTTCTCAACTAAGACAGTAATAGCTGTACGAATGGCAAAATAGGTATCTTCAACAGTTTCTCCTGGTTCAATATCACCAAGGTCCGCTAAAGTGGTATGCCAGTTTCCTGGAAATAATGTATACAGAGTTTTACGAATAGAATCGAAATTAATAGGCGTACCCATGTAATTGACATCATTTCTATTTTCTTGAACTCCAATAATGGCCATTTGAACGTTTTCCAAATCAGGAATACCGTTTTGACGAGAATGGACTTTTATTTTTTTTCCTAGCGCTTGTTGCGCTGTTAGTTCGTTATGAGCTAAAACCGCATCTGATACAGGCGTAAGGAAATTAAAATTCATATTCAATTACTTCTTTTTTGTGGTCGTTTTTTTCTTTGCTGCCGTTTTTTTAGTCGCTTTTTTCTTAGTTGCTCTTTTTTTTGGTGCATTCTTTTCGAGTATCGCTTTTGCTTCCTCTAAAGTCATTTCGCTTACATCTACAGTTTTAGCTAACTCTACTTTTTGTTTTCCCTTAATAACGTTATATCTTCCCCATCTGGCTTTCTCTACTCTTACACCTTCATCTTCCCAGTTATGGATAACCTTATCAATTTCTTTCTGAATTTTTTCTTCAATCAAAGTTACGATGTCTTCTTCAGATAAATTGTCCCAATCGTACTTTTTATTTACATTAATAAACATATTCTTCCATTTTATAAATGGCCCAAAACGTCCTTTTCCTTTTGTAACTTCCAAATCTTTATACATATATATAGGAGCATCAGCTAATTCTTTCTCCTTAATATACACCATAGCTTCATCCATATCAACACTTAAAGGATCTACTCCTTTTGGCAGTGACACAAACTTTTTTCCAAATCTAACATATGGTCCAAAACGGCCGTTATTAACTTCAACTTCTTCTTCTTTATAATGACCTAAAGCTTTTGGTAGCTTAAATAAATCCATTGCCTCTTCAAAAGTAATAGAATTTAGTTGTTGATCTGGAGACAAGCTGGCAAATTTTGGTTTGTCCTCATCCTCCATTACACCGAGCTGAACCATTGGCCCAAACTTACCTAAACGCACACTAACTTGGCGACCAGTCTTAGGATCTGTACCTAAAATACGCTCTCCAGATTCACGCTCAGCATTTTCTTGAACATCTTCAACTTGTGGATGAAAGCCCTTATAGAAATCCTTCATCATTTCTCTCCAATTTTCCTTCCCTTCGGCAATATCATCAAATCGATCTTCAACTTTAGCTGTAAAGTTGTAATCTAGGATGCTTTTAAAATGCTTTACTAAGAATTCGGTAACAATCATACCAATATCTGTTGGTACTAATTTACCTTTATTTGATCCGGTCTTTTCCGAAAGTTGATTCTCTTTGATTTTTTGATTTTCAAAAACCAATTGTTTATAAGGTCTTTCGTCTCCTTCGTGCGTTCCTTTTTCAACGTAATTTCTATTTTGAATTGTAGAAATTGTTGGTGCGTAAGTAGACGGACGACCAATACCTAATTCTTCTAGCTGCTTTACTAAAGAGGCTTCAGTGAATCTTGCTGGTGGACGAGAAAAACGCTCGGTTGCCGTGATATATGTATTTTGAAGCGCTTCACCAACTTTTAAATCTGGTAAAATCCCTTCTTGTTCTGTATCCTCATCATCCGTACCTTCTAGATACACTTTAAGAAATCCTTCGAATGTTATGATTTCTCCATTAGCTGTAAATTGTTCGCTAATAGTTTTCTCAGAATTAATCTGAATTTTAAGGTTGGTTCTTTCTAATCTAGCATCGCTCATTTGAGAGGCTATGGCACGTTTCCAAATTAAATCGTATAATCTTGCCTGATCACGCTCTGCATTTACCGTATGATTTGAAAAATCGGTTGGTCTAATCGCTTCGTGAGCTTCTTGCGCTCCTTTAGATTTCCCTTTATAATTTTTTGGATTACTAAATTCTGATCCGTAAGCCGAAATAATTTCATTTTCCGCTCCTTTTTTAGCCTCATCAGATAAATTAACACTATCTGTTCTCATATATGTAATAAGACCAGCTTCATACAAACGCTGTGCATTTGTCATTGTTCTGCTCACAGAAAAACCAAGTTTACGAGACGCTTCTTGCTGAAGTGTAGAGGTTGTAAATGGTGCTGCTGGCGATTTTTTTGCAGGTTTCTTCTGTAAGTCGGCAATTTGGTATGTGGCACCTACATTATTATTAAGAAATTCTAAAGCTTCTTTTTCGGAATCGAAATTCTTAGGCAGTTTGGCTTTAAAAGAATTCCCTGTATTATTTGTAAATTCAGCATCTACTCTATAGGACGCTTTAGCTTCGAAAGCTTGTATATCGCGTTCGCGTTCTACAATTAAACGTACAGAAACCGATTGTACTCTACCAGCCGATAAACCACCTTTAACTTTCCTCCATAAAACTGGTGATAGTTCGTAACCTACAATACGGTCTAGCACACGTCTTGCTTGTTGTGCATCTACCAGATTGTAATCTATACTTCGTGGGTTCTCTATAGCTTTATTAATAGCGCTTTTTGTAATTTCGTGAAACACAATACGCTTTGTTTTGTCTTTATCTAATTTTAATGTTTCAGCTAAGTGCCAAGCAATCGCTTCTCCCTCGCGATCCTCATCACTTGCTAACCAAACAACATCTGCTTTCTTGGATAGATCTTTTAGTTTTTTAACAACATCTTTTTTATCTTTAGACACCTGATATTTAGGCATAAAATCACCTTCCACATCTACTCCCAATTCCTTGGAAGGAAGGTCTGCGATGTGTCCAAAACTGGATTCCACTTTAAAATCTTTACCTAAAAATTTTTCAATAGTTTTAGCCTTTGCAGGTGACTCAACAATAACGAGATTCTTTGACATTCTTAAAATTTTGCGTTTACAAATGTATATGAAAATTAAGATACAATCCTAATTTGGTCGTAAATACCGCACATTTTAACGTGATGATAGCGCTCTAAAACATAGAAGAAGCCTTATAATTTATAAGGCTTCTTCTATTTATATTTTTTTTTAATCTAAATTAATAGGTATACAAAATGGATTCTGGAAAACCTTCGATGTTTAAGACTACTTCATTGGTTCCGTGGACTTGCAATGCAACTAAATCAAAAATTTCTTCTTTTTCTAAAACGGCTAAACAGGCTTCATTATTATAAAATATCAATCTCAAATCCCGCTGTGGCGGCAAGGATTCGGTAATAGCCTCAGAATCAACTAGCGTTAAACCCCAAGTACTCGCGCTGCAACCACTCGATGAAATTGAAACAGACAAACAATCTCCCTCCAAATTATAGTTTAAGACTCCAAAATAATTTGACTCTGCAGATTCATATAATATACTATCATTCACCACTTCAATGCCACATGATATTTCCATAGAATCGTCATTGCTACTATCTTCGCATTGAAAATTCATTAAAACACAACCCAACACTAAGATGTATATTCGTTTTTTAAGTTTCATAATATCCAGTTTGTATAAAGATACAAAATAACCAATACGTAGATTTAAAACGTAGACAATTGTTCTATACGCCTCATTTGTTCATCATCACTATCAAAGCCTACCACATCTTTATAAATAAAATAAGAAGGCAACTGACCAAATGCAGCAGTTACATATATACCGAAGCCACACATTAAAAAACCGACAATCATTGCTAGAAAACCCGAAACAAACATTAACCCGAATGAAATTAACCATTTTTTATTTCCAAGATCGAAGCCCAGCTTAATAATTTCTGAAATAGATAAATCTGGATTAAACGCATACACAACCACTATAAAAGACAAAGGCACTACAGCGTATATGATAGGAAGAAAACACAATAGGGTTGCTACAAATGCTATCCCTGTAAAAGCCATACCTAACTTTATGGTCTTACCTAGGTATGGTTTTTTTAAGAAATAAAAGTAATCTTCCTTACCAATCTGTTCTAAGTCCCTTAATTTACATATTCTATAGAATGCCGCTTTTAAGGCAAGTCCGATGGCACTCATTGCCACAATCATAAACGCATAAGCTACTATGAGGACAATTACCATAGCAATACTAAATCCTGCTTGACCATACGATTCATAATTTCCGTCTATAGTTAAAGCACTAATAAAACCGAAAAACAATAAGGGAATATATACAATCATTACTACCGGAACCGCCAAAACCATATTGAGTAATACCATCACTAAACCTTGAACCCAAACTTTTTTGAATAATGCAGTAGATTGATTAAAAATAGTTCCGAAATCCAATGGGTTTGCATTGACTATTTTAGTTTTGATTTCTGTAGGGCTCATATGTAATATTTTAAATGATATTCCAAAAGAAATCTATTTTCATTAAATATTCAAACATATCTTTATTTTGAAGTACTTTAACGTATAATTAAATATTATAACTGCCACTTTGTCATAATCCGTAAAATAATATTATCTTTGCATGCTTATTGAGATTTGAAGTATTCACTACAGCTGATGGAAAAAATTATAGACGAAAACAAACAAGGAGAAACCTTAGTTATTAACCAAAAGGAAGGTAACGAACGAAAACTATTTATTGAAAGTTATGGCTGCGCTATGAATTTTAGTGACAGTGAAATTGTAGCTTCTATTCTTTCGGAACAAGGTTTTAACACTACCCAAACCTTAGAGGAAGCAGACCTTGTATTAGTTAACACCTGCTCTATTAGAGATAAAGCAGAACAAACAGTTAGAAAACGATTACAAGAATATAATGCTGTAAAACGTATTAACCCTAAAATGAAAGTTGGAGTCTTAGGCTGTATGGCCGAACGCTTAAAAACTAAATTTCTAGACGAAGAAAAAATTGTAGATTTAGTCGTAGGCCCTGATGCTTATAAAGATTTACCTAATTTACTCGCTGAAGTTGAAGAAGGTAGAGACGCAATAAATGTTATATTATCTAAAGAAGAAACTTATGGAGACATTTCACCAGTAAGACTAAATTCTAATGGTATAACAGCATTTGTTTCTATCACCCGAGGTTGCGACAATATGTGTACCTTCTGTGTGGTACCCTTTACACGTGGTAGAGAGCGCAGTAGAGATCCACAAAGTATTATTGAAGAAATCAATGAGTTATGGGCAAAAGGATACAGAGAAATCACGCTTCTAGGACAAAACGTCGATAGCTATCTATGGTATGGAGGCGGCTTAAAAAAGGATTTTAATAATGCTTCAGAATTACAAAAAGCTACAGCCGTTAATTTTGCAAATCTTTTAGAATTATGTGCTAAGGCACAACCTAGAATGCGTATCCGTTTTTCTACTTCTAATCCCCAGGATTTCACTTTAGATGTGATAGAAACCATGGCTAAGTACGATAACATCTGTAAACACATACATCTACCAGTACAAAGTGGAAGCGATCGTATTCTAAAAGAAATGAATCGTTTGCATACGCGTGAAGAATATTTTGAAATCATTGACAACATTAGAAGAATTATTCCAGAATGCTCTATAAGTGTTGACTTAATTGCTGGTTTTCCGACGGAAACAGAAGAAGATCACCAAGACACTTTATCACTAATGGAATATGTAAAATATAATTTTGGTTATATGTTTACTTATTCTGAGCGCCCAGGAACATTGGCTGGTCGTAAAATGGAAGATGATGTCCCTGAAAAAGTTAAAAAGCGTCGTCTAAGCGAAATTATTCAATTAGAACGCAAGCACAGTGCCATGAACACTAGATCTCACCTTAATAAAACGGTAGAGATTCTTATTGAAAAAGCATCTAAAAAATCCGATTTGCAATGGTCGGGAAGAACTTCTGATAACACGGTAGCTGTATTTCCTAAAGAACATTATAAGGTAGGAGATTTAGTAGATGTATTAATTACAGATTGTACAAGCGCAACTCTAATAGGTAAAGCTATTGGATATTCTAAAAATAATTAATATGAAATATTTTTTTTACATCATCATTTTTATCTCTATGATTTCCTGTAGCTCTGATGATAACCAAGAAACAGAATCACCTAACACACTAATTATTAAACACATTACTGATGTTAGCGAAAATAATGAGCGTAATTTTTATTTCGATTTAAACGGAAGATTAGTTTCCATTACAGATACTAATGCTCTTCCTGAGTATAATTATATTCTATCTGAATTTGAATACTCAAACGATAATAAACTTAACAGTTCTTACCACACTTATGGTACTGAAGAGGCGTTTATAAATCTCACTTACACAGATGAAAGTATTTCTAATTATCATTATACCACATTCGGTTATAGTACGGATTCTGACGTTGTTATTAACAATAGCACCCTCAACTACAATGACCAAATGGATTCAGATATAGAAGAAGATGATTTAAATATTCAATGGACATTTAGTTCAGATCAATTAAAGTATGTAACGCAAAAAAAAACCATCTTAATAAATAATGCGAATTCTGTTTGGAATTTAACGGCTTATACATATGATAGTAATTTTAATATTATTGAAAGTCAAACCTCAATAAATTATGGTATTGAAGCTGATTACAGCAACACCTATACGTATGACGATAAAAAAAATCCTATAGCAGAATCTATGGACGACTACAAGTCAGCACTCTATTTTATGGATGACCATAACACTGTAGACATGTCTCCAAACAATGTATTAACTAAAACAGATAATCAAGGAAATTCATTAGTCTATAATTATGTTTACAATGATGATAATTATCCTATATCTGCAACCATAACAAATGTAACCACAGGTAACGTGGTAAATACGCTAACCTATACGTATTACTAATTGTAAAAGCATAACTAAAGAATTGTAGAAATTAAGCTATTCGTAATCGATTCAAAAAAGAAATTACTAAGTCCAACTAACATTCTCATTGCTATGAGAATAAAAAAAATTAAAACATCAATGAAGAAACTAACCTTATTATTACTCACCCTTACTGTTATTACTGCTTGTGACGTTGAACCTTTAGATCCAGCTTACACCCAAGGAGGAGGCAATCAAGGAGGTGGCACTGGTAGCGAAAGTGCAGACCTTACGATGTCTGTTTACGAATTAGACACACAGATTAATGTTGTGTTTTTTGGCATTCCCCTAGAAACCATTACCAATTCAGATTTAAACATTGCTAACGATAAAATTATATCGGGAACCAACGCTTTATCAGCTGAAGGAAGTCCGTTTGAAACCGAAAATATTATCATTACACGTAATAGCTCAGGACAAATTATTAACGACAAATCTGTAAATCCATCAGGAGTTACTACCAACGAAACCATAATAACCTACACCAATGGTGTGGTGTCTAATATCACCTATGAATATTACGGAGATGATGAAGACGATTATAACTACAATTTCACTTACGACGGCAACATTATAACAAGGACAGAAGTTGGTTCTACTATTTCTACGCAATTTACCGTAGATAACTCCGATCGTGTCATTAAGAAAGAATCCTTTGATGGTGATTTTTCTATTCAAACCGAAACGATTGCTTACGATACCGCAGGTAATATAACGAGTAGTACTACAACTGGTGAAACACAAAGCAACACTACATATCAGTTTGATGATGAAACAAATCCTTTGAAAGTCATATACGAGGACAATTACATCTTAACATTCTTAAAAGATGATTATTCTGATGAAATTGGTGGACAAATAGCTCAATTTCTTTCTACCAACAATTGGAACGGAGCTACATTTGATGGTACCGCATTCAATTTTGATTTAGAGTACAATTCAGCTGGAAGAATTGAAAGTCGAGTTATCGCCTACGACTTTGGACCTGAATTATCATTTGAATTTAACGAAAGGTTTTCATACGTTAATTAACCATGGAATCTATTCAAGCCATAAAACAACGTTTCGGTATCATTGGAAACGAGCCTAAACTTAATCGCTCTATAGAAAAAGCGATACAGGTAGCTCCTACTGATATTTCAGTATTAGTTACAGGAGAAAGTGGTGTAGGAAAAGAAAGTATTCCAAAGATTATACACCAATTATCACACAGAAAACACGGTAAATATATTGCTGTAAACTGTGGTGCTATTCCTGAAGGCACTATTGATAGCGAATTATTTGGACACGAAAAAGGCGCATTTACAGGAGCCACATCTACCCGATCTGGCTATTTTGAAGTCGCTGACGAAGGCACCATTTTTTTAGATGAAGTTGGTGAATTGCCACTGACCACACAAGTGCGTTTACTACGCGTACTAGAAAATGGGGAGTTTATTAAAGTAGGATCCAGTAAGGTTCAAAAAACCAATGTTAGAATCGTAGCTGCAACGAACGTTAACATGTTTGATGCAATTAAAAAAGAAAAATTCAGAGAAGACCTATATTACAGACTTAGTACAGTAGAAATCAATTTACCTCCACTTCGTGAGCGTAAAGACGATATTCATTTATTATTTCGAAAATTTGCCAGTGATTTTGCCTTAAAATATAAAATGCCAACGGTAAAATTAACCGACGACGCAATTAGTTTATTGGTAAAATACCGTTGGAATGGTAACATTAGACAATTACGTAATGTCGCAGAACAAGTCTCTGTTTTAGAACAAAACAGAACTATAAATGGTGCCACACTTCAAAATTACCTACCAAGCTCTGGTAGCAATTTGCCAGCCATAGTTAATGACTCTAAATCTGAAAGTGATTTTAGCAGTGAACGCGAAATACTCTACAAAGTTTTATTTGACATGAAGAGTGATCTTAACGATCTTAAAAAGCTCACCATGGAACTCATGAAAAAAGGTAGTGATACAGACGTTCAGAAAGATAACGAACATTTAATTCAAAAAATCTATGGAGATGATAAAGATGAAGAATTTGAAGCCGCTGTAGAAGACTTAGAAATTCTATCACTTGCAGAACATGCAGACGAAAACGCAACTACAGAAAGTGAAGATAAATACCATTTTGCTGAAGAAATAGAAGAAGAGGAAACATTATCTTTACATGATAAAGAATTAGAATTGATAAAAAAATCGTTAGAGCGACATGGTGGCAAACGCAAATTAGCTGCTGCAGAATTGGGTATCAGCGAAAGAACACTTTATAGAAAAATAAAACAATTTGATCTTTAAGATAAGTTTAAGAGCTCAACAATAAGATAACCCTTTATTTATGAGTTATGTTCTTGTTGAGGCTCACTTTACTTTTCAAAACAAATCGACATAAGTATATCAAAGTTATCTTTGGTTTGTGTGATTATTAAACGATAAAATACAATAAATGAAGTCATTTAAATACATTATTATTGCCGCAACTTGCTTGGTGTGTTATGGTTGTAAGGTTAATTATTCTTTTACAGGAATCACAGAAACACCTGAAACCTTTCAGGTTAACTTCTTTCAAAATAATGCAGATTTAGTAGAACCTGGCTTAGACCAATTATTTACAAACGCACTTCAAGACCTTATTGTCAATCAGACAAGCGCACAGCTCGTTACTTCTGGAGGTGAAGTTATTTACGAAGGTGAAATAGTAGAATACCGCATTGCACCAATGACAGCAACAGCAGAAAACACAGCTGCACAAAACCGATTAACCATTGGAGTTAGAGTACGCTATATAAATACAAAAGACGAAGAAAAAGATTTTGAACGCACCTTTTCATTCTTCTATGATTATGGAGCTAGCGAACAGCTTTCCGGTAGTATAAAAGATACTGCTTTCGATGAAATTTTAGAACGATTAACACAAGATATACTCAATGCTTCTTTAGCAGATTGGTAAAAACTATGCAGCTTCAAGACCTCACCTATTTATTACAGCATCCAGAAGCGGTTACAGCATCTCAAACTGAGGTACTTTCTTCAGCAATTAAACAGTACCCTTATTTTCAACCTTTAAGAGCTTTATATCTCAAAGGTTTAAAGCAAAAAGAGAGTTATAAATATAACAATGCCTTAAAAACTACAGCTGCGCACACTACCGATCGCAGCGTACTATTTGATTATATTACTTCGAAGGTTTTCAATCAAAATGAAATCTCTAAACAGATTAAACAAAATACGGAGCATCTAAAATCTATAGATGTTAATGAGGCTGATGACATTTCTGTTACTAAAAGCGTCACTATAGATGATGCACTCAAAGCACAAATTAAAGCAACTGAAGGTGTTTTAGATCCTGGTTTGTTTGAAGTTAAACCTCTTCCGCCTCCAAGATTAGAAACTAAGGCACCAAAAATTGAAGACTCAATAATTTCTGTAGATGTCAAAAATATTACACCTGAAAAAGAATTAAAAATAGGCGAACCATTAAATTTTAATAAATCTGAAAATCATTCATTTACAGAATGGTTAAAAATTACCAGTTTTAAGCCAATTCTAAGAGAAGAATACCAGGAAAAGGAGACTCGAGATAACGTAGAAGTTCTAGAAGAAAACAAAAAAACAACTACAGCAACAGCGCAACCAGAAGTGCCCAAAAAGTCATCTCCGCTTCAAGAAAAACTATCTATTATAGATAAATTTATAAGTGAAAATCCTAAGATAAAACCTGTTTCTCACAACGCACCTAAACCTAAGTTAGTCAATAACGACAACCCTATTTCAGATAGTTTAATGACTGAAACTTTAGCGCGAATTTATTTAGAACAAAAAAACTATGACAAGGCAATTCAATCTTACAAAATTTTAAGTTTGAAATATCCAGAAAAAAGTAGTTTCTTTGCACACCAAATAAAATTGGTAAAAGAATTAAAAGATAATAATACAATATAAAATGAGTGCATTTTCAATTTTTTTAATACTTATCGTAATCGTTGCCTTCTTACTTGTAGTAGTAATCATGGTTCAAAATCCTAAAGGCGGAGGATTATCATCATCTTTTGGCGGTGGCGGAACACAGCAAATGGGTGGTGTAAAGAAAACAGGAGACTTTTTAGATAAAAGTACTTGGTTTTTAGCAACAGCTTTAATCGTTTTAATCTTAGCATCTAATGTAACCATTAATTCTGGTGGAAATATTGAATCTAAAGCTTTAGATACCGACGAAACTACAGAGATGCCAACATTACCTGCTGCTACAACAGATACTACAACTTCAGATAGCACCCCAGAATAATAACAATCAGTTATTTTCATAAAGATATTTAGCCAACTTTTTAAGTTGGCTTTTTTTATTCCATCACTTTCGTCATATAGGTCTGAAACTTTGTCAGACTTTCTCTATTGGCATAATTTTCGAAATACGCTAAAGCGTAATTTATTAAATAACTAAAAAAACATATAACAAATGAGTTTAAACATTAAACCTTTAGCAGACCGTGTTCTTGTTGAACCAACAGAAGCTGAAACTAAAACAGCTTCAGGTATTATTATTCCAGATAACGCCAAAGAAAAACCTCAAAGAGGAACTGTTGTGGCCATAGGTAATGGTACAAAAGACGAACCTTTAACGGTTAAAGTTGGAGATACTGTACTTTATGGTAAATATGGTGGAACTGATCTTAAACTAGAAGGAAAAGATTATTTAATGATGCGCGAGAGTGACATCTTAGCAATAATATAATCATTCAAATTATTAATCTCGTTGTTCCGATTCCAATGCGGAACCTATTATAAACTTAAATGAATTAGATTTCTGCTTTCGCAGGAATGACAAAAAACATAATAAACATGGCAAAAGATATAAAATTCGATATTGAAGCACGCGACGGTTTAAAACGTGGTGTTGATGCTTTAGCAAATGCAGTAAAAGTAACATTAGGCCCTAAAGGTCGTAACGTAATTATTGGAAAATCATTTGGAGCACCTCAAGTTACTAAAGATGGAGTTTCTGTAGCTAAAGAAATTGAGCTAGAAGACGAACTTGAAAACATGGGCGCACAAATGGTAAAAGAAGTCGCTTCTAAGACCAATGATTTAGCAGGTGATGGCACAACTACAGCAACCGTATTAGCACAAGCAATTGTAAAAGAAGGACTTAAAAACGTTGCCGCTGGTGCAAACCCAATGGATTTAAAACGTGGTATTGACAAAGCTGTTGAAGCACTTGTAAACGATTTAGATAAGCAATCTAAAAAAGTAGGTAGTGATTCTGACAAGATTAAGCAAGTCGCTGCAATATCTGCAAACAATGATGATACAATTGGTGATTTAATCGCTAAAGCTTTCGGAAAAGTTGGTAAAGAAGGGGTTATTACTGTAGAGGAAGCTAAAGGTATGGAAACATATGTTGATGTTGTTGAAGGTATGCAATTTGATAGAGGGTATTTATCTCCATACTTCGTAACAGATGCAGATAAAATGATTGCGGATTTAGAAAACCCTTATATCTTACTATTCGATAAGAAAATTTCTAACCTGCAAGAAATTCTTCCAATATTAGAACCTGTAGCACAATCTGGTCGTCCATTATTAATTATCGCAGAAGATGTAGACGGACAAGCTTTAGCAACGTTAGTGGTAAATAAATTACGTGGTGGATTAAAAATCGCTGCAGTAAAAGCACCAGGATTTGGAGATAGACGTAAAGCAATGTTAGAAGACATCGCAATTCTTACAGGTGGTGTTGTAATTTCTGAAGAAAGAGGTTTCTCTTTAGAAAATGCAGATCTTTCTATGCTTGGTACTGCTGAAACTGTAACTATTGACAAAGACAATACAACAATTGTAAATGGTGAAGGTAAAGCTGCTGATATTAAAGCACGTGTAAACCAAATTAAAGCACAGATTGAAACGACAACTTCTGACTATGATAAAGAAAAACTTCAAGAACGTTTAGCGAAATTAGCTGGTGGTGTTGCTGTTCTTTATGTTGGTGCTGCTTCTGAAGTTGAAATGAAAGAAAAGAAAGATCGCGTTGATGATGCGTTACATGCAACACGCGCTGCTGTTGAAGAAGGAATTGTTGCTGGTGGTGGAGTTGCTTTAGTGAGAGCTAAAAAAACTTTAGAAAAAATTACAACTGATAATCTCGATGAAACGACTGGTGTACAAATTGTAAACAAAGCTATTGAAGCACCATTACGTACTATTGTAGAAAATGCCGGTGGAGAAGGCTCTGTTGTAATTAATAAAGTATTAGAAGGTAAGAAAGATTTTGGATACGATGCTAAAACAGAAACTTACGTAGATATGCTTAAAGCAGGTATTATTGATCCTAAAAAGGTAACCCGTATCGCTTTAGAAAATGCTGCATCTGTAGCTGGAATGATTTTAACAACAGAATGTGCATTAGTTGACATTAAAGAAGATACACCTGCTATGCCACCAATGGGAGGAGGCGGAATGCCAGGCATGATGTAATAGTGAACATCATTAATATACTTATTGACATAGGTCAAATTATAAATTTAAAGCCTTTGATGAGAGTCAGAGGCTTTATTTTATATTATATTTAAAACTTAGAGCAATTAAAATGAAAAAAATCACAATTCTATTTATACTGTCACTGGCTTCACTGAATCTTTTTTCGCAAATAGACAGTACTACAACAAAAACTGGTAGAGTATGGAATCACCTCAAATATGACGCTGGCATAACCTTAAAAAGTATTGGACATTCATTTACTCAACCCCTTAACTGGAAAAGCGATGATTTTATAACAGCTGGAGGTATTTTAGCAGGAACAACGTTGCTGTATTTAAGCGACGAGCAAGCAAACCCGGTTTTTATAAAACAAGGCTCTGGTGCGCCAGAAATAGTAAAAGACTTTGGTTGGTATTTTGGGAGCCCACAAAACTTCTTTATGGTAACTACTGGGATTTATGGTTTTGGACTAATTACAGATAATGAAAAAGTCCGTCATACAGGAATCTTAATATTTTCGTCTGCTATAACAACAGGTCTTATTCAATCGATATCCAAAACTGTTGTAGGACGCGCAAGACCTAACAGTGGCAATTACAACGAATTTGAACCCTTTAGTAATAAGCCTGGTTTTCACTCCTTTCCTTCTGGTCACAGCGTTTTGTCTTTTACAATGGCACATGCCATAGCCAAGCAATTTGATAATTTTTGGGTTAAAGCTGGTATTTATGCTATTGGCTCTATTGCTCCAATCTCCAGATTATGGGAAAATGCACATTGGCTGAGCGATGTTGGTTTAGGTATGGCAATTAGTGTTGTTGTTGTTGATGGAATTGAAAATTTTATGACTAAAAACAACTTTTATAACACAGCAAAACCTAAAACTATGAGTTGGCGCATAAGCGCTGGTGCTGGCTCTATAGGTTTAACTGGTACGTTTTAAACACTATTGAAATAAACATATTAAACAAAAAAGCCTGAATCTTAAAATTCAGGCTTTTTAATTAATTTTGGTTGTTATTTTCCGTCTTCTTTATCTTTTTTGTGATCGTTTTTAACCACCTCATCACGATATCTACAACATGGATGCACAGCATTGTATTGTTCTTCCGTTGCTTTTATCTCTTTGGTGTCATGACCCACAGAAGCTACCTTTTTAGAAATCGCTTGTAAATCTGTTTTACGTTCGTCAAAAATAAGTTTTAACTCGTGCGTATCAATACTCCATACAGCAGATTTAACTCCTTTGGTTCTTATCGCTGCTTTTTCAATACGATCTTTACACATACCACAAACACCATCAACTTCAATACTTGCTTTTTTGTTCTTATCTTGTGCAAATGATAATGTTGTTATTAACACTGTAAAAATTACTATTATTTTTCTCATCTTATTTTGTATTTAATTTTGTTTCTGCAATAGCAAAAACTTGTTTATTTCAACTTAGTTTCTATTTCTGTAACCGTTTATTTTATTCTAAAACGTAAACCTGCATAATACATACTTCCGTATATTGGACCATACACAAAATTACTATCAAAATTTGAACCAAAAGGGTTATCCGCACTTACAACAGGATCATCTTGACGTACATTAGTCACATTTTCTCCACCTAAATATACTTCAAATTTTGGAGAAAACACTTTGGTGACTTGCAGATTTAAGGTCCCAACTGTAGGAGTTTCATCTGCTAACTGATATGCCGTTGCACTCAAATCTGTACTTGGAAAACGCTGTGCACTTAACCAATTATAAGTAGCATCAAACTTCCATTGACTATTATTTTTTATTTCGGTTTCGTAAGATGCATTAGCAAATAGACGATGTTTTGGCACTAATGGTTTTTCTAATTTACCAGATTCATAATCGGTCTGTATGTCATAATACTTATAGGCCATTCTTACATCAAAATGTTTAAATGCATTATAATTGAATTCAAATTGAAAACTATTAGCATAACTTTCACCTTCCAAATTATAAAAATTAACTTCATAAGGATTTTCCCAATCTACAACCACTTGATTTTGAAAATCGGTTCTGTAAAAATCAAAAGTAACATCAGCTTTTCTATCAAATAAATTGAATCCTTGTAGATAGCTTACACCATAATTCCATGCAATTTCAGGATCCAAACCATAAATATTTCCACCGGAATTCAAAATATTAATTTGTCTAGAACTCGCAAACATATTCTGGTTTTCAGCAAAAATATTAGCACTTCGCTTTCCTCTTCCTACTGAAAATCTTAATGCTGATTTTTCCCAAGGTGTATATCGCAAATGAAAACGAGGTGTTACAAAAAAGCCTAATTTATTATGCTGGTCGACACGCATACCTGCCGTCATGGTCAATTTATCCAAGTTATCGAAAGCATATTCAAAAAATCCACCAATAGAGTTTTCTTTACGCTCGTAATTTGTGGTGTTTACCAATTCATCATAATGATCATAGGTAAAACTCAATCCTGTTTTGATTTTATGACGCGAATCTCCAATAATTGAATTATACATTATATTAGAGTAAAAACTATTATGCTCAATATCATATAAATTTAAACCAAAATAGGAATCTTGGTTATGATGACTAAATGCCAACTGAAGCCCTAAAGTTTGATACGGAATTTCAGGATTAACATAACCTAGCTTTGTTGTGGCTTCAAACCGTTCAGAATTGATTTCACTTCCCCAAAAATTGGTTGCACCCTTATCCGTATCTGGATTAAAATCGACTTGGCCTGCTTGTTTTTCATCATTAAGGTATTTAAAATTAATAAAAGTCACAAAGCCTTTTTCGGGATTGGTATATTGCCAACGGTTCATCAGATTAATTTGATTATAAAGTGGCATATCTAAGAACCCATCATTATTAACATCATGTTTTTCTTGATGCGTATTACCATGTACATATAAGCCTGTACTCCACTTCTCAGAAACTTGCGTGTTAAAATGTGTATTGAGCTCTAAACGCTCGCTAGAAGCACCATATAGATTAACAAACAGTTTATCATCAGTATTCGGTTTTACCAGCTCTGCATTAATTTGACCAGCAATACTTTCAAAACCATTAACCACACTACCAGTTCCTTTGGTTATTTGAATGCTTTCTACCCAAGTACCAGGAATAAAACTTAAACCATAAGCCTGAGATGCACCGCGTATTGCAGGGATATTTTCTGTTGCAATTAAAATATAAGGAGACGTTAAACCCAACATTTTAATTTGTCGTGTTCCTGTTACCGCATCGGCAAAATTAACGTCAATGGATGGATTGGTTTCAAAACTTTCTGCCAAATTACAACAAGCCGCTTTTAGAAGTTCATCGCTTGTTACTGTAAATGTATTTGTAGCCTTTAAATATGATTTTTGCGTGGCTTGTTTACGTGAGGTAATTTCCACAGCATCTAACTCATCACTCGCTTGAAGAACCTGTTTTACAAACCTATTTTCATTAACCGTAATAGTATCCGTTTTAAAGCCTACATAACTTATCACCAATTGATTGTATGAAAACTTATAAGGAATAGAAAACGTTCCATCCTCCGCTGTAATAGCACCAATTGAAGAATCTAACCAATAGACATTGGCTCCAGGCAAAGGCATTTCTTGTCCACTACTTGTTTCTAAAATAACACCTTTTAATTGATCTTGCGCGGACAGCATCAACGACAAGAACATAAATTTTATAAATAAATATTTTTTCATTTTTTTGAATTTCAGGTATAACTAATTACACATATAAATGTGCTTTTTTATTTTACTAAAAGTTATAACTGAATCAAATGAGGTAGACTTCATCTAAGAGATGAATATCCTTAACTAAGGTTGGAGGTAAGTAATCTGCATGAGGTATAACCAGATTAGGTAAACCCTCAAAAAGATTGATATATGAATAACTATAAGCTATTAATACCTGTTGGTGAATAAGGTCTAAATCTTCAAATGAATTTAGTGTGGTTTCAGATAGTCCGTCAATAACATCAATCTCATCTTTACAACAACTCATTTTAATAATACTGGTACCAGAATCATCGTGCTTCACGATATCATCAGTACACTTATCCGTTTTTGTAAATATGGCAACATCCACTAACGTATCACCACAAAAGTGCTTTTCAATCGTTAATGATAATGTAGAAAACAGCACCAAAAAGGATAGAATGACAGAAAAGATTTTATGCGCGTCTGAAAATTTCACAATGCAAAGCTACAAAATTAATAAATTGATGTTGTAAGAATTATTAAACTATTAACGATTCAGCTTATAATAATAAAAGGCTGGTAAAAGCAATATTAAAATTATAGGCTGAATTAAAAAACGTCTAATATTAAAAAACAAATAGTAATCTTCTTGCTTAGGGTTCACAACAAAATATAAAAACGGTATAAGTAGTAAGGCGTATGCCAACCCATAAATAAGAGCAGAAAACTTTATAATACTTTTATCTTTAAATACAAGGTATAAAATCCCCAAAGAAATAAGCGAATTTAAGACAAACCTAAACGTAGTATTTAAAACTAATTTTGCGATTTCGCGTCTTGGGCTATCTATATATAAATAATCATTTTTAAAAAAAGCTAGGTACGGATCGTAAAACAGAACGTGCTCATAAGCTCTTATCAATATTAACAATAATACTAATACAGCAACCAAACTATACGTAATTATCTTATTCATTTGATCTTATGTTTTTAGAAAATCGATTGACCCAAAACATCCAAAGTAAAAATACTGTACCATAGATTAACATCGGAAAAATAACAGTATGTAGCACTTCTTTTCGCCATGGATAATGGTAGAGTCCGATGGATAAAATGACAATACGGATTAAATTAAAAGCATAAATAATTATACTACCAGCTAAACCATACAATACTGTTGTTTTCAACTTCCCTGCAAAAGCAACGATAAATGAAAGAAATAAAATAATTACGCTCATGGCATTACAACCTTCAATGACTCTTGCGATATACTTTTCATTAATAATAATTTTAATAGAAGCTTCATGAGGATGTGGTGTAATACTAGCATCGTACCCTAATCCATTTAACAAAGCATCCGTTTGCACAGCTACCAAATGTGTTACATAATCAGGGTAAAACTTAGAACCATCCGAGACACTTAGATAAAGATGATATCCGAGCGTTAAGATACCATACACTGTTAAAAAAGTAATGATAAAACGAATGACAGATTTATATTTTATGAGAAGTGACTTCAAAAATCAAGAATGTTAGTTTGATGTTAAATTTATAAAAACCCTATTTTAAAACAGTGTATTTTAAATACTTTTGCAAAAAGTTTTTTACACCTATGAATTTACACGATTTAAAACCTGAAATAAAATCTATCTTATCACAAGACAACCTTAGTGTTGACGAACGCTTATTAAAGGTTTGTGAAACGCTTGAAGCAAATATAAGTTATTATAATTGGGTTGGTTTTTATTTTAAAAATGGCGATAAGGACGAATTAAAATTAGGGCCTTATGTCGGTGAACCAACCGATCATACCATTATTCCTTTTGGAAAGGGTATTTGTGGGCAAGTTGCAGTGAGTAATGAAAATTTTGTAGTACCAGACGTTAGTGCTCAAGACAATTATATAGCTTGTAGTATTACAGTTAAAGCAGAGATTGTAATTCCTATTTTTGTAAACGGGAATAATATTGGACAAATTGATATTGACTCTAATACACCAGACCCGTTTACCAAGGCTGACGAACAGTTTTTAGAGTTTGTTTGCGAAGCAGTTGCCACACTATTAGCATAAACATTAAGTATTACATTTTAATAATTGGATTTCACAATTGTAGTGCGCTATGGTAAATCTAGATCCATTGTAGACAGGCATTTCAACCTCGAATACATTAAGATGCTTACATCCCAGTCCTAATCGCTTCTACAGGATCTAAGCGTGAAGCTGCAAGCGCAGGAATCACACCAGAGATTAACCCAATAACGGAAGAAATAAAAAATCCGAGTAACATATTTTGTATTGAAAGTACAAACTCAAAGTCTTCCGTGAGACTACTACCTATGAGTGTACCTATCCAAACTAGAAATAAACCAACGAGCCCACCAACAACAGCAAGGATTACAGCTTCAAATAAAAATTGAAATAAAATAAATTTGTTTTTGGCACCTAAGGACTTTTGAATACCTATAAGATTTGTTCGCTCTTTTACACTCACAAACATAATATTAGCAATTCCGAAACCGCCTACTAAAAGCGAAAAGCCACTTATCACCCAGCCTATAACATTTAAACTCCCTATTATAGTATCTATTACGTCTTGCAATCCAGACATTACCCGAATAAAAAAAGTATCAATTTGATCTGGCTTTAAACCTCTTTTACTTCGTAGTACCTGAGTAATCTCAGCCTTTACACCTTCGATATCCGCATCGTTCTCTGGTTTTACAATCACCACATACTTAATAAACGGATTATTATCACCATATCTATTTCTAACGTAATTAACAGGAAGAAAAATTGACACATCATTACTATCTCCAAATATACCAGAGCCTTCTTTTTTCACCACACCAATAACAGTAAATTTCTGACCATAAAGTCGTACTTTTTTTCCAATCGGCTCTAAATCACCAAATAGCGATTTTGAAATTTCAGAACCAATAACCACTACAGGTCGACCAGAATTAGATTCTACTTCATTATAAAAACGACCTTTTTCAAATTGCATGGCCTGAATATCGATAAACTCATGCGATACCACAACCGTATTAACACTACTTACTAATTCAGATTCGTATCTAATATTTTCACGTTTAACAAACAATTGTAGCGCCACATGCTCTACATCCTGCACTGTAGTTTGTATACTTTTAAACTCATTATAAGACACTTCTTCAAACGTTTCTCTTTGCCAACGTGGTACTTCTGTTGGCCCAAAAGACATACTAGAAATATACATAGTATTACTATCTAAAGAACTTAGTTGTCCTTGTATCGTTTTATCTAAAGAATCGACGGCTGCCAAAACGGCTATAATAGAAAATATCCCTACAGTTACACCTAAAAGAGACAAGAATGTCCTGAGTTTATTGTTTCGAAGTGCATTTATGGCAAATGAAAAACTCTCTTTTAGTAAACGTAAATAGACCAGCATGCAAGGATTATTTTATAACATTTTAAAGATAGGACGTTTTCAACAATTTATTGTTACAAAAAACTTAAAGAAACTGCATTTTACATCGAGATATTCTTTGTGAATATACGTATTTTTGCCGCATCTAAAACACAACACAACATTATGAGCAACAAATCCATTTCGTCGGCACTAATTTCGGTATTTAGTAAAGACGGATTAGCACCAATTGTGCAAAAATTAAACGACCTCAACGTTACAATTTATTCTACCGGAGGCACTGAAAAATTTATTAAAGATTTAGGTATCGATGTGGTACCAGTTGAAGATGTTACATCTTACCCATCTATCTTAGGTGGACGTGTAAAAACATTACACCCTAAAGTTTTTGGAGGCATTTTAAATCGTCAAGATCATGAAGGTGATGTTGCTGAATTAAAAGAATTCGAAATTCCACAAATCGATCTTGTTATTGTAGATTTATATCCTTTTGAAAAAACTGTTGCTTCTGGAGCGAGCAATCAAGATATTATTGAAAAGATTGATATTGGAGGTATTTCTTTAATTAGAGCTGCAGCTAAAAATTACGCAGATGTCACTTGCGTATCTTCTGTGGATGATTACGCTGAATTTTTAGAGTTATTAGAGACTAAAAATGGTGAAACCTCAGAAGAAGACCGAAAACAATTTGCGGCTAAAGCATTTAACGTGTCATCACATTATGATGCTGCAATTTTTAATTATTTTAATAAAAATCAAGACATCCCAACCTTAAAGATTTCTGAACAAAAAGGCAAAGTCTTGCGTTATGGTGAAAACCCACATCAAAAAGGCTTTTTCTTTGGAGATTTTGATGCTATTTTCAAAAAACTACATGGAAAAGAACTTAGTTACAACAACCTTTTAGATGTTGATGCAGCTGTAAATTTAATGCTAGAATTTAAAAATGATGCTCCAACATTTGCGGTACTAAAACATAATAACGCTTGTGGGTTAGCACAACGCAACACCTTACACCAAGCCTACTTAGACGCTTTAGCTGGCGATCCAGTTTCAGCTTTTGGAGGGGTTTTAATTAGTAATTCTGAAATTGATGTTACCACGGCAGAAGAAATCCATAAACTCTTCTGCGAAGTCGTTATTGCACCTTCATTTTCTTCTGAAGCTTTAGATATTTTAAAAGGCAAAAAGAACAGGATCCTGTTAATTTTGAACGATATTGAGATGCCACAAACCAACATTAGAACGTGTTTAAATGGTGTATTAGTTCAAGATAGAAATAACGTTACAGATACGCTTGAAGATTTAAAAGCAGTAACTAAAACAAGGGCAACTTCTAATGAATTAGACGACCTAATTTTTGCGTCTAAAATATGCAAACACACAAAATCTAATACTATTGTCTTAGTAAAAGATAAACAATTGTGCGCTAGTGGCACCGGACAAACAAGTCGTGTGGACGCCTTAAACCAAGCCATACATAAAGCACAATCATTTAAATTTGATTTAAAGGGCTCTGTGATGGCTAGTGATGCATTCTTTCCATTTCCAGACTGCGTAGAAATTGCAGGTAAGGCAGGTATTACGGCTGTAATTCAACCTGGTGGCTCTATAAAAGATCAACTAAGTATTGACTATTGTAATGACCATAATATAGCTATGGTAATGACTGGTACTCGTCATTTTAAACATTAAAAACATACCAATTCAGAACCCAAAATAAAGATGTTAATCATCTCATTTTTGGGTTCTTTGTTTTTATTAAACACCTTATCTTATTTATTTTATAAATTAAGGCAAAGAAAAAAAGAAAAAAGTTTAGCAATAAACATCTTTAAACATATAAATAACGTATATTTTACTACTTTTACAGATAGTCTTAAAAATAAGATACAAATAACCCAAATAATTAAGAATAGCACATGGGATTTTTTGATTTCCTAACGGAAGAAATAGCCATAGATTTAGGAACCGCAAATACACTGATAATTCACAATGACAAAGTTGTTGTAGACAATCCATCTATAGTCGCAAGAGACCGCATCAGCGGAAAAATCATAGCTGTTGGTAAAGAAGCCAACATGATGCAAGGAAAAACACACGAAAACATTAAGACTATTCGTCCCTTAAAAGACGGTGTGATTGCTGATTTTGATGCTTCAGAGCAAATGATCAGTATGTTTATTAAAAATATTCCGGCATTAAAGAAAAAGTTTTTTAATCCTGCATTGCGTATGGTGGTTTGTATTCCTTCTGGAATAACTGAAGTTGAAATGCGAGCGGTAAAAGAATCTTGTGAACGAGTAAATGGCAAAGAAGTTTACTTAATACACGAGCCAATGGCTGCTGCTATTGGTATTGGTGTAGATATTATGCAACCTAAAGGTAATATGATTGTTGATATCGGTGGAGGTACCACAGAAATTGCTGTCATTGCACTTGGAGGTATTGTATGTGATAAATCTGTAAAAGTTGCTGGTGATGTATTTACTAACGACATTATTTATTACATGAGAAC
>Ga0193951_1000055_pt1 | contig 45112 bp, 74 predicted proteins | sample BB_2_MG_FD_140370 | JGI IMG/M metagenome (GOLD analysis project Ga0193951, IMG submission 140370) | Microbial mat bacterial communities from the Broadkill River, Lewes, Delaware, United States - BB_2_MG | ecosystem: Environmental > Aquatic > Freshwater > River > Microbial mats | place: USA...
AATGTTTTTTTATATGCTCTCCAGGAATAGGAGTGCTTGTGGGATTAAGCCTTATGTAAGAACAACATGCAATCCAGACCCAGAGAGCTGGGTTGCTGATTTGATTTCCTGGTGGATTGACCAGGAGACAGGAGACCCGATTCCAGAGAGGGATGGGGTAATAAGATATTTTATAAGAAATGGGGAGGAATATATCTGGGGAGACAGCCAGGAGGAATGTATTGAGAGAGGTTGGTTTTTGATTAAGGATGCTGTTGAAAAATCTGGGATTCCAGCTGATTCAATGGTTAAATCAATAACTTTTATCTCTGGAGATATTTATGGGAATAAAGAGCTTTTAAAAGTCAATCCAGAATATCTTGGAAATCTACTCTCCCAGGATGACGCAACCAAATCACAGCTATTGGGGGGAAATTGGAAAATAAGACTCTCAGATATTGATTTGTATGATTATTACAAATTTTTAGACATTCATACAAATACAGGAGTAAAAAAAACAGGAGTTAAAAGGATTACAGCTGATATTGCTTTAAAAGGCTCTGATAAATTTATTGTTTTTGTTTGGGATGGCTCTGTGGTTATTGATGTTTTAATCCTGGATAAGTCAAACGGAAAGCAAGTGATTGAGGGGATTGAAATGCTGGCAAAAAGGCACAAAGTTCAATATTCCAATATCACTTTTGATAATGATGGGGTTGGAGGTTTTGTTGATGGATTTATTGAGGGAGCTGTTGAGTTTAAAAATGGAGGAGCTGCAATGAATGGAGAGGCTTATGCTAATTTAAAAACTCAATGCTATTATAAGAGTGCTGACAGGGTAAAAAGAGGAGATATTTTAATCTCTGAATTTGTATGCTCTCAGATGTATGATAATAAAAGAACTATTAAACAACAGCTGGAGTTTGAAAGGAAAGCAATTAAAAGAGATAAGGCTGATAATGATGGGAAACTAAAAATAATCAGTAAGGCTGAAATGAAAATAAAACTGGGAGGAAAGTCTCCAGATTTATTGGATGCTCTTATGATGTTTGAAATATTTGACCTTAAACCAGCAGCTCAAATTCATACAACAACAGAATCAGCTGGAGCTTTAGGATTTTAAAAATTGAAAATATATGGATTCACAACAAAAATTTGAGGAGAAAATTGACCAGGCTGAGGCTGAGGAAACTCAGAACCAAACAGGAAACACTCCAATTCATTACAACAATAAAAATGGCAGCCTTTATAAAATAGCTCAGCAGAGAGGTTGGAATGCTTATCAGTTTGATGCTATTAAGAGAATTGACAGGGCTCTCAAAAAAGGAGAGTTTGAGAGAGATATTGACAAGACAATTGAGGTTTTAAAAATGTTTAAAAACAATTTATAAATTATGGAATTTGAAAAATTAAAAGAGTTACTTGCAGCAGACCCAGCAAAAGGATTGGCTCTGTTTAATGCAGCAAAAAAGACAAATATTCTGTCTTATAAAAAAGAGTATAAAGGAGACAGAACTGTGAGAGGCTCCCAGGTTGGGAATAGGCTTGACAAATCTGTTGGAACTGGAGCCAATGCAAAAACAGTAACTGTGGCAAAGATTCCTGTAAATTACCAGAGAAAAATTGTGAGAACAGCTGCTGCTTTCCTGTTTGGCTCTCCAGTAAAAATCCAGAGCACAAATTCAGAGGCTCTGGAGATAGTTCAAAAGATTTGGGATGCAAACAGAATGGATTCACTTTTAAAGAAAGCCTGTGACTTGGTAAAATCAGAGACTGAGGCTGTATTTTTCTTTTTTGCAGAAAAAGCAACCAATTCTGATGGAAAAGAGGTTCCTGTGATTAAAATTAGATTGTATGGCTCTGACAATGGCTCTTATGCTCCTTATTTTGATGACTATGGAGATTTAAAAGCATTTACTTGGAACTTTAATTCATTGGATGAGGATGGAAAGGAGATTCCAAACTCCTGGGTATTTACAGAGGAGAAAACAGAGAAATTCCAGAAAGGAGCTGCTGGATGGGAGTTGATTGATTCAGAAATTAATTTATTTGGTAAAATTCCAGTTGTTTACTTATCCCAGGAGGAGCCAGATTGGTTCATTGTAAAGGAATTAATTGACCAAAATGAGATGACCCTCTCAAAATTCATTGATACCAATTCTTATTTTGCCTCTCCAATGGTCAAACTGTTTGGAACTGTGGAAAGTATGCCAGGAAAGGATGACCAGGGGAAAGCTGTCAAAATACCTCAAAAGTATGAGGATGGAAAGCTGATTCAATCTGGAAATGTTGAATATTTAACCTGGGAACATGCTCCAGAGGCAATCAAATTGGAAAACGAAATCTCAAAAGACCACATTCACTCTCTTACTGATACTCCAGATTTGTCTTTTAACAATGTGAAAGGGGTTGGAGTTACCTCTGGGATTGCTCTTAAATTGATGTTTATGGGAGCTATTATCAAAGCTAAATGGGATGAGGGAGATTATTCCATTGCTATTGAGAGAATTTTGAGTCTTATCCAGGCTGGAACCACAAAGATTGTTGATTTAAAAAGCTCCAGTAAATTCAAAGAGTTTGATAAGGAAATTAAATTCACATCAATACTCCCAGAGAACTTGTCTGAGTTGGTTACAACATTGGCTGAGGCAACTGGAGGAAAATCAATAATGAGCCAGGAGACAGCTGTTAAACACAATCCTTTAGTCAACAATACTGATGAGGAAATTAAAAAAATGTCAAAAGAGGAAACTCAAAGCTTGGGAGATACTGTTGAATTTTAAAAATTAGAGAATGAAAGCAAAATATAAAGATGGGAAAGTAATCCCAAAAAAAGGAAAGGAAATTGATGGGCTTATTTTCTCAATAAGGAGAGTTTCATTCAGAGACTTTCATAAATTTTTTATGAGAATGAGAATAAGGAAAGCAAAATATTTCAAATTTAAATTAAAAAGACATGGCTGGAGGATTTACACAGTTTTAATGGCTTATAAATAAAAAGTAATACAATGGCAAAAGCAATCAAAAAAACAGCTGCAAAGAAAGCTCCAGGAGTAAAAGCAGCTAAGAAACCAGAAGTAAAGACAACTCCTCCAAAAGCAGCTCCAAAAGATGAGAGTATTTTTAAGGAAACTGAAAACCATATTTTCAAAATTGATGGAACTGCAAATCATTTCCAGCTTTTAAAAATTGATAAAAGCACAAATATTTCAACCAGAGTTTTAACCTCTGGAGGAACTACTCTCCAGGCTTTTAAGAGAGTTTGTGAATTGTATTTTAAAAATTAATTAATTAAATGGCTGGAATCCCTTACAATCAAAGGCTTTTAGGTTTGTTAAGAAACCAGGAGAAACAAATTGATAATATTTACAACAGAATGGCTGTAAATCTGTCTAATGTTTTAAAAAAACACAAAGTAAACCCAAAAGCTTTGACTGTTTGGAGTGGTGGAAACTCAGCCATTGAAAAAGAAATAAATAAGCTATTCCAGGGATTTGGTAGTACTATGATTTATTTAATGAAATCAAATATAAACCAGGCTTGGGAGCTTGGGAATTTGAGTGCTGATGGGCTTGCAAATGATTACCTTAAAGGAATGAACCTCCCAGATGCTGAGAGAGCTAAAATGTTTTACAGGAACTCAACAGCTCTGGCAGCATTTAACAACAGGAAAACAGCTGGAATGAATCTCAGCCAGAGAGTTTGGAACATTACAGACAGCACAAAAGGACAACTGGAGACAATTGTTGGCTCTGGAATCCTGGAGGGGAAATCAGCTGCAAAAATCTCCAGGGATTTAAGACAAACTTTAAAGGAGCCAAATAAATTATTTAGGAGAGTCAGAGCTGCTGATGGAACTTTAAAACTTTCAAAACCAGCTCTGGATTACCATCCAGGGAGAGGAGTTTACAGGAGTTCTTATAAAAATGCTATGAGATTAGCACGAACTGAGACGAATATGGCTTACAGAGCTGCTGACAATTTGAGGAGACAATCGATGCCTTTTGTAACTGGCTTTACTGTAAACTTATCCAATGCTCATCCAGCTTATGATATTTGTGATGAGTTAACAGGAGATTATCCAAAAAATTTCAACTTTGTTGGTTGGCATCCTCATTGCTTATGTTTTACAACTGCAAAGCTCCTCCCAAAAAAGGACTTTATTAAGTATTTAAATGGAGAGCCAATTGCTATTGGAAAGCAAATCAGACAAATTCCAAAAAATGCTCAAAGTTTTATATCAGCAAATTCTGAGAGGTTTCTGGGGTATAAAAACAAACCTTATTTTTTAGATAATTTTAAGAATGTAAAAGGGGAGTTTGTATGGAATCCAAATAATGTGATTCCTGGACAGGGAACAGGGGTTCCTGGATTGCCTCCAGCTCCTCCAGTTGCTCCTCCAGTAGATTCCAGAGCAGCAAAAAGAGCAGCTCAAAAAGCACTTGAGAAAAAAGAGGCTGCTGAGTTGGCAGCATATAAAGCAAAATTAGCAGCTGAATTGGCAGCTCAAAAGCAAGCAAATAGACTGGCTTTAGAAAAATTAAAAAGGGAGTCTGCTGCTGAGCTGGAGAGAGTTCTTGCCAATGCTGAAAAAGCCAGGCTTGAGAAAATTGCCAGAAATAAAGCTCTTAAAAAAGCAAAAGGAGAGCTGGCTTTTATTCCAGAAAACCTTGAAGCTTATGAGGTTAAAATGGGAGTAAAAGTGGATAGGAGTATTTTTAAACTGCTTAAAGGGGAGGTTCCTTTAAGAAATCCTATCACAGAGAGAGGAGGAGCTCTTTACGACCCAGGTAAAAAGTTTGTAAAAATCCCTATAAATAAGAGGTTAAAAAGGTCTAAATTTTACTCAGAAAAAATATTTTATCATGAATATGGACACGCTGTTGATTGGCAATATGGTTTGAGAATGTCTCCAGAGGTTAGAGATGTAATGCACACTTATAGGACAAAATTCAGAAAGGCAAAAAGTGAATTATACAGGAAACACTCTAAACAGTTAAGTATTGATTACAACAAAGCTAAATGGGTTGATAAAAATTATGATTTGGCTGAGGAGATTAATAGCACAGCTGACACCTTATGCTCTTTGAATCCCTCTTATGCTTGGGGTCATTCAAAAAAGTATTTTAGTTATGCGTATATGAGAGAGGCTGAATTTATTGCACATGCTTTTGAGAATAATATTGCTGGAAATAAATATTTTAAAAAATTAATGCCAGACCTATACGAGGACATGATTAAAATGATTGAGACTTTTAAGAAAAATATTGCAAAAGACATCAAAAATGGAGTCAAATAAAAATCCTATTCAATGAAAACATCCTCTTTAATATACTGGTCATTAATTAACTGGTCTGGATTGTCTTTTATAACCAGCTTTTTATTGAGTTTCTCTGCTCTCTCTAATAATGTAAAAAACTCCTCCTCCTCCAGCTGTGAGGATAAGGTCATCAAAATTTGGACATACTCCCTATCTGATTTGTATTTTGTATTGATACAGTATTTAAATAAATCATATCCTGTCATAATTATAAACGTTTAAAAGTTAAGTAATTACAAATTTAATCAAAAAACCCTAAATAAATGAATTTAGATACTAACAAACCCCCAGCTCCTGTTTTTATCAAAAAAATTGCAACAATTGAAAAATATAAAAACTTTATAAAAGAGCATAAAATAAAATTACCAATTCCATTGATGGAAAAAAGAACTCATTTTGTAAAATGGTTCCTGGAGGAGAACTCCAGTAATACATTAATCCATAATATTAATGAGTTAAGTAAAAACTATTTATACACATCCTCCAGAACCATTGAGGACATACTTTTTAACAATGAAACGAAATCTTAAACTTATAAAAGCCAGAACTCAATTCATTAAGGATTATTTTAAACAACGCAAAGAGGAAAATCCAGATATTTCAATTAAAGAGATAAGTATTGAGCTCTCAGATTGGTATTTATTTATAACTCCCAGAAGTATTTTAACAGCATATTACAGTTAATTTATGAAACTACTGTAAACAGGAGGAGAAATATTTTAATATAGCTTAATAGAGCTATAATTTTGAGAATCTAAAACAACAATGTTAAAACCAATTTAAAAGATGGATGAATTAATTAAAGCACTCAAAGCAGCACTCCTTAAAGGAGGTCTAACTGAGGACTCAGAACAGTTCAAAAATGTAATTAAACCAGAAAATTTTGAGGGGTTGAAAGAGCAACTTGAAATGAAACAACCAACGACCTTTGAGGAGTCTCTTAAAATTCCAGGTTTCCAGTCAGCTTTTGACAAAAAGATTACTGATGCAATCCAGAGCAGAGAGGCAAACTTAAAAGAGAAATGGGATTTTGTTGAAAAAGGGAAAGCTCCAGCTGTGGAAACTGCTGAGCAAAAAGCAATAAGAGAGTTGCAAGAGCAACAAACAGCCAGAGACAAGGCTGATGCTTTGAAAAATAAGCAAACTGCTGCAAAAACCCTTTTAAACAGTAAAAAGATTCCAGATGCTTTTTTGAGTCATTTTGATTTTAACTCAGAGACAGCTCTTGAGGAACAATTAAAAGAGGTTGAGAACACTTTTACTGATATTAAACAGAATATCATAACAAGTTCAATTGGGAATAAGTTACCTCTGGGAAAGGGAGAAAATGGAGAGGTTTCCAAAGAGGAGGCTGACAGCATTGTTGCGAGAATGTAAAATTAAAAATTAATTAAAATCTTTAGAAATGACAACAGATTTAAACAGCAATGAGCAAGTTGATTTCAGCAATGATTCAATTGTTATTGTTAAAAATATTGAAACAATCCCAGGAGGAAAAACCCTGGATTGCACAGGATATGCTCCAGCCTTTTTGAAAGCTGGTCATATAATTATTGAGGAGGATGCAACAGGGAATTTATTGCCTTTGCCAGTTGATGACACTTTGCCAGCTTTACACTCTTACAAAGGAGTTTTAGTTGCAAGTATTTTAACAGCTCAACCAATTGCCTCTATAATGGTAAGAGGAACTGTTGACACAGCTGCAATGGAATATCCAGCAGATGCGACAGCAATTGCAGCATTGCCTTTAATTAGATTCTCTTAATAAAAAAGAAATCTTAAAACAAGCTCAAAAAATTTAAAAATTTAAAAATATTATGACAACAAGTTTATTTACAGAATATGTTTCAAAGTATTTTGGGAAATTAATTTCCTCAATTACTGAGAAAATAAATGGAAAAGAGGGAGCTCAAGCTTACTTTTTCAAAACATTCCTTAAAAAGAATGAGACAACTGATTTAACCTGGAACGCATTGGAGAGCAATGGAACTGTTGCTGCTGTGGATGTGGTTTCAATGGATTCAAGTTTGCCATTGAAAAAAAGAGATTCTATTAAAAGAGCCTCTGGAGTGGTTCCAAAAATTGGAGCAAAAATGGCTCTAAATGAGAAACAATTATCTGATTTAAAAGTATTGCAATTAAAAGGAGACAAAGAAGCCTCTTTGGTTGTGAAACTGTTTGCTGATGCTAAGAAATTAGTTGAGGGAGTTTCAGAGAGATTGGAATATATGTTCTTACAGGCTTTAAGTTCTGGAGTTACAGTAATTGATGAGGACAACGGAGCTGGAGTGAGGATTGCTTTTGGGATTCCAACAGAGAACCTATTTGACACCATTGGAGATGTTTGGGCTACTGCTGCAACTGCAACTCCTATTGATGACATCCAGGCTGTTCTGGAGGCTGCTGATTTAAAAGGGCACGTTATAACAAATATTTTTATGGATAGAGTTACACTTAACAGAATGAGAAAAACAACTCAAGTAAAAGAGGCTTACGCTGCTTTTATTGGGTTTGCTGGAAATGTTGCTCCTGTTCCAAATTTAAAGAAATTAAATGAGATGCTGGCTGATGAGCAAGGGGTTCAAATAATTGAGGTTAATAAGTCAACTATGATTGAAAAATCTGGAGTGCAAACCTCAGTAAAAGGATGGACTGCTGGAGCTGTAACTTTCACAACAACTCTGGAGCTTGGTTCTTTAGTTTATGGGGAATTGGCTGAGAAAACATCTCCTGTGGATGGGGTTGCTTATGAGACTGCTGATGACTTTATTTTGGTTTCAAAATACAGAAAAAATGACCCATTGCAAGAGTTTACAAGTGCTCAAGCTTTAGTATTGCCAGTATTGGAAAATGTTGGAGCTATTTACATTTTAGACTCAACAACTAAAGCAGCTTAATAAATGACAAATCTTGAACTCATACAAAGTAGGTTGACTTTTCAATCATTACCAAAGGAATTGATTCAAGAGTTTTTAATCAATCGTTCATTAAGTTGGGCGATTGATTATGATGTTGTTTTTGCAGAACAAATTGAGTTGACAACAGCTGATTTATATGTTGAGATTTTGACCTCTCCAGATTTTAAGGAGGGAGATTTATCAATCAACTATGACAGGGCTTTTTTAAAGAGCCAGGCTATTGCAATTTACACCAAATATGATGACCCAAAGCTCTCTGATTTGAGCTCAAATGAATCCATTCAAGCTGTTAATTTATGGTAAGATACCCAGACAAAGCAACCCTCCAATTGACATCCAGCACAAAGGATGTTGATGGAAACTTTACAGGAGCAATCCTGGAGAGTGAAATTGTTGGGAGATTCAGACCTATTGCAAAAGGTTCTCTGGATTACGCTGGTAAATTTTATTGTAAAAAATTGGATTTTGCTCCCTATGAGATTGAGGGAGAGAAATTGAAAGTAAATGGAGTAGTAATGGAAATTTATAAGTTTTATAATTATCAAAATCATTGTGAGTTATGGCTAAGATAGGAGGTTTGGGAGCTTTATTTAATGGAGCTCAAGTTGAGGGGATTTTGAGCCAATTCCAGGAGAAAGTTGATAATAAATCCCTGGAGGTTTTACAGTATGCTGGAGAAACTTTTGTAAATGAGGCACGAATTAAAGGGAATTACAATGACAGAACAGGGAATTTAAGGAGTTCAATTGGCTATATAATTTTAAATAATGGTAAAGTAATTGATAAAAATTTCCAAAAATCTGGAGTTGGTTCTGGAGGAAATAAAGGAGTTTCAGCTGCAAAGGATTTTGCAGAGAGCCTTGCTCAACAATACTCCTCTGGATTGGTTTTGATTGGAGTTGCTGGTATGGATTATGCAGCTTATGTTGAGAAAAAACATTCTCTGGATGTGATTTCTGGCTCAGCTCCAGAATCTGAATTTATAAAAAACATATTTAGTGAAATTAAGTTTTAATATAGAATCAATTATTTACAAAGCTTTGAATGTAGCTGCTGTAACTGACTTTATTTCTGGAGACATATACAAAGGTATTACTCCAGCTAAAAGTCAGCTCCAGGATATTGAAATTAAAGTTTTAACAAATAATAATAAGTATTTGCAGAATGGTTATGTAAATATAAATTTCTATTGTCAGCAAATTAGAGAGGGAATCCCAGACAATAAGAAACTAAGTGAGGTAACTACTATTTTAATGAATCTAATTGACAAAAAAAACATCCAGGGAATCCTGTTTGATGTTGAGAGTCAAACTGGAGCAATTAAAGACCAGGAGCCTGGCAGAGATGGGATTTTCTTTACAAATTTAAAAGTAAAATTTAATACAATTTAATAACTAAAAATTTAAAAAATGAGTGCTAAAAATAATATTTTAGGAATAGAAAAATTTGAACTTGGAGCTCCTGGAGATGGAATTATGGGAGCAGCATTAACTGAGTTTACAGATATTGAGGTCAACTCTGTATCAATTGAGGGGGAGCAAGCTAATGAGGAAACAATTCCAACAGAGGCAAACGATTCATATATTACATTAAATGCTGATGTAACTCCAGCAAAATTAACTGTGAGGCTGTTTGGGGTTGATTTGGCTGATTATCCTATGTTAATGGGAGGAACTTTTTCTGTTGACAAATGGGAGGCTCCAAAAGTTAAGCCAAATATTTTCTTGAGTGCAATGTTGACCTCTTTTGAAGTTGATGGATTCAAAAAAACAATTTCCATTCCTTATGCAAAAGTAAATGCAAGGTTACAAGGGAATATTACAAAAAATGGATTGCCAGCTATTGATATTGAAATCACAGCAAACACTCCAGTTTCAGCTGCTCAAGTTGAGGGAGCTCCTTATGTAATCCAGGATGTTGCAGCGTAATAAAAATTAATAAATTAATCTATTAAAAAGGCTGTGATTTGTTTTACAGCCTTTTTTCAAAGCTTATGGAGAACAGAGAGAAAATTTTACAGGCATTTATTGAAACTCCAACAACTTACAAAATTGCAGTTTCAGACAATTCAATGCTGCCAAAATCAATGAAAAACAAAAAAGAGGTTACTTTTATTGTAAAGCCTCCTGTTTTGTCTGTATTGGCAAAATGTGGGATTCCTGTTGGTAAAATACCAAAAGAGCTTATGGATGCTGACAAAGATATTAATTTGGAGGATGCTGTGAAATACACAAAAGAAATGGCTGAGGCTTTTGCAATCCTGGCACATGGAAAAACAACAGAGTTTCCAGAATGGTATATCCCTTTTATTTTAAATAATGTAACTGCCAGAGAATTATTTATTTTATTTAAAGAGGTTGCTTTAAAAACACAGTCAAGTTTTTTTTTGAACAGTTTCCAGATTGCAAGCATAAGCAATCCAATGACGATGAGCCAGTAAAACCTTTCAATGTTTATCAGTTTGTTGGCTCTGTTTGCAATTATTATCATTTCTCCTGGGAGTTTGTTACTCAAAAAATATCTTATCAAAATTTAATAATGCTGGCAGCCTCTGTTCCAAAATATGACTCTGATAAAAAAGAGGACTCACAACAGGAGGAGCAGCCTGGAGATTTATTTGGAATATTAGACAAAGCACAAAAAACAAAAAATGAAAAAAGTACTTAATATAATTTACAACAGACTACTGGAGCTGAAACTCTCAGAGAATATCCTTTGCTCTGAATATTGGAGGAAAATCATTGCTTTAAATGAAAACTTTAACCAGGAGGCAGCCTGGAACTTATTTACAGAAAATTTTGACTGGATTGTAAATTCAAATATCATCACAACAGCTGAAATAAAATCCTGGTTTCTGGAGGAGGAGCTGAATGCTCATAATATTTTTACAACTGGAACCCATAAGATTTCAGAATCAAAAGCCATTGGAATTGGAGAGGCTAATCTGGAGGCTGTTGGTCATTCAAAAATATTGCTATTTGACCAGGCTCATTGCAAAGCTTTTGACAGTACTTTTGTAAAAGGTTTTAATAAATCTACATTTGAGCTAAAAGAATGCACAGGAGAGGCTTTCAATGATTGTAAAGCTGTTGCTGGTTACAACTCAAAAGTTGAGGCTTGGGATAATAGTTTTGTAACTGCTCAAGATTGGAGCTTTATTATTCAGCACAAAGGAGCTCAAGTTGCTGCAACTGTTAGAGCTGTTGTAAATGAGCAATAAGTTTACTTATAAGTATATTTTTTAATATAAAAGTATAGGTATAAAAAAAGAGGCTTAATTGCCTCCTCTTTTGTTTATAAATAAATTGAGTTTTTGTATATCCTCTTTTTTTACATCAAAAGCAATATACTGCTCTTTAAACTCTGTAAAGCATTCCATTTCCAATGTAAAGCCTTTTTTTGTCTTATAAATAGTGAAAAGAGATTTTTTCCCCTCAATTGTGATTGATTCAGTTTTTATATTTGGCATAATTATTTTTTATAAGTTAGATATTTCTAAAATCATAGCAATCTAAACAATAATGAATCCATTTTTTAAACCTAAAAAAGTTTTTTTCTGTACGCTGTGAGTCTCTGTTGCTTTAGATAAATTACATTTACATTTTTTACATTTCATAATTTTATTTTTATAAAATATGTCTGATATTGTTTGGAACCTGGATTTTAACTCCAGAAACATACTGCTCAATGTAATGGATTTCAAAGTCAATGCCATTTGGAGAGATTGAGTCTGGGAGATTATTTACTGCAAATCTGATTTTATTAACATCAAAAAAGCTGCAAATATCAATCCCTTTTTTTGATGCGTGCTCCAGTAATTTCTCCAGGATTATCTCCTTATCAATAATCCATAAATCTCCCTTAAAATGACCAAAATTATACCAGAATCTATTGCTTTTTTTATAGTCTCCAAAACCTCCAATCTCATATTTGATAAAATCTAACTTATGACAGCTCCAGGCTGGATTTGAGTGCATTGTTAGACAGTTTTTAGCATCTTTAATGCTCCTGGATTCACAGAGAGCAATCTGATGAGTATGGAATATGAATTGATAAGGATGGACTTTGGCTCCTTTGTAAGTTGCTGCTGTTGATTTCCAGTTTTGGATAAGTGCAAACAGCTGCCTTATAATATTATAAGAGCCCAGGAGCTGCTGCTCTGCAATATTTATAAAAATCTTATCTCCAATAAATTCACAATTCAGCTCCTTAGCAAAAGCCAAAGCTGCTGGAAAGTATTTTGATTTATTTTTTTTAAAAGATAAACTATACATTTTTTTATGAAACTACTGAAACAGAGGTCTAAAATAGTCTTAAAAATTCTGTTATCAAAGTACTTTTATAGAAATTATAATTTTATGGGAGCAGTTTCTGGAGATAATTCCTTATTTTTTTCAACAGGATTGGATAATTCTGGACTTTTAAAAGGCTCAGCTGAGGCTGGAGGCATTGTGCAAAATATGGCAAGTAAAATCTCCAAAATAAATCCTTTTGCTGCTTTGGGAGTTGCTGCTGTTGCTGCTTTTGCTATGATTGCAAGTTCTGCAACAAAAATGGCAAAGGAATTTGAGCACGCAATGAAAGAGGTTGAAACCATTTCAGCTGCAACTCAGAAAAATTTTAAAGGCATCTCCTCCCAGGTTTTTGCATTGTCAAAAATTACTCCAGACAATCCAGAGAAACTGGCTAAAGCTTATTATCAGATTGTTTCTGCTGGTTATGATGGGGCAGCTGGGTTGAAATTATTGGAGACTGCTGCAAAAGCAGCTGTTGGAGGAGTTACAGATACACAAACAGCAGCTGATGGATTGACAACTGTTTTAAATGCTTTTAAAATTGAGGCTGGAGAGGTCAACTCTGTGGCTGATGTAATGTTCCAGACTGTTAAGCTGGGAAAAACAACCTTTGGAGAGTTGGCTGCAAATATGTCAACAGTTGCTCCAATTGCAGCAGCCTCTGGAATATCATTTGACCAGATTTCTGCTGCTATTGCTACATTGACAAAGCAAGGGGTTCCAACTGCTCAAGCTATGACCCAGATAAGGTCTGCAATTATTGGAGCCAATGAATCCCTGGGAGATGGATGGGTTAAAGCAATGAGCTTACAGGATGCTTTCCAGTTATTATATGACAAAGCTGGAGGTTCTCAAACTGCTCTCCAGGAATTAGTTGGGAGAGTTGAGGCTGTTGGAGGAGTGCTGGGGGTTGCTGGTAAAAATGCAAAAATGGCTGCTGAGGATTTGGCAAGTATTAAAGCAGCAGCTGGAGCAAATGAGCAAGCTTATGCCTCAATGGTTACATCTAATGTGAGTCAAAGTGAGCTTTTAAGGAATAAAATAAAAGCAACAACTGAGGGAATTGGAAATTTTTTCAATGATATGAGCACTAATGCAATAAGTGATTTGGCTGCTATATTTGAGGAAAATGACAAGCTCTCCAAAAAATACACAGAGCAAAAAATTGCAATAAATGATTTATATACAGAATATCTCTCTTTACATACAGAGGAATCCAGGAGGCTGGAAATCCTGGAGGAGATAAATAAATTAAACCCATCTATTATTGAGGGTTTAAAAAATGAGGCTATTGGATATGATAATCTGGGGGAAAGTATAAGAAAATACAATGCTTATGTTTTATCAAAAGAGATAGTTTCTGAGGATTTTGGAGACAGAATTGCTGGTCAAGAAAAACTTATAAAACATTATAAAAAAGAGCAAAAAGAAACTGAGGGAGATTTAAAAAGAGAATACCAGGAGTTTGTTCTGAGTCTCTCAGCAATGAAAATCTCAGATACTGAGAGAGCTGGATTGCAAGCCATTATAAGCTCAGAGGGAGATTTTATGGATAAGATTGAGCCAATAAGAGCTAAAATCTCTGAAATAATGGCAAAAGGCTATGAGGATACCTCTGGAATAACATCCCTCCCTTTTGGAGATATTAAAGATTATGAGAGTCTTGCTGGAGCTGTTGAGTTGGTTGAAAAATCTTACAATAAATTACAAGCTGCTGCAAAAGAGGCTTTAATTAATTACCAGGATAACACAACAGATGCTCCTTTTGTGGTTAATGAGATTGAAAATGTAAACTCTTTAATTGAGTTGGAGAAAAATTACAGCTCTTATCAAAATAAAACGATTAAGGAGGCTTATAAAAACAGAGTTGAGCAAATAAATAACCAGAACAAAATTGCTGCTGAAATTGCCAAAATAAATGGAATTACTAAACAGGAATATGATAAAAACTCTAAAGTTTTGGCAGCTTATTTGAAGTCTGAGGATAAACAAATAAGAGAGGCAGCTGAAAAGAGAGAAAAATATTTCAATTACAAAATTGCTCCTCCAAAAACAGACACAACTTTTAAAGAGGAGCTTACTGAGAAAAAAAAGCAATATGATGGGTATAAGTTAGCCATTGAGAATAAAGATTTGGAGCTTGCTAAAAAATTAAAAGAAACTTACAAACTTAAAGAGGAGGATTATACTACTTATTTAAGGAATTTATATGCTCAGACTGAGGATTATAATAAAAAATCAACCATTCTGGAAACTTTGGATAAATCTGATTCTGGTCTGGTTGATAGAAAAAAGGCAACTCCAATAGTTGCAAAATTAATGCCTGTAACGATTATCCCAGAAATTGACACAACCTCTGTTGAGGCTATCAATACAAAGCTTAAAAAATTAAGGTCAGATTGGAGCAAAGCACAAACAAAACTTGACAGAGAAACCATTCAGAAACAAATTGAAGTTGAGGAGGCAAAACTTAAGTCAATTGAATTATCTAAAGGGAAAAAAGAGAAAATTGAGGAGGATTTTTACAAAACCATTCAATCTCTCTCCAGGAAAGGCTTACTGGATAAGAAAAAAGAACTTAAAAAAGAGCTAAAGGCTGTCAAAGATTCACTTGGAGAACAATCTGAGGCTTATAAAAAATTAAGAGACCAAATTGATAAAATAAATGAGGAGACTGGAAAAGGGGTTGCTGGGGTTGCTGCTGAGTTTTCAAAAGGATTCTCTGGTTTGTCTGATTTATTTGCAAAATTTGGAGATGAGGACACAGCTCAAGTTTTAGGGCAACTCTCTGGAGTTGCTGATGGAATTGCCTCCATTGCCTCTGGAGATATTATTGGAGGCTCTTTGGCAGTTTTAAACTCTGCAATTACAGTAACTGTTGAGTCAGACACAGAGCAGTTTGAAAAAGACATGGAGAGACTCTCCAGAGTTATCAAAAACCTGGCTTTGGAGATTGACCATGCAATGGGAACGGACAGGATTGATAAGAGGCTGGAAAATTTAAAACAAGAGGCAGCTTTATTGGAGGCAAATAAAAAAGCTCTCCAGGCAGAATTGGAAGCCAGGAGGAGCATTAATGTTTTAGGAATTTCAGTAAGAAAAAAAGGAGAGGGTTCTGGGAGTGATGCTGAAAAAATAAAAGAGTTTGAGGATTCCATCCAGGAGGCGATTTGGAGGCTTAAAGACTTACAGACTGAAATATATGAGACTCTGACAGCAGCCACAAAAAACTCAATTGCTGATAGTATTATTGAGGGTTTTAAAGCTGGAAAAAATTCAATTGCTGATTTTGCTGGAACATTTGAGGAGTTAATGAAAAAAGCAATGATTGAAACTTTTAAATTGAAATTCCTGGAGGTTGCAACCAATAAATTTTTTGAGCAATTTGGTCAGATGGCTGAATCTGGTCAAAGCCTCTCTCCAGTTGAAATTGCAAACTTAAGAGCCTCTTTTAATGACTTACTTACAAAATCACAGGCAGAAATGGAGGCTTTAAATGAAATCCTTTCAAGTGCTGGAATTGCTGGAGGAATGTTTGGAGAAACTGCTGAAAATAGAGGTTTAAGTGGAGCTATTAGAGAAAATATCACAGAGGAGACTGGAACAGAATTGGCTGGATTAATGAGGAGGATTGCTGAGGATGTGAGAGCTGGATTATTTTATGGAAAAACAGCTGTTGAAAATTTAGTTTTGATTGAAGCAAACACAAAAAACACAGTAAAAGAGTTACAGTTTGCAGTTGTAGAACTCAAATCAATTGCCAAAAATACCAGAGAGATTTATTTGCACGACATAGGAGCATAATTTATGTATAAATTAAATAATATTACATTTTTAAGCCTGGGAATTACTCCAGGCAGAATCAAAGGAGAGGGGATTGCTGTTAAAGGCTGTTTTGACCTCCCAAAAAGAATTGGAACAACTTTCCAGGACTGGTCTGACAGCGACTCTGTGGAGCCTTATGTTGAGGCTGATGAGATATTCCTGGGAGGCAGAACCATTCTCTTTGCTGGAATTATCCAGGGAACAAAAACTGAAATTGAAACAAAGCTTTTTGATTTAAAAACATTGATAAACTCCTTTGAGTCTGTGGTTCCATTTGAGAGTCCTTATGGAGTTTTTTGTGTTTATTTAAGAAATATAAAGATAAAATCTTATTTAAACGGAGCAACCTTTATAATAGAGATGAGAGAGCCAGAGCTTGGAGCCTCTTGTGGGGTTGTAGTGAACCCTCCAACGACTTACAGCTCTGATGTTTATTCAGAGAGTGCTGTAAAAAATAACTGTGATTCTGGTTACTATGGAACCTCTGTGGAACTTTCCTCAACTTTAGGGCAATTCACATCAACATTAAGCCAGGAGGCAGCAAACCAATTGGCAATAAATTGGGTTCGAGAGAATAAACAAAATTATGCCAATTTAAATGGAGTATGTAATTTGAATCCAGTAATTTATTGGAATGAAAAAATAATAGGAGAACTGCAAAAGGATAATTGTAATGAGGGAGCTGCTGGCTCTATTGTGAGTTATACTGTTTTAGCTTTTAAATACAGCTCAATGATTTCTCAAGCTGATGCAAATGCAAAAGCACAGGCTGAGATGGATGCTAATTTAACTCAAGCTTATGCAAATGAGCAAGGTTATTGCACAATTTTACCATCTTTTAAATTGATAAGTGAGGAGGCATTCTCTGGAGGAATTGGAGTTGCACCTCCTTGGGGTACTATTCAATATTTTGAAGTAGGAGAGGCAATTGTTCCTGGAACAGTTTATGTTCTTATGATGTTTGGAGTACAATTCTCTTATACATCAAGCATTACAGACTCTCCAGAGAGCATTGTAAACTGGTTTGTTACTTGGATTAATCTTGCAACAGTAGAAGATTGGTCTGTAATGAATCAGCAACCAGACCCTTTTCCTATACCTCCTGTGGCAAGTTTGTCTGGATATAATAAATTGAAATTATACTCAGTATATGTTCCTTTATTACAAGGAGCAACAGTTTGGGTTGAATAATTATAATATATGTACACAATAGACAGTATAAAATTTACAGATTTTGGTTTACATATTATAAACCATACAGGAAACTCAGACCTGGGGAACCTTAAAAAACAGTTTATCTCAATTTACGGAGCTGAGGGGTTTCAAATGTCAAAAAGGATAGGAAATACCTTACAATTAAATGGAGTTATCCTGGCAGCTGATTTGGCTGATTTTAAAACAAAAACAACAGCTCTGGCTGATAAATTTTCAGCTCCAGGATTAAGGTCTGTCATATTAGACCAGGGAGCAATGAATTGCTTTGCTGTTGATGGGTTTAAAATTGATAATGTGAGGGTTTTATCAAATGTTTATGGAATGTTTAAAATTAACCTCTTAATTGTTTAAATAATGGATTTGATAATTTACAGAACAGGAACTGAGGTTGCAAGAGTCTCTATTGATGAGCAAACTGTGCTCACTAAAAAATTAATGAATGAGGATAAAATTTCCTCTGAGTTTTATTCTGAGAATGTGATTCCAATTGAGATTGGAGACTATATTGAGTATAATTCAAAAAAATACTATCTCAACAGCCTCCCAAATATTGAGAAATTAAATAATAAAAGTTTTAAATATACTGTCTTTTTTCAGTCTGATTTATATTCACTTTATAATAAATTATTTATTTCAATTGATGGATTGAATGATTTTGTTTTGATTGATAATGCTGAGAATGTTTTAAATCAGATTGTTTCAAATATGAATGAAATTTCCTCTGGCTGGTCTGTTGGAGCTGTGGATGAGACCTCAGAAAAATCAATCTCTTTTGTAAATGAAAATTTAAGAACAGCTTTGACAAAAATTTCCCTAGAGTTTGGAATGGAGTTTGAGGTTGTAAATAAGGTTATAAATTTCAAAAAAGCCATTGGTAATGTAACAAATTTTACCTTTGAATATGGTCAAAATAATGGGCTTTACTCCATTGAAAGGAGAGGGGTTGACAATACCTCTGTAATTACAAAAGCTTATGGTTATGGAGCTGCAAAAAATCTCCCTTATACTTACAGAGACAGAGCAAAAAGATTGGTTTTTGAGGAACGTTTTTTGACTCAGAATGAAGATGTTTATGGAGTCAGAGAGGGTCATTATACAAATGAGGACATTTACCCTCACAGAACAGGAACCCTTACTGATGTAAATATGGAGTTCAATGTTGATGGATATGACTCAAATCTCTCTTTTGTTGAGGACACCTCTATTGATTTCAATTTAAATGATTATCTCCTGGAGGGAACTATTGCAAAAATAGTTTTTAAATCTGGAGACTTATCTGGGAGCCAGTTTGATATTTGGAAATATGAGGATTCAAAAATATACTTTAATGCTATTGGGGAGGCTGATGGATATTCAGCTCCAAATGAGGATGCAAAAGCTAAAATTGGAGATACTTATACTTTGATTGATATTGATATGCCTCCCTCTTATGTAATTGCAGCAGAGCTGGAGCTTAAAAATGCAACCCAGGTTTTTTTGGATGAGAACTCAACTCCAAAATCTTTGTATTTGGTAAAAATAGACCCAAAATATAGCAAAGCAAATTCCATCTTATTGGATGCTGGAGATTTGGTAAAAATTATTGATACTCAAATGGGAATCAACAGGGCAATCAGAATCTCCCAGGTTTCCTTTCCAATTGTGAACCCTTATAAAATTTCAGCCACAATTGCAGATTTTATCCCTTATAGTTTACAGCAGTTAGTTTCTAAAACAGCAGCTAAAACCAGCAAAGAAATAAAAAGCATTGTAAATAAAATTACAAATGTTCAAAACGTAACAAATAAGACTTACAATACAACAGTCATTAAAAGCAAACCAGAGCCAGAAACTGGAGTCATTTACATAAATGGGAGAAAATACAAACACATTAAAGGTTTTGATAATTCAGACCAAACAATCCTGGAGGCTGGAGACTCTATTTCTGGGAATTACTTTGACAGATTTACTTATGTAGATGAGTGGATGTATTTAGGAGGTATAAAAGAGAAAATTGAGAGCTGGGAGCAAATCATTACAACAGAAACGACAGTATAAATGGGGAAAGTAATAAAATTGCCAAACTTAAAATTGACAGAAATCCAGGAGAATCTGGAGCCTGTTGAATTGATTTCTATTGATGAGAATGGATTGTTAAGTAAAACACCTTTTGAAGCTCATCCAGATTATATAATTGACATTATTGCAAATGAATTAAAACTTTATAAGAATGGGGATGAGATTGCAAGTAAGGACTTGTCAATTTATTTGGATGACTCAAATTTATCCAGGTTAATAAGTGGAGTTATAGATGAGGAGACTGGAATTGTAACTTTTACAAGAGATGACCAGAGTACATTTACAATTGATATGAGTAATTTAATTGGAGGCACAGAGGAAATAGGTTTGAATAGTGATTATGATTTTAATTATCGTTTAGATAGTGTTTCAGATGTGGATTTCGGAAATAGAATAATAAATACAAATTTAGGAAACAGATTTTAATTATGGGATTTTTACAAGTACCAAAAATTTCAACCTTAGAGAGGTTGTCATTCACACCTTATAAATCAGAGTTGATTTATGATACAGATTTGGATATAATTTTCACAGGAGACGGCTTGACTGTTGGGGGTAATAAAGTAGGAGCTTTGTCAGAGGATAGTTTGTATTTAAAGTCATACGCTACTGAGGCAGCTTTAAATACAGCACACCCAACAGCTATAAGTGGTAATTATGCACTGGTTCAGTCAACAGATACAGTTTGGGTTTGGGATGCTGATACAACAGCCTGGGTTGATAGTGGAGATGAGTTAAGCAGCATACCTCTTAACAGTGTTGGTTTATTAGAGTTAAAAAATGAAGTTAAAGGAAATATATTATTTAAAGATAATACTGTTACTTATGTACCTACTGCAAATTATCATCCAGCAACAAAAAAATATATAGATGATGCCATTGCTGCTGGGGTTGCAGATAATAGTGTTACAGCTGCTAAATTAGCACCAGCATTTAAAACAATCATAGACTTAGGAGATGTAAGTGGAACAGTAAATTTAGATTTTAGTTTGGCTGTTAAGTATAAATTAAATATGACTGCAAACATAACTTTGACCTTTAGTAATGTTACAGATTATGTAGGCGTAAAAACCCAACAATTAGAGGTTACAAGTAATTCAGACACTTATACATTATTTTACCCAGTTGGAGTAGATGCAGCAAATGAATTAACAGATGTAGATTTATTAAAAACTAATTACTTTACGTTTTTTCCACATACAGCAACAGTTTTTCAATCATCAGTAATAGCGAAATAATATGATAGTAGGAAATAAAAATAGTTTGTGGGGGAAAAAAGTAATAGACCCAACGTCATCGCTAAAATTTACAATAAATACTGCTTTAGGAACTGGAGATAATTTTACAATTCCTACATTTTCATCGTCCGAAACGTATAATTATGATATAAACGTTTCAGATGGACAAACATTTACTGGTGTTACAGGTAATCAGCTTATAAATTTCGCTACTGGAGGTATTTATCAAATTGAAATTACTGGTGTCTTCCTTAAGTTTTATTTTAATAATGGTGGTGATAAATTAAAAATTGTCAGCATAGAACAATTCGGTAGCACTGGTTATTCTTTAGACCAATCAAACAAATTATTCGGTTGCTCTAATTTTACTACGATGCCTAATGACATAAGTTGGTTAAATAGTGTTACTGGAGCAAATAGTATGCTATACGGAACAAATTTAACAACTTTACCTGATGGATTAACTCTAGAAAATTTAGTTAACGGAACTTCTTTTATTGATGGAGGTAATTTAAGTTCATTACCTAGTAGTATGTCTCTTGCTAATTTAGAAGTAGGGCAAAGTTTTTTTCAAAACAATAATTTAACAACTATTCCTAGCGTAATGCTATTGAGTAAATTGATTAACGGTAATTCTATGTTTAACGGTAATGCATTTACATCATTACCAAGCGGAATGGTATTAGGAAATCTAACAAGTGGGAGTTATATGTTTAACGGTAGTGCATTTACATCATTACCAAGCGGAATGACTTTAAGCTCTTTAACTAACGGGAGTTATATGTTTAGGTCTCATAATTTAACAAATTTACCTAGCGTTATGGTGTTAGGTTCTTTACTAGATGGTAGTTCTATGTTTAGGGATAATAACCTTACATCATTACCTAGCGGAATGGTATTAGGAAATCTAACTAACGGTAGTTTTATGTTTGACCAATGTAGTTTAACAGATTTACCTAGTGGAATAACTTTAAGCTCTTTAACTAACGGGAGTTATATGTTTAGAGGTAGTACTATAAACACAGTTAGGTATTCGCAATTATTAATTGATTTAGAATCTGGAAACCCTAATGACAATGTAACTTTTCACGGTGGAAATTCAACATACAATAGCTCAGCATCAACAGCAAGAGCAAATTTAATTTCAAGAGGATGGTCGATATTAGATGGAGGTTTAGTATAAAAAATAAAACATTATGAAAAAAGCAATAAAAATAACACAGCAAAACATAGATAACAATCAACATTTATTTAAAGGTAAAAATGTAAATGATATTATTATTTATACAGATAAGAACTTTCCAAAGGTTTTTAATAACGGAACAGTAAATTTTAATTCAGATTTACCAGACTTTTTAAACGTTGTAGAACCAACTTTAAACGAAGGTCAACAAATAGATAACAATTTAAACAATGGTATTATAGACTTAGAAGCTGGCACTTTTACTTATGCTGTAAAAGATATTCCACAACCAACAGCAGATGAGTTGTATAATAATTTAATTGAGCAGTCAAAACAAACTTATGATGACTTTAGAAAGCTATTAATAGAAGCATCAACAGAGGCTTTAATTTTAGGAGAACCTAACGAAAATATTAAAACTTTAACACGTATTTTAAAAGATGAGAAAGTAAGAATTGATACTGTTTTGTTAGAATATTTAAATAACAATAATATACAAGAGTTGCAGAATTTTAGCTTTGACACTCCAGAGGCTGAGCAGTTCAGAATTGCAATTGAAAGTTTTAAATAATGAGCACACAGATACAGAGATTAAAAACCAGGCTTTTAAAACTGGAATTTATTTTAACAGTTATTTTATTATTAACTCCAGGGATTTTGATTTTAATCTCTGGAGAAATAAGACCCAGTATAAGCAATTACGCATATTCTAAAACTAATCATTTATTTGTTTTTCTGCTAACTATTGCAGCAACCATGTTAGTTTACAATGGAGCTGCTTTTAATAAACATTGGTACAATATAATTTTAGGATGTTTATTGGCTGTGGTTGTGTTAACACCTCATTTGCATTATCCTATTATTCATTTTATTGCTGCTGGTCTATTTTTTTTATTTTCTGTGTTTGTTATGATTTTTTACAGCTCAAAAACACAAAGGATTTACAAGGTTTGTGCTGGGGTTTTTATTGTTACAGCATTATTTTTGCATTTCTTTTTTAATTTATACTCTCTTTTTATTGCAGAATGGATTGGAATAGCTCCAATAGCTCTCCATTACATTGGAGAGAGTTTTGGAAAAATAGATTAATGAAACTATTGAATTTTACTCTTTATTGATATTGAGATAATTAAAGAAATTTAAGAAATTGCATGAATAATTTATATAAAATATGGTAATTTCATTTATTAGAGAAAATTGGGAGGTTTTAGCTGGAACCATAGGCACTATTTTTGCATTTTTTGGAGGTAGAAAAAGTAAGGTTTTAAACGACAAAACCCTGGAGCTGGATAACATTCAAAAAGTTAGAGAGATTGAAAAAAGTTTGCTGACAGATATGCAAGACCAAATAAATAAACTTATAAAATACAATGATTATCTGGAGGGGGTTGTCAAGGATGTTAAGCAGAAACTTGTAAAATATTCAGACAAATATGGAGAACTTGAGGATTAAAGATTTTAAAAATGTAGCTAATAAATTAAATATTGAGACAGCAGCTCTCCAGGCTGTTTGCGAGGTTGAAGCTCCAGGAGGGGGGTTTTACTCCAATGGCACTCCAAAGATATTATTTGAGAGACATAAATTCCACAAATTTACAGGAGGAGTTTATTCAAATGACTTTCCAGAAATTTCAAATAAAAAACCTGGAGGCTACTCAGTAAATGAGCACAAAAGACTCCAGAGAGCTGTTGAATTAAACAGAGAGGCAGCTTTAAAATCAGCCTCCTGGGGAAAGTTTCAACTGATGGGATTCAATTACAAACTTTGTGGATTTACATCCCTCCAGGATTTCATTAATGCAATGTATAAAAGTGAGGAGGAGCATTTAAAAGCTTTTGTAAATTTTATTAAAAATGTTGGATTGATTGATGAGCTCCAGAGATTGGATTGGAAAGGATTTGCAAGAGGTTACAATGGTAAAAATTATCACATCAACAATTACGATGTAAGAATGGAGAGAGCTTATAAAAGACTTAAAAAACAATGTTAACGTTTTTATTTAATTACTGGAGGAGCCAAACAGGAAAGGAGAAACTTTTTTTAATTGTTATTTTTTTGGTGGTTGTTTTTGCAATCCAGAAAGGCATTTCAGCAGCTGTTTATAAATACAAATATTTCAAAGAGGTTGAAAATAATTACAATGAGCTTTTAAATACGATTGAGGAGGCAAATAAAGCAGAGGAGTTGATTATTAAGAACCATAAGGAGCAAACTATTAAAACCAATAAAAAAAGCTCTGAAATTGATTTAAAATTAAAAACAGATGAGAAAATTATTGACAATACTGATGTTTCTGATTTGGAGCTCCTGGAGTTTCTCTCAAAGCATTCCAGATAAAATTGAGATTAAAAAAACAACCCTTATCTCTATTGTAAAAGAATCCAGGAAATGTGATTCCTTAAAAATAGCTTACAATTTAAAATCTCTCCAGCTCACTAATTTAATTAATTCAAACTTAATGATGTTCCAGGAGTTGGAGGAGCAGCGAATTAAAAGGATTGAAGCTGAGAAAAACTTACAAAAAAATATCAAAATTTACAAAAAAAAGAACAATAAAAATGTTGTGATTTTCGCAACTGGAGGAGCTCTGCTGGGGATTTTGGCTGGAGTTTTAATTTCTAACTAAAAACTTTTTTATGATTAAATTTGATTATACTGATTTAATGGAGGAGGCTCTGGAATTGTATAAAAACGACCCAGAACTTATGGGGAGTAAAACAGCTGTTGCAAAATGGTTGCACCATAGGGATTCCCTGGAGTGCTCTTTGAATGCTTTCAGAGTAAGAGTAAATTATCACATCAACAGAAAAATTGCTGATAAGGAGATTGTAATTGAGAATGTAAAGCTGGCAAAAGGAAAGCAAAAAAACCAGGACATTAACAGGATTGAGAGAAAAAGTTTTAGAGAATATGCCAGGGAGGAGAATGCTGTTGCAGCTTTGGGAGCAGCTCTCCTGGAGCAACATAAAAAATATGCTGAGCATTTAAAAAACTTATACATTACTCCATTAATAAAAAGTAATTTAAGGAGAGGGGTTGGGGTGGTTCAACTTACAGATTTACATGGAAATGAATTGGTTGACTTGCCTCATAATAAATATGATTTCATTGTATTATCTAAAAGGCTGAAATTATATATTAATGAATGTTTATTTTATTTCAAAGCCAAAAAAGTTGAGAAAATTTGCCTCCTGGTTACTGGAGATTTATTAAATTCTGACAGGAGGCTGGATGAGCTTTTAAACCAGGCAACCAACAGAGCAAAAGCCAGCCTTTTAATGGAGCATTTATTGACCCAGGCAATTTTGGAGCTGAGAGATTCTGGGCTCCCTGTAACTATTGTCTCAGTACTGGGAAATGAGAGCAGAATGGGAAAGGAAATGACATTCTCAAAAGCTGGGCTCTCTGATAATTATGATTTTGTAATAATGGCAAATATTAAAAAAGCCTTTGAACTTGCAAAAATAAAAGGAATAACCTGGGGAACTATTGACCAGGTTGAGGAAACTATCACAATTGATGGATTAAAATGGTTGATTGCTCATGACCTTTCCAGATTTACAGATACACAACAAAAAAACCAGCAAGCTGTTGGGAGATACAGTCTCCAGGGAGAGCAAATTGATTTTATGGTTGCTGGTCATATACATGCAACAAACATCCAGGGAAATTCAGCCAGGAGCTCCTCAATGACAGGCTCAAACTCATTCAATGAGATTGCTTTGAATTTAGCTGGGAAAGCTCAACATAATTGCTATACTTGCCAGGATGGGAAAATCACTACAACTGTAATTGATTTGCAGAATACAGATGGAATTGATGGTTATCATATAATAAAAGAGCTGGAGGAGTACAATGCAAAATCTGTTGGGAAATTACATCAAAAAAAGACAGTCTTTGAGATTGTTGTTTAAATTATTGATTGAAAATAAAAAAAAGCTGTCTAAATTAGGCAGTTTTTTTGTTTTAATATAGTTCTGTTTTTAGGCAGTTTTTAGGCAGTTAATAAATCTTTACAAAGCTGGAGCTCCTTTCAATTCTAATAAAATAACATTTTCCACGTGATGCGTTTGCGGAAACTTGACAAAAAAAGAAATTTGAAAACTTTACATCCTGGAGAGCTTGTTTTTAAAGGGTTTTAGGTTATTTTAAAATTAAACATTTTCAGACTAATTAACACAAATAACAAAAAATAAGCTATATTTGTTTTAAATTTAGGCAGTTTTTAGGCAGTTTTTAAAAATGCTTTATAAAATAAAATAAACACAAAATAAAAATGAACATTTCCATAAAATTGGATGGGAGAAAAACATCTCTCACAAAAGCTGGATTCCCAATTGTTTTTTATCTCAGCAAAAATAGTAAATTCAAACGAATTAAAACAGGATATTTTTCAGAACAAAAAAACTGGGATAAAAAGAACCAGATTCCTAAAAAATCACATCCAAATTTTATTGAGTTGCTAAATTATTTAAGCAATAAAAAAATAAGAATTGGAAAGCTCCAGGAACAGTCAAAAACAGAGGCTTTAAATTTTCATTATGTTGAGAGATTTTTGCTCCAGAATGATTCTGGAATTTTTTATCTGGAGGGCTTGAAATTGGAGGGAGTCTCCAGAACTTATAAAATTGCTTTAAACTCATTCCAAAAATACTTTCCAGATTACCCATTTAAAATGATTACCAAAGAGATTGCTGAGGAATATATGAATTTACTTATAAATACTCCAACAGCTAACAATTTTAAACAGAGGAGTTCCAATGGAGTTATTTCTTATATGAATACTTTGACAGCTGCCTGGAATAAATTAAAAAGACCAAACAATCCATTCTCTGCAATAAGACCAGCAGCAACCAGAACAAAAAACAAAGCAATGACTCCAGAGGATTTAATTAAGATTAAAAACTCTCCTATTGCTCCAGATGGAAACTCAAAAGGAGGAGGAGTTTACAATTACTTAAATTATTTTTTACTTTGTTTTTATTTGGGTGGAATTGATATGAATGACCTGGCTCATTCAAAATGGTCTGACGTTGTAGATGGGAGGCTGGAATTTACCAGGAGGAAAGGAGGAACCAATGTTTTTGTTTCAAATAAAATATTTCCAGAGGCAATGGAGCTCCTGGAGCAATATAATTGCAAACCTTATTTAATTCCTTTAATTTTAGAAAACAATTACAGAAATTTTATCCCAAATGTCTCCAGGAGGTTCCAGGATATTAAAGAGCAGCTCCAACTTTCAAAAAAGCCTTATTCAAAAGCTCCCAGATATACTTTTATTACAAGAGCTCAACAGTTACTGATTGATGAGAGAATCACAGTTGAAATTGTAGGACATAAGCAACAGAGCACACATTCCATTTATAAGGATGAGTTTCCTTTCCATGTAAGAGATGAGGCTCATAAAAAGATAATTGGATTATAAGTTTTAAAAAGTACGGAAAAACCATATTTAATATATGGAATAAACATTATTTTAAAAATAAATATATGTTATTTTTGATTTTCTAAAAAAAAACATTATGACATTACAAAATTTTTGGATTGCTGAAATTAATAAAATAGGAGGGTTTAACAAAATTATAAACTTATTAGAATCTTTAAAAAGAAAGGTACTTAAAAAAGAAACTTATCATATAGATACTACTATATTTTATTTAAACAGGATTCATTATTGCAATAATATAAGCATTGAAACTGATTTCATTAATAACAGGGAGGATATTATAAATAGATATATTTTTTATAATGGAATGGCAAAAAAATACAACAGCAAAGAGTTGAATTGTATATCAGAATCTTATTTATTTTGTTTAAATCACTGCAAAAGATTAAGAAATATTGCTTAAATTATTATTTGAATTTATCTCTTTTTTTATATCTGTAAACATTCTAAAAAGATTTAATAAGTCTTTTTGGGTACTTTGATTGAGTTTCTCTTGTTTATCCAGAATTGGTTTTATCTTACTTAAAACATTTTCAAAAACATTGTTTTCTAAGTCAAATTTACTCAATTCCGTTTGAATTAAGAGGCTTATCTGCTCATCAAGAGTTGTGTTTTTTTGAGTTTTAGACTCTTTTTTTAAAGTATTTTTATAACTATTTTGTGTATTAAAATCAAAATTATAGTCTGGAAATGCGTCTGATAATGTCTTTTTTTGCGTTGGTTTTAACGCTGTTTTCTCTCCGTTTTTTATAGAATAATAGAGCATTTTGGAAAATTTAGTTTTCTCCAGAAACTCTTTAACTGTTAGATTTTCAAGGAATTGAATCTCCTCAAATTGCTGTATTAAACTCATAGCTTTGTTTTATTTTGTTTTGTTTTTATGATATGTGTTTATTTAGAATCAGAATAAATAAGACATAAAGTTTTTAAAAGTCTTTTTTATTCTTATATTTGCTACACAAACACAAAGTAAATATAAAACAAAAATGAATACAAGTCAACTCTTAATTATTATTAATGAGAATTTAAACTTTTTTAAGGATAAAAAAATCTCATTACAACTCACTCAAAACAATGGAATTACAGAAACTTTTGAGTTTGAAAATTACAACTCTTTTATAAGTGAAATTAAAAAACTCTCAGAGGCTGGATTCAGTTTTATTGCTGTAAAAAACAGCTGCTGTGAGAGGTCTATTTTAAAAGCAAAAAATTTTAATTATTGGTTAAAAAATGGCTCCTGGTCTGTTGTGAGGATTTATGGAACTTTTGTGAAATTATCTAATTTAAAAACAGCTTAATGATGTTATTTATTAAACCAACAGTAAAACTGACAAAATTACCTCTTATAAATGTTTGGTTACAGGCTGAATATGATAAAATAAAAACCAGAGGGGAATTGATTGAGTTTGTTTTTGATAAGCTCCAGGAGGTTGAAAATACCACAAACCCTGTAAGGAGAGAGGCAATCAAAGCCATTGCTTTCCTTTTATATTCTTATTTAACTAATCTCTCTTATGAGAGCAAAATACAATTATGATGGAAATATTATTGCAAGAGTTGAGCCTGGTTTCAGAAATGGCTCCAAAAGGCAGCCATGTTGTTGTGGCTAAACAGAATCATATTTCAGCTGAGTATTTATACCAAATCAGAGCTGGCAAAAATATGACCACAGACACCCAGGAGAACAGAGAAACTCTCCAGAAACTTATTGACTCTTACAGAGCCATTTTAAGAGAGTTAAAACTACAAATTGAAGCAGTACTATAATGACAGCTTTACAAGTAAGAGAGATAAGCTCTGAGGTTTATATGGAGCACAATAAACAGATAATAAATGGGCTGATTAAGATTAAGCCACAAATGACCACAAAAGAGGCTGTTAATTATTTAGGATGCTCCAGGCAATGGTTGAGCTCAAACAGAGAGCTGTTTGCTGCAAAGGTTTTAAATAGGAGAGGAGACTTAAGTTTCTCAGCAGCAAAAGTGGTTGAATATAAAAGAAAAAATCTAATTGAATAAAAAACCTCCAGCTGTAACTGGAGGGAAATTAAATAAATAATTAATTAAATAATAAAAAGTAAAATTATGAAAAAAAATGAATTAACAAAAGCAACAAACTCTCCAAATGGATTGAGTAAAATTTCAGACTTGCCAAACTTGCATAAAGCAGAGGTTTCTCCTCAAGAGTTATCCTCAGAATATTGGACTCCAGAGGCTGCTGGAGAGTATAAGGTTGGAATTATTTTTGACATTACTGATGAGACTTATGAGGATGCTCATGGGGAAACTATCATTTTACCATGTATAATAATGCTGGCACAGGCTGAGGATGGTTCTTTTGCAACTATCAGAAACGGTTCAAAAAGATTGGTTGCAACTATTGAGGCAGCAACTGACAAAGGAACTATTGTAATGAGAGAAACTCCTGTAAAAATTACTTACACAGGGAAACAAAAAAACAAAACAAACAGCTTTCATTCTGACAGATGGAGTGTTAAACCTTTAATGATTTCTTAATTATGGAACTTTCAAAAGAAATGATAAAAAACAGTATGCCAAATTTACATTTGGCAGCTGTTGAGGAAAAGGAGCTTTTTATTGCTGGAGATATTGATTATACCAGACCATTAAAAGAATATCCAACAGCTCAGACAATTATTGAGCATATCTCACAAAATGAGAAAACAGAGCATATTTATACAAAGGATTTGAATGTGAATGGAATTTGCATCCAGGACTCCTTTGAGAAATATTTGGGAAACCCAGCAAAGAGCTCTGGGATGTTTAAATCAGCTTTAAAAACTCCAATGCATTATGAATTTTCAAAGGATGGGGATAAAATGGAGCTGGAGGCTTTGCAAGGTCGAAAAAATTACTTTGAGCTTGGAGAGTTTTTGCACCAGGCAATCCTGGAGCCAACAAAATTTGGGAGAGTATTGGTTGAACCAAAACAGAGCCTGGCATCCACAGCTGGAGTTGAGGCTTTGACAGAGTTCTGGATGGATGTTATCCAGGAGCAAGGATTTGGAGTTGATGAGAATGGAGAGGAGATTCCAGTTCCTCAAGTTTTGGAATTTGCTGTTATAGCAACAGAAACCTTAAAACAGCCTTTGGATAAGATGCCAGGTAAAAAAACCTATTTGGCAACCTTAAAAAAGCTCTCTGGAATGGAGCCAGTTACTGAGGAGAACTTTTTAAAAATTCAAATCTTAAAAAAGCATTATGAGGCTTATGGAGATGGGGTTTTAAAAAGATTATTAAAACATTCAAAAAGAGAGATTTCAATGTATTACACAGACCCAGGAACTGGCTTTGATGTAAAAATAAGACCAGATGCTCTCCAGTTTGAGGAGAACATTGGCTGCAATGCCATTATCTCTGTGAAATCCTCTGGGATTGAGGATTTAAGAGCCTTTTATTACCAGGCTGCAAAATTACATTATGACTTAAGTGAGGGAATGTATCAAGAGGTTGCAACAGCTGTAACTGGGAGAGATTTCAATACAACTATTATGGTTATGCTCCAAACAGTTGCTCCTTTTGCGGTTGCAATTCTGGTCTGGTCTGCTGAGGACATTGAAATGGGAAAATACAAATATAGAACTGCTTTAAATACAGTTTTAGAATGTGAGCAAAAACAAACTTTCCCTGGATATGATGCTTTTGCAGAATCTGGAAATTTTGGGCTGATTCAAATGGAACTCCCTCAATGGAATAATAAAGAGATTTTGCCAACAAATATTGAAAATTAAACAATGAGGCTGTCTCCAATATAAAAGACCTGGAGACAGCTTAATTTTAACCCTTTAACCCTATAATCCCAAATGAATTCTTATTTATGCTCAAATGGTTCCAGGATTCCACAATCCAAAATTGAATCATTAATCAAAAAAGCAAAAGCCAAAGTTTTAGAAAATCAAATTGACTCAGATGGATTTAATCATTGCATAAGCTGTGGGAAATCCTCTGGAGTAATGTTGGACTGTGCTCATGTGGTTTCAGTAAAAAAAGCCAAAGAGATGGGTAAAACAGAGCTTTGCTATGATGTGAATAACATTGAAATTTTATGCAGAGACTGTCATCAAAAATATGACAAACTTAACACTCAGTTTACAGCTGATAAATAAACAAAAATCTTATAAAATGATACAAAATAATATAAAAAAACCAGCTGAAATTGAAAAGCTGAATTTCAACGATGTTGCCTTTTTTTTCAATGAAAGTTCTGGAGATGCAAAATGGAGGATTGCTCCTTTTATTTTTGGCTCTCCAAAAATTCTGGAGAACAATCTTACAAAATCTGGGGTTCCAAAAATCTCAAGTAAAGAGTTTGTTTTTAAAAAAGATATTGATATAAAAATCAAATCATGTTCAGCTCTGGATGGGCTTAATATGATTGATTATACAATTGAGACTTATAACAAAGGAATCCCAGCTGACAGACTTATAAAATATAAAGACAACTCAACTTTTGCAAAAGCTTTAAAGTTTACAGGAAAGTATTCCATTTTGAATGATATTCTTAATAAAGAGCAGTTTTTGACTCTTAAAAAATCCTGGTTATTACAATCCCTTTACTCAAACAATACCTTTATTAATTTTCAAGCTAAAAATGATTGGGCTGCTGGATTTGTTCAGAAAAAAAATGCAGCCTGGAAAAATTTCACAAACTCAAAAGCCTCTTAAAATGATACAAAATAATATATCAACAGTAAACAGAAACCTGGCATATTTTCAAAAAGTTGAAAATTTAGCAGCCAATAGAAAAACAGTTTTTGAACTGATTAAAAAACACAATCCAATAACAGCACAAGAGCTCTCCAGTTTGTTATTATGGAATATTAATCAAATATCTGGCAGAATAACAGAACTCTCAGAAATGTTCTTAATTAAACCAGAGGGCTCAAAATTGAACACTTATTCAAACTGTGAAAATACTCTCTGGACTATTGTTGGAAATAACCAGGAGAGAGTTGATTTAATTACTGCAAAATTTAAAGAGCTGGAGCTGGAGAGAGATGCTCTGGAGGAGGATTTGTCAAGCTTTGAGCTCTCTGATTATCTTAAAAAAGAGGCTCAAAAAAGACTCAAAAAAGTAAACAAAACCCTTAAACAATTAGCAACTTTTTAATCCCCAAAAAATGACACAAATTACAGGAATTATCACAGAAATTCAAAACCCTATCACTACAAAAAAAGGAACTCCTATTCAAATCATTTCAGTCAGAAAAAACAATCATTCTTACATATATCCTCAAATCCATTGGAATCTGGATATTTTAGAGGGTTTCTCTGTTGGGGATGACGTTTTAATTGATTATACAATCTTTGGAAAGGAGATTGAATCCCACAATAAAAAAGTACAATTTCACACAGTAGTAATTGATAAAATTAAAAAATTATGAAAATTTATATTCCTTTACAGCTTATTGAAAAAATAATCTGTCAGCATTTTGAAATGACCTCAGAAATATTATTCACTAAAACCAGAAAAAGAACCATTGTTGAACCCAGACAAATATTTCATTTTTTTAGCAGAAAATATTCAAAAAACAGCCTGGCTGCTATTGGAGATTATAAGCTAATATTAGACCATGCAACTATTTTGCATAGTTGTGGAAAGGTTGAGAACTTATGTGATGTTGATGCTGTTTTCAGAAAAAATATTGAGAAAATTGACTCTAAACTGAGAATGATTTTGATTAATGATTTGACAGATGAGGAGAAAAAATTCCAATTAAAAACAAACAACCTCATAAATGATATTATAAGCTGTGAAAATGAGGAGGATGTTACAAATGTATTGTCTAACAATTTAAACCCTGTAAACAATGGCTAAAGACCCAGCATTCCCATTTTATGCTCAAGATTTCCTCTCTGGAACAGCTTTTTTTACCAATGAGGAAACTGGAGCTTATATCAGACTTTTAGCTCATCAATGGAATACAGGACAAATCCCAAAAAAAAGGCTTGGGTTTGTTCTGGGTTCTGGTTGGGAATCTATTTGGGAAAATATTTCAGATAAATTCCAGGAGGTTGATGGTTTTATTTTAAATCCCAGGCTGGAGCTTGAGAGAGAAAAAAGAGCTGTTTTTAAAGCAAAACAAGCTGAGAACGGAAAAAAAGGAGGCAGACCTCCAAAAAAAGAACCCAAACGAAACCCAAACAAAACCCAAACCATAACCCAAAGTAAAAGCCAAAAAAACCCTTTAGAGGATGAGAATGATAATGAAAGTGAAAAAGAGTTTAAAAAAGAAAATAAAAAAAGCGAAAAAATAAATTTCCCTTTTGATTCTGAAATTTTCAAAACTCAATGGCAATTATGGAAAGTTTATAAATCAAAAGAGTTTGGTTTTAAATACAAAGCAACAGTTTCAGAAAATGGAGCTCTGGCAAAATTAGAGAAACTATCTGGAGGAGATGAGAGAGCAGCTATTGAAATAATTCAGCAATCAATCTCTGAGGGATGGAAAGGATTTTTTGATTTAAAGACTCATCCAGCAGCAAAAGGAAATACAGCAAATAAATTTCCTAAAAGAATAACTGGAGCAGAGGCTTTGCAAAATGCAGTTTTTAACAATGGATAAAAGTTTAATAATACCAGAATTAAATCAATTAGTAAGGTTTGCAAAACCAGAGCTGGTTGTTTTATCAGAATCTCCAAAACTTAGGGAGTTAAGTATTGAGGAGAAAAATACAAAATCTTTTGAGGTTGTTAAATATTTATTAAACCTCCTGGGAGTTGCTGATGGAAAAACAGAACATCATAAAGCTTTAATAATGCACATCTCACAAAATTACACAGATAACACTTTTGAGGAGATTTACAAAGCTTTCAATCTGTTTGCAATGGGAGAGCTCCAGGAGAAACCTCTCCAGCAATTGAATGCTGTTGTTTTTGGGAAAGTAATGGCTGAATATAGCAAACTAAAAAGGAACCAGGTCAAAACGTATCAATTAAGGCTCCAGGAGTTTAAAAGAGAGGCTCAACCAATGAGCCAGGATGACATTGATGAGTTTATGGATGAAATTATTTCAGAGGCTGTTGAGAAATTTAAAAAAACTGGAGTTATTGAAATGGCAGCAAACAAATATGACTGGCTGGATTCCAAAGGGAGGATCCAGGGAGAGAGAACCAAAGAAACCTGGTATAAATACAAAAGAACAAAATATATATCCTGTAAAGCCAGCCTAAAAGTTGAATTAAAAAACCAAAAACCTGTAAACAAACAGGAGAAAATAAATTTAACCAATACACTCAAAGAGCTGGAGGAGGCAAAATCTGGAAAGGTTGTTCTGAGATGTAAAACAGAAATCCTGGAGGATTATTTTAAACAATTAATAAACAACCTTAAAAATTAAAAAATGAGTTATAGACAGAAAAAATATCATAGTGTAAAAGCTCAGTTAATTTCAGAAAATGAAACCCATTGGATTCTGGATATTTTAGAGTCAACAGATGGAATTACAAAGGTTTCAAAAATGGACTTTAATTACAATTATGAGGAGGAGCTCCTGGAGGGAAAATTGCATCTCCTGGAGGGGATTATTGAGGAGGAATTTATTTAACAATTTAAAACAATAAAAATGAGAAAATCTATAAAAATAATTTACAAAATAGTCATAAGATTAATCACATTTACTCCATTTTTAATATTAATATCAATCTCAATTATCAGACATTTTTACTGGTATTTTAGGAATTTTATTTTATATGGTTTTGAGCTTGGAGTTTATGATGACCAAAAAAACCCAGCAACAATCTCAATGGTTTATGATAAGATTATCAAACAACAGGAGGAGCTGAATAATACTGAGGTAACTTTTGAGACAGTTAAACCAAATTAATAACACAATATACCCCTCCAGACAAAAAAAGACTCTGGAGGGCTTTAAATTGAGAAACAATGATTTTAAAATATTCAATAATTGTATTTATAACTCAGCTGATTTTTATTGGTTGCAGAACCTGGAATGTGAAAGCAATCTCCAGGAATAATTTAAGCCAGGTTTTAATTTCTGGAACTTTTGTTCATTTAAGCTGGCTGGTTTCCATTGCCATTGGCTCTGTGAGTATGATTGAGCTCCTCCAGGATTTTAATTGGCATTATATTCCTGTTGTTTTTTGCAGCCTCTCTGGAGGGTTGATTGGTTCCTGGTTGGGTTTAATAGAAAAAAGTAAAAAGTAAATGAGGGAGCTTGACAATAAAGAAATTTTAGTTTTAAAACAATGTAAAAAAGGCTTTATTTTAAAAAGAAAAAAACACAATATAAAACTGAAAATCTCAAAAGGAATCATAAAAAATAAATTAACAAAAAGAGAGCTCAGATTTGTAATGGCAAACTTGCCAGAGTATTATTTTAAATATAAAAAAACAGTTAAATCTTATTTAGAATCTTTATAAATTAAAAAAAATTTACCTCAGAGAGTCTTTAAAAGTCTTATTCTGTCTTTTTATTTCTATATTTGTGTAACAATAACAAGGAAATTAAAAACCAGGGAGCTATTTTGTTAAGCTGATTAATTAAAAAGTAAGATTTGTAAGAATTAAAAGCACAGCAAAAAGCTCTCCAGTTGAACCAGGCAAAGCCTCCTCTTTTAGAATTTTATATAAACTGTGGTTGGTTTTTCAAACAAGAGGAGGGCTTGGTTAAATAAAATAAAAAATAAAATAACTATTAATTTAAAACAAAAGAAAATGAGTCAACCAGCAATTTACAAATCAAAAGAAAAGACATTCACAGGAACTCCAGGAGCCTGGAAATCCAATGCTCAACTAATTGCAGCAGCTCCAGAATTGCTTTCAGCTCTCCAGTTGGCAGTTTTAGCTTTTAAGGAGCTTGGAGTTTCAGAGAATCAAAACTGCTATAAAACAGCATTAAAAGCAATAAACAAAGCACTAAAATAAAAAACCATGAGAACATCAATTTTACAATCAGAGCAAAAAACAGTTATTCAAATTAATTTGGATGTAACTGGAATCAAAAACTTTTTAAATAATTTTTGGAAAGGACTCCAGGAATGGGGAGCAGCAGCAGCAGCAGCCAGGAATCACACAGCAACAATAAAAAGAGGGAGATAATGGAAAATAAAACAAAATACAGACAACAATTTAAAGCAATTTTGTATGTGCTGATTGTTCTGGGGTTTGTTTCAATAGGTCAAATATTAGTTTTATTAGTACTATTAAAATAAAATCAAATGAGCACAAATAAAAAAGCATATTTAGCTCAATACAGGCATTTGCCAACTTATTACAAGATTGCTAAGATGGCTTATAACGAGGGAATGAATGACCAGGCTGCAATTGATTTGGATTTTGCAAATTTAAAAAAAGAGGTTATAAAATTAAGAGCAGAAAACAAAGAGCAAAGAGAGCTCCTGGATGACCCAGACAGAATGATTGAAATGATTGGAGGAATGTAAAAATTTAAAATTAACAAATGATTAAAAATGTTCATAAAGACCTCCAGGAGGCTAAAAAAAGATTAAGAGTTTTTAAAAAATTAAAAGTTTCAGATTCAAAAATAAAAAAACTGGAGAGGGATGTTGCAGAGCTTAAAAAAGAGATTAAAAAAGAGGCTTTTAAAACAAATTCAATCCTGGCAACTGTATTTTATAGGGCTGGAATTTCCCAGGCTCAGCTTGCAGATTTAACAGGGAAGCAAGAGAATAATATTTCCAGATGGATTCACTCAAAAGTACAATTAAGTTATAAGGATTTTAGGGAGATTATGTCTTTTTTAAATTACGATACTGAGATTAAAATTAAAAAAAAGTCAGCATAATATGGAGATAATAAATTTAAAACCAAATTCAAAGAGATATAATCTTTGTAAAGTTATAGAGCTGTTGATTCAGAGCATAGAATTATCAAAAGTATTAAACACTCCAGAGAGTTATATTAAAAACCTGGAGCAGCAGCTGAGATTCCAGGAGGAGCAATTGGATAAGATTGAAAACAAATTTAGATATGGATTTTAAAATAATAAAAGAGGAAATGAAAAAGAATGTAGAACTACATAAAACTAATGGTTATGCTGAGTTAGGCGAAGTTTACTGGACTTACAATATAATTTTTATGCCAGTACAGGTGAAAGTTTTAGAAACAGAAGATTTACTAAAAAAAGCAAGAATAGAGCAGGGCTGGATTGATTATAGTAGACTTTATAAAAATAAGGAAGATTGCCCTCAGCGTTAAATTACGCTCTAACGGTTGAGTGTAAAAAATCGTTTTAATGTTTTTTACACTTTGTTACCAACAGTACGGATTATTAACTTAAAAATTAAATATATGAAACGAGAATTAAAAGAAGGTGATTGGGTTGCTTATAATTGGTTAGACGATGAAGGTAACGATAATTGGAAAATAGGCAGAATTGTAGAAACCGAAACAAATGGATTAATGTACTTCAATGATGATGGTACTGAAAGAAGTGGTTATATACCAATCACCAATGGCGTGAAATTACTGACTAACGATTAGTATTGTTGGTAACGGTTTGTGTATGAGTAGTAATACTACGGATTTAATAACTAAAAATTAAAATAAAATGGATTACAAAATTGAAAACGAAAAAGTTAAAGATTTCTTTGAGGTGGTTGATGACCTTGAAAAACTATTGACAGATAGAATAAGTGATTTGCACGAAGTAAAAGGCGGTATGCAAGCAAGACACGCTTACATTCTTTATAGAAAGCTGCTTTGGGAAGCTAAATATTTGATGAGAGATAACCTCAAAGAAATTAAAACGAAAAGTAAGTAGTATTATTACTTATACACATTGTTGTAAAATCGTTTTAATGTTTTACAACGTTGTTGTGTATGCCACGTTGCGACTTTGAATAATAATTAAACTTAATAGAAATGGAAAAAGAAAGAGGAATTACAATAACTAATGTAGATAAGAAAAAGCAATGTGATATACACGTTGTTACCACACGTTTTTCACCTGCAATTGCAGAAATGAAAGAAGCTATTCTTAATGACTTAAAAAAGTTAAGCAAAGGCTATGGTAAATTGAAATGGGCTATATCTAAAGATACTGAAATACCAGTTGATATATTAACTGTACTTCTTAAACAACTAAAATACGAGGGTAAAGTAGAATTAATAATGATATGGTCTGAATCAACTGGTAAACCTGATGGTAGTGGTTATTGCTTAACTGGCAAATCATCACATTAAATGTGTGGTAACGGTTTTGTATATAAAAAGTAGGCGTAGGAAGGTATGAACCACGGAAAGCCTAAACGACACACTAAAACAAGGACACTAGCCTTGAGATGTTACCAAGTGTCTAGCCTATTTTTTATATACATTGTTAACTACTGTTATTTTTGCGCGGTGGCAAATGGCGATAGCCAAATATTTATAAATTTTTTACTTTTTTATTTGTGTATACCGTATATATGTTATATATTTGCACCAGTAATAACAACTAAAACATATATTATGACAACTTACACAAACAAAAAAATAAAAACTGAAACTAAAACATTAGAAATATTAAGAGAAACTAAAACAAGCGTTTTTGTAAGACCCGATGATTGTAAGTTATGGAAAGACATTTGTATCTCTAAATCAAATTTGACTTTTATTAATAATGGAGTTGAGATATATTTTGAATTATCATTTAAAAAAGTTTGGACTGAATCTAATTTTAAATTAAACGCTTTAGGTTTTGAGGGAAACTTAAACAGTAGAAAAAACAGTATGTTAACATTTGTATAATATGAGAAAAATAATAGATATAAAAGAGGAAGACTTACTGCCGTTAAAGATAATGGCAGCAAAGGCAGATAAGGACTTAAAAAACTATATTCAGGATTTAATTACAGACAAAGTAAATAGTAAAAATGCTTTTTTTTGTGACGGTTTTTTAGTTAATGGAGAAACAACTTGTACTAAACAATGTACTGGGTGCGAAAAATCATTATATAAACCCAAGTGGGCACGTTCTGCTTGGTGGCAAAAAAAATAATTGTAGTTAACGGATACGTATAAGGCTATTTGCGATTAATAACAAAATAAAATATATAAAAATGAAAAGACCAATTTATGAGAGCATCGTCTATGACACAGGAAGCGAATTAGAAGATTTACGACTGTTTAGAAAAGATATTGAAGATTATGCAGACTTTTTAGAAAAGGAACGAAATAAGCAATTAGCTTTATGCGAAGTTAGCAACCAAAGGGAAACGTTTAATGCTTGGTTTGTTTATTTAGACGAATTATCGGAAAATGAATATGACAATCGGAGTATAACTGAACACGTTGAAGATTACCTAAAAAACATTTAATGTTTGCTAACGAATACGAATATGATTTGGCACGATAAAAAATAATATAAATTTTAATTAAAAACGATATGAAAGCAAAAAATTTAAGAGTAGGAAATTTAGTAAAGACAAATGAATTAGCTTGTAATGAAACCAAAGGTAGTATTTTAAAGGTTGCTGGTGTTGGTTTAGATGTTGATTTTACAAACGGCACTACACAAAATTACATAGGCATAGAAGGTATTAAATTAACACATAAACTACTAAAACAGTTTGGATTTGTAAAACAACAATGTTTCTTCTATTGCGAAGGTGTTTGTATTGAAGATGATTTTACTTTGGAAGGATTTGGCAAAGTACCTTTAAGATACGTGCATCAATTACAAAACTTATTTTTTGCGTTAACTGGGACTGAACTTGTATTAAAAGACAAAGTTAGTGCTTAATTATATGCGAAGTTATTGCAAGTAGAGCCACGTACTGATTGCGTGGCTATGCTTTAATCGGCTGTATTTGCTATAACTTTATAGAGCATAAAATCGTTTTAATGTTTTATGCGCATAGTTAAGCAACGTTGCTAAAAAAAGGGCTATTGGTTTGCAAAACCAAAATAACACATTTCGAATAAGTATAGAACAAGTTTAATTTAAAAATAAATGTAATACAAAATAAAAATTAAAGATATGGCGGTAGATAAAAAGAAGTATGGGAAATTATAGAAAATTACGCCCCTAATTTATCAAATGAGATAGGATGGGGGAGTATGGATAGTTTATGTGATAATTTAATTGAATACATACAAGAAAAATAGATGGAAGCAACAATTATAATAATAGGATTTTTAATAGTACTACTTTTATTAGGTGGTGCAAACAATTATTAAGTAACTAACAAAGTAACAAAGAAAGTAACTATGAGAGAAATTAAATTTAGAGCAAAAAGAATTGACAACTGGGAGGTTGTCTATGGTTCTTATTTTTTTGAAAAAAATGTTGAGATTAAAAAAGAAGATTCGCAAGGCAACTTTATTGTTTGCGGTTATGAAGATAAGCATTCAATTAAAGTTGATGAAAAAACAAAAGACGGTAAAGTATGGTGCGATATTGATTTTGAAACATTAGAACAGTTTACAGGTTTGAAAGATAAAAATGGAATTGAAATTTATGAAGGAGATGTTATTTCGGCAATAAATTTAGGACAAAATCACAAAATTATTTTTAAAGATTTTATGTGGTTTTGTAAACCAATTGAAATTAACTTTAACCACTACAATGGTATTTGTTTAAAAGAAGCAAATAGATACAAAAAAACAGAAATTATAATAATATGAATTACGCATTTGAAATACTAAACGAACAAAGAGATTTGTTAAGAGATGAAATTAGATTCGCTAAAGGTTTAGAATTAGAAAAATTAAAAAGTAAAATTAAAGATGTTGATGAAGCCTTATTAAGTTTACAAAAACCAATTACTAAGTTTTATTGTAAAGATGAAAGTTATCACAAAATTGACAGATGTTCAACACAATGCCCTGACTGTATAGAATTTACAAAAGGATTTAAAAAATAACCTTTATTAGCTAATAATGGTTGTTATTTTCATCATTCTACGGTGTGAGTGGCAGCCCTTTTTTTAGTTATGTTATTTAACGTAATTGTGTATGGCACGTTGCGGAATTAAACACTAACCTTAACAAATAAAACAATGATTAAATTACAAGAACAACCAATAGTAACTCCAGAAAAATACTTGTTTAGAACTTGGATTGACGGAAGTAAGATTATAAAAACTGAAAAAGGGGATATAACTGTGATGGAAATATTGACAGACTTTAGAAATCACTTATTACAAGACCTTGAACATAACAAAAAAGCCTATGCCCAAAAGCAATGTGCTATACACGGTGTTGTGGATAGTATGCCTATGACAAAAGACTTTATTAATAAACTTGAAAGTAAGATTGAAAACAACCATAAAGGTTTAGACCAACTTTCAAAAACGCAAATGCTATTGGGTGGAAAATACGCTTTTAGGATAATAAATGGCTTTAAAAAACAAGATTAAGGCATATTATCTACAACTAATATATAGAAATAACACTTATTTAAACCTTTATTTTACTGGGTTTTTAATTAAATAATCTTTAAAAAATAACAAAAACAAAAAGAACATCATGAGAATAATTGACGTATATAAGCAAAAATTAAAATTTAAAAATTACTCTTTAAAAACTATTGAAACTTACAGCTGTTATTTAAGTAAGTTTATTATTGATTTAAATATAAAAGACCCTTATCAAATAAGTTTAAAACAAATAAAAAATTACTTAGAAAATAAAGAGTATAGTTCAATTTCAAAACAAAATCAAATTATTGGAGCATTGAAATTATTTGCAAGATACATTTTAAATAAAAAGGATGTTCATTTAAAAAAGATTGAGAGACCAAAAAAAGAGAAAAAACTACCTTTAGTAATTGAATCAGATTTTTTAAAATACACTATAAATAATATTGAGAATTTAAAACACAAATCTATTATAATGCTGGGTTTTGGATGTGCTATGAGAGTAAGTGAGGTTATTAATTTAAAAATTACTGATATTGACAGTAAAAGAATGTTAATTCACATAAGGAATGCAAAAGGTAAAAAAGACAGGATTGTTCCAATTTCAGAAAATATTTTAAAAACGTTAAGGAATTACTTTAAAAAATACAAGCCAGTTAATCATTTATTTAACGGGCAATTTAAAAACCAATATTCTGCCGAGAGCTGCAATAAAATAGTTAAAAAACATTTAGGAGCAAACTATCATTTTCATACACTCAGACACTCTGGAGCAACTACAATGCATGAGAATGGAACGGATTTGGCTTTGATTCAAAAACTATTAGGGCATAACAATATAAAAACTACAATGATTTACACTCACATCTCACAAAAAGCAATACAAAATATTAGTTTACCAATTTAAAATAAAATATTGTTAGTAACTAAAATTTAATATTTTAATAAATAGAATTATCTTTGGCTTAGAGAGTTAGCCTCTCAACTACAAAATCAAAGAGCTTATCTGGCTCAACATACAAAATAAAAATTAAAAAAAGTAATAAACAGCTCCAGGACTAAATTCCAGGAGTATTTATAAATTTAAATTTAATAGTATGTTATTGCTTAAACTTTTTTTAATCTGGTATTTAACAGGGTTTATTTTTTACCTGGTTTATCAGAGAGGTTCTGACTTTTATACAAAAGGAAATCTTATCACTTTATTTTTTACAGCTGTAATGGGATTGTTTATTCCATTGATTGTGCTGCTGGAGGAGCAACATTTCTCCTGGTGGGATGAGCCTTTGTTTAAGAAAAAAGCAAAGTAAATGGCTGTGATAAGTTATAATAGTAAAAATTGCTCTGAATGTAATAAAGAAAAGCAGTTAAGTGAATTCGGAAAACATAAACAATCAAAAGGTGGGTATTATTCTAAATGTAAAAAATGTCAAAAGGAATGGTACAATAATAATAAAATAGTTCTTAAGGAAAAAAGAGCTGTTTATATTGAAAAAAACAAAAATAAAATTGCCGAAAAAACAAAGGCGTATTATGAAACTAACAAAGACAAGATTATTGAATATGGTAAAGAGTATAGTTTAGAATGGTATAAAAATAATAAAGACAAGGTTAAAAAAAAACAAAAAAATTATAGAGAAAACAATAAGCAAAAATATAACGCATATCATAAGAAATTAAGAGATACAAATCCTTTGCATAAAATGAGTATGAATATAAGGAATAGAACAAGGAAAGCTTTTAATAGGGGAAATTGGAATAAAGACAGTAGTAATTTAAAAATGCTTGGATGTGATTATACAACAGCTTTTAATCATTTAGAGAAACAATTTACAAGTGGTATGAATTGGGATAATTATGGAGAATGGCACATTGACCATATTAAACCATTAATCTCTGCAAATACAAAAGAAGAATTAAAAAAACTTTGCCTATATACTAATTTACAACCATTGTGGGCAATAGATAATTTAATCAAGGGGGGCAAGTATATTAAACCCAAACAAAACCCAAAGCAAAAGCTAAAAGTAAACCCAAATAAACCCAACCCTTTTGATAAGGTTTCCCATTTGGAGGAGCTGCTGAGAAAAAAGGAAAGTTTAAGAGCTAATTATACAGAGAGAGCATAAGACAAACAATAAACCCAGAGACAACCCAAAACCCCAAAGAAACCCCAAAGCAAAAACAAAACCCCTCAAAACCCCAGACAATGCAAAAAAAAGATAAATCAACCCAGAGACTAACTCCTAAGCAAGAGAAATTTTGCCAGGAGTATATTATTACAGGGAATAAATCTGAGGCTTATAGGAACTCTTATTCTGCTGGGAATATGAAATCTGAAACCATTAATAATAAAGCTTATCAATTAATGCTTAGGGAGGATATAAGGGCGAGAGTTGAGCAATTACAAAATGAATTAAAAAAAAGAAATGAGATAACTCTTGACAAAGTTATAAAAGGGATTGCTGACATTGCAACATTTGACATTGCTGAGCTTTATGATGAGAATGGGGTTTTTAAAAATATTCATGACATCCCTAAAAATGTAAGGACTGCAATAAGTGGAATTAAAACCCTGGAGGAGTTTGATGGGTATGGAAAGGATAAGGAGAGTATTGGATTCACAAAGGATGTGAAAATCATAAACAAACTGGATGCTTACAGAGAGTTAATGAAATACTTTGGAGGCTATGAGTTACATAATAAACAAAAAACGGATTCTGTTGTTACAATTTTTGAACTGCCTAACGATGGGAGAAACTAAATGGATGTAACTGTCAAAAAAATAAGACCTCAAGAGGGTTATCAAATGAAAGCATTAAGCTCTCCAGCTGATATTGTTATCGGAGGAGGAGCAGCTGGAGCTGGTAAAACTTTCAGTTTATTATTAGACCCATTAAAGCACATAAAAAACCCAAATTTTGGAGGAGTTATTTTTAGGAGGACATCTCCTCAAATAAAAGTTGAGGGAGGTCTCTGGGACACATCTCTGGAGCTTTATAATGCTATTGGAGCAGCTCCAAAAGAATCCAACTCCTCCTGGGAATTTCCCTCTGGAGCAAAAATGAAATTCAATCATTTAGAGTACGAAAAAAATATCCTGGACTGGCAAGGCTCTCAAATTCCTTTCCTGGGATTTGATGAGCTTACACATTTCACAAAGAAAATGTTTTTTTATATGCTCTCCAGGAATAGGAGTGCTTGTGGGATTAAGCCTTATGTAAGAACAACATGCAATCCAGACCCAGAGAGCTGGGTTGCTGATTTGATTTCCTGGTGGATTGACCA
>Ga0193951_1000056_pt1 | contig 44814 bp, 44 predicted proteins | sample BB_2_MG_FD_140370 | JGI IMG/M metagenome (GOLD analysis project Ga0193951, IMG submission 140370) | Microbial mat bacterial communities from the Broadkill River, Lewes, Delaware, United States - BB_2_MG | ecosystem: Environmental > Aquatic > Freshwater > River > Microbial mats | place: USA...
AATTCGCCCCTACTATGTTGGTATTCAATTCTTTCGTAGGGCATTTCTGTAAGGGAGACTGTTGTCACCTGTAACTTGATTCAAAATCTTATTCATTAATATCCCAATCTTTTTCGTGTAAGTTACTTTTTATGATGATCAATATCAAAATATTTTGATATCTACCACACTTAGCTGACTTTTTACCTTGTAAAAAACGACCTATTTCTTTATGATCATAAAAATTTTTTGTCGATGTACCCCTTGGTATAAACTTGATCAAACAAAAATAAGGCATGTTGCTTATTCATCCTGAGATAATGGATGAGCAATAAGGCTAATAATAATTGTTTGGTAATCAATATGAATTGGAGAGTGTGAATGAGCAATGTGCCTGTAAATAACGGCCGCAGACGCTTCTTAACGGCGGCTACTGCTGTTGTTGGTGGTGCCGGTGTGGTCGGTGTGGCTGTGCCTTTCATTGGTTCGTGGAATCCAAGTGCTCGCGCGAAAGCTGCGGGTGCTCCAGTAGAAGTCAATGTAGGTAAAATAGAGCCAGGTCAATTAATCCGTGCAGAGTGGCGTGGTAAACCTGTTTATGTCGTACGACGTACTGAAGAAACAGTCAATAGCTTAGCCAAGCATGATGATAAACTACGTGATCCTAATTCAGAAGAAGCTCAACAGCCAGATTATGCTACTAATGCTTATCGTTCTATTAAACCTGAATTTTTAGTTGCGCTAGGAGTTTGTACTCATTTAGGTTGTGCTCCAACTTATCATGGTGGCGACTACGAACAGTTTGTTGACGGCGTGAAAGATGGTTTCTTTTGTCCTTGTCATGGTAGTAAATTTGATATGGCTGGGCGTGTATTTCAAGGGGTTCCTGCACCATTAAACTTAATGGTTCCAGAGCATTCATTTACTAATGACAACACATTATTAATTGGTGTTAGTGAAGGAGAAGCATAATGTTGGCAAACTTTATGGCTTGGATAGATAAGCGTTTACCAGTAACGGATGCTTGGAATAAGCATGTTGCACAATATCCTGCGCCGAAAAACTTTAACTTTTGGTACTTCTTCGGCTCTTTAGCTATGTTAGTACTTGTAAATCAAATTTTAACCGGCGTATGGTTAACCATGAGCTATGAACCATCTGGTGATGGTGCATTTGCCAGTGTTGAATATATTATGCGTGACGTTGATTATGGTTGGTTATTACGTTATATGCATTCTACCGGTGCGTCAGCATTTTTTGTGGTTGTTTATTTACACATGATGCGTGGCCTTATGTATGGTTCGTATCAAAAACCACGTGAATTACTGTGGATCTTCGGTATGTTGATCTTCTTAGTATTAATGGCTGAAGCTTTTATGGGCTATTTATTACCTTGGGGTAATATGTCTTATTGGGGAGCACAAGTTATTATCTCCCTCTTTGGTGCTATTCCTGTTATTGGTGATGATTTAACATTATGGATTCGTGGTGATTATGTTATTTCTGGTGCTACATTAAATCGCTTTTTCGCACTACATGTTATCGCGATGCCATTAGTTTTAGTTATTTTAGTGTTCTTACATATTCTTGCTTTACATGAAGTTGGTTCAAATAACCCTGAAGGTACAGATGTAAAACAACCTAAAGGTAGTGTTAAACCTGAAGAATTAAGCAAGTTTAAATTTCATAAGCAATATACGGATAAATACGATATTGTGGATGCAATACCATTCCACCCTTATTACTCTGTAAAAGATATTATGGGTGTTGCTGGTTTCTTAATTTTATTCTGTTGGGTGATGTTCTTTGCGCCTGAAGGTGGGGGTTACTTTATTGAGGCTCCGAACTTTGAACCTGCTAATGGGTTAAAAACACCTGAACATATCGCACCTGTTTGGTACTTTGGTCCTTTCTATACAATCTTACGTGTTGTTCCTGATAAGTTATTAGGTGCTATTGCTATGTTTGGTGCCATTATTGTATTGTTCTTATTACCATGGTTTGATCGTGGTGTAGTGAAATCTGTTAAGTATCGCTCTAAATGGCACTTGTTTAATTTAATTCAATTTGCAATTTGTTTTATTATTCTAGGTGTATTAGGTACTTTACCAGCAACACCTGTAGCTAATTTAATTGGTACTATTGCAAGCTTTGGTTACTTTGGTTTCTTCGTAGCACTTTGGTTCTATTCTAAGAATGAAAAATGTAAGCCTGTACCAACGAGGATTTCTCACTAATGAAAAAATTACTGTTAATTTTATGTGCGCTTGTTCCATTATTTGCCACGGCGGCAGGTCCAAGTATGCAACTAGACAAAGCAAATAATGATTTATCAGATAAAGAATCATTAAAAAATGGTTTTAAAACGTATGTTAATTATTGTTTAGGTTGTCATCAATTAGGGTATCAACGTTATAATCGTACCTTTACTGATTTAGGTATTGATAATGCAGATGGTGTTGAAAATTACATGTACACAGGCGAAAAAGTTGGTGATCATATCACCAACACTATGCCTAAAAAAGAAGCCGCTAGTTGGTTTGGTACAGCGCCACCTGATTTAACGTTAGAAGCACGTTTACGTAGCCCAGATTGGATATATACTTATTTACGTTCTTTTTATATGGATGATAGTCGTCCATTTGGTGTAAATAACAAAGTATTTAAAGATGTTGGTATGCCACATGTGTTACAAGATCTACAAGGTGTTAGTTCACTTGACGAACATGGGCACATGACACCTGCGATGGGTGGTAGTTTAACAACAGAAGAGTATGATGTTGTTGTTCGTGATTTAACTAACTTTTTAGAATACGTTGGTGAGCCAAGTAAGTTAGAACGTAAAAGCTTAGGCTACAAAGTATTAATTTTCTTGTTTGTCTTCTTTATTATTGCTTATTTCCTTAAGAGAGAATATTGGAAAGACATACATTAATAACAATGTAGACGGTTAACTTGAAGAAAGTAATTAGGCTTACTTTAAGGTGATATTATAGCGCGACGGGTTTCCACGTAAGGAAACTTCATCGCGCTTTTGTTTTATAAAGAATAGGAGGCCCTATGGCCGTAGCAGCAAATAAACGTTCAGTAATGACGTTATTCTCGCATGCTGATGATATGTATAGTCATCAAACACGTATAGTATTAGCAGAAAAAGGTGTTGGTGTTGATATTAATTATGTTGATTTGGCAAACTTACCGGAAGATTTGATTGATTTAAATCCCTATGGAACAGTGCCAACATTGATTGATCGTGAATTAGCCCTTTATGAAGCTAAAATTATTATTGAATATTTAGATGAACGTTTTCCTCATCCACCATTAATGCCTGTTTACCCAGTATCACGTGGCCGTAGTCGCTTAATGATGCACCGTATTGAAAATGATTGGTATAGCTTAGCAAAAACTATTTTAACGGGTAGTGCTGAGCAAGCGCAAAAAGCACGTCAAGAGTTAAAAGAAAGCTTGTTGAGTGTAGCTCCAATATTAAATGAAGCTCCTTATTTTATGAGTGAAGAGTACAGCTTAGTTGATTGTTACTTAGCACCATTACTATGGCGTTTACCTGCTTTTGGTATTGAACTTGAAGGTCTTGATGGCTCAAAAGAGCTGAAAACTTACATGTTACGCTTATTTGAACGTGAATCATTTCAAGCTTCATTAACTGAAGATGAACGTGAATTACGTTTTGGTCATCCTGCTTAATATGGTTGACGCGACTTCTATAAAAATGACTTCTAATAAGCCTTATTTAGTTGGGGCTTTTTATGACTGGATTTCAGACAACGATTTAACGCCATACATTGTAGTAGATGTGAGTGTTTACGGTGTTTTGGTGCCTATGTCTTATGTCAATGATGGTCAAATTGTATTAAATATAGCATCACCTGCTGTTGGCAGTATTGCTATGGGTGAAAAAGCTATTGAGTTTAGTGCGCGTTTTGGCGGAAAACTCGAGCATATGACCGTACCTTATGGCGCAATTTCAGCTATCTATGCTAAAGAAAATGGTGCTGGTACTTCATTTGCAGTAGAGCACCCAAGTGATGATGAGATTAATGCTAAAGATAGTTTGATTACTGATGAGACTGAAGCCAAGGCAAAAACTAAGCCGAGTCTGAGTAGTGTTTCCTCTGGTGATAAACCAGCAGAATTGAAAAAGTCGTCTAAAAGTAAAGCTAGTTTAAAAGTTATTAAGTAAAAATAGGGCTCTCGTTCTATAACTTGTTTATATAAAACCTTTTTATTGAACTTTAAATAGTAAGGTTTTTAATTATATTAGGATGATGGACTATAGTTTGAGTAAAGAATCTTATTTACACCATAAGTCTTTATTTAAGAGGATAATGTTTTAGTTACTAATGATAAAAGCATTCTCAAAGCGAAGATACGATGTATTCTGTAACCGACAGAATACATCGTCTTATAACGAATATCAGCATTGATTAATGTTTGGGTTGTTAACAATACAGTTAACGGTTAAATATATTCAAACGCTTTAAATACCTTATTAACTCCACTAATGTTACGAGTAATATTTACCGCAGCATCAGCCTCTTTTTTAGATACAATTCCCATTAAGAAAACCTCGCCATTTTCTGTGATAACTTTAATGTTCTTACCATTAACACTACTATCAGAAAATAAGGCCGTTTTTACTTTTGAAGTTAGCCATATATCATTGGTGCGTGTAGTTACCGAAGTAATACTACCAATACGTATTTGATTATGTACACGTACTACCCCTTCAATTTCGCTAATAATCTTGATTGCTTGATCTTTAAGGTAAGTGGTAGGTGCTTGCCCAATAATCAATACCGAACCATTTACGCTTGTTAGGTGTAAATTTGTATTGTCACTTAAGGCTTTATTTTTTGCGATACGATTATAAGCATTAACTTGAATAGTTTGGTCGTCAATTTGATTACCTATACTACGACGATCTGTTGCCATACTTGCACCAGCAGTAATAGCGACTACTGTGACTGCTGTACAACCTTGTAAAATACCTAATAGGAGTAGTGTGCTAACAATTTTTGTTGGTCGATTCTTCGAAATTTTAGATAAAATAGCCATAGTTAATCAAAGCTCCGATTGTGGAAATAATGTTGTATCAATAATTTCACATAAACAGTGCAGCACAATGAGGTGCACTTCGTTAATACGCGCAGTTCTAGAAGATGGTACTCTAATTTCAACATCTCCTTCACCTAATAAACCGGCAATATCACCCCCGTCATGACCTGTTAATGCAATGATAGGCATGTCACGAGATACTGCACTTTCAACTGCTTTAATTACATTCTGTGAGTTTCCGCTGGTTGAGATAGCTAGTAAAATGTCACCATTATTACCAATGGCACGAATTTGCTTTGAAAAGACTTCATTATACTGGCCATCATTAGCGATAGAAGTTATTACGACACTACCTGAAACGAGTGATATAGCAGGTAAACTTGGTCGTTCTGCTTCGAAACGATTCAGTAATTGCGAACAAAAGTGTTGAGCATGTCCAGCTGAACCACCATTACCACAAGCAAGCATTTTATTACCCGCTAACAAACATTGCACCATCATCATGCCTGCTTGCTCTATAGCGCTAGAAATAGCCTCTGTTGCTGCTATTTGTGTTTGAATACTTTCGGTAAAATTATTTTGGATCTGTTCTAACATGTGGGCTAAATAACTCCAGTATTTTGCTATCGCTTAAACATTGACTAAAAAGCATTCTTTAGCCAAGTAACTTGTGGTTGGTTAATATCACCTTCTAGAGCAATAACGTCAAACCTACAAGGGGTATTATATTCATTTAAATTGGCTTTATGCAGAAAAAATGCAACACAATGTTTAATTTTTTGTTGTTTTGATTGAGAAACGGCAGAAATGGCGCCGCCAAAGTTGTTATTTTTACGATATTTTACTTCAATGAAGACGAGTGTATCTCCGTCTTTCATAATAAGATCTATTTCACCTTTTCGACAGTGAAAGTTTTTATCTATAAAAAGTAAACCTTGTTGGGTTAGATATTGCTGGGCAAAGCCTTCACTAGCTTTGCCTTTACTCTGACTTGTTGGCGTTTTATTCCATGCCAATTTGTGTCACCTTGTTATTTTTGTACTGACCCCATATAAGACTTCGAGTAAGTATGTTTTCATCATTTAAAGTCAACTCACCTGTTTGACCAAAATGACGAATATAAGGCGCTTTTTTCATAAGTGGGAGTTTATTTAAAAGTTGATAACTGTCAAATCCCATAGCAAATATTCTTGATAAGCTATCTGAACGTTTAGGCCATAAACTATCGCTAAGTTCGCTTAATGACTTATTTTGCTCTTTTGATGCTAGCAACCAAGGTATTTGGGTAAAAGTAAGGCCATGTAAATCATTAGTACTACTTGCATTGTATTTATCATTAAAATTACTATGACTTCTAGAACTAGCATATACAGGGATGACTTTAGCGAATGGACTGATATTTACATCGATATAAGGTTTAATTAAGCGAGTTTGAGCAGCACTACCAATAAGATAAATCATATCAATATCACGACGATTTCTTGTTTCTGATTTTATATTGTTTTTTAGGCTGCTACTTAATTGTTTTATGCGATCTTGGCTAGCATTAATATCTAGATTTTCTTTCAAACTTGCCTGCATTTGTTTACCTTGAGTGAAATAAACTATTTCTACCGATTTTCCTGTAGAGGCTTGCCATTGTAGTCTAAAAGCGTGAGCTATACGTTTTGATACTCTATCGTTATGACTTAATATCATTGGGTTATGATAATCTTGCTGGCTGAGTGTGGCAGCAGCTTGAACCGCTTCATCTTCTGGGCGCATAGATAAGGCAACTTGAATTTCAGAAAGTTGATGTTCAAAGGGCAAGTTCAATAATAATGTTGGCACTTGAAGAGCTAAATTTTGCATGCTTGATGCTAAAAATAGTTCAACATTTGGTTTTAATAAGGGACCAATGACTTGATTAATATTAAGTTCAGAAAATTGTGCTGCTAAGTTTTCCCAGTCAAGTTGGTTAGTGTCAATAAAGTAAATATTACTTTTTTCATGGCTGTTCAAGTGATTTTCAGCGTTGTTTTGATTATCACTTTCATAAGCGGCTAATATTCCCTGTTGGGCGGCTAGGCCTGCTTTTTGTTGGCTGCCACTTAGTGGTAACAAGATAGCTATGTTGTTAATTTTATTTCGATTTTCAGAGATATCTTCAATGTTGTTTTCGACAATACGCTCAGGGCTATGGATCGCGGAATTGGTTGCTTTTAATTGCTCTATTATGTTGATGCCAGGGTGTTCAGGGTTTTGTTGCTGCCATAAACTTAAATAACGTGAAAACTGTTCGGGATTAGCACCGAACTGATGGCTATAATTGAGTAATCTTGCCCAGCCTTTAATTAATGGTGGCTTATTGTTAATAAGTTGTTTTAATTGCCACTGTGGTAATACTTCAAGGTTATGCCAAATAGCTTGAATATCATCATTTGTAGGGGTAGCGTTTAAAGTGAAAGCACTCAATTGCGCAGTAAGTGCTGATACATTGTATCCTTTTTTCGCTAATACTTGACCCAATACTTGGTAATATTCAAAAGATGGTTGTAGTGATGGAATTGTGCTCTCATTAGTAGTGTAGGTCACCAATTCATTAGCTAGTTCTAATTGTTGTAGAGCTTGCGGTAAATAATTTAATGCGAATAAACTACGAGCTTTTATTACTAATAATGTGTAAGTTTTTTGATAGTCTTCCTGATAAAACGCTGTAATTTCATTTGCTAACAAAAGTGCTTTAGCATAATTCTGTTGTTGAAGAAAAAGCTCACTTGCTTCAATTAATAATTTATTAACGACTGCTTGTTGTGCAAGTAATGACTCTTCATCACGAGGCAATTTAGCATTTAATGATTGTGCCGCAGCGAATTTTTCTTCCGCTGTTGCAGTTGTTTTGACTTCCTTAAGCGTCGCTTGAGAAACTGGCGTACTTTCTTTTTGGGTTGTAGGTTTCGAGCTACAAGCCGAAATAAATAAGGCTATCAATATCAATAGTATAAAAGATACATTGGCGTGCTTTTGTTTAAATAAATTAAACACTAGAAAATTAGTTTGACTCAAGTGGAAAAATCCATGCATTTTTAACTCTGTGTAGGGTTATAATAAACGCCATTGCAGTGAGTCTCAACTAAATCCTGCACCTTAATAAGTATCAATGAAAGAAGTAAGTTGAAATGAGTGAAAACATAATAAATCCCGGTACTTTGTATATAGTGGCTACGCCTATTGGAAACTTAGGTGATATCAGTTCAAGAGCGTTATCGGTATTAACTCAAGTTGATATTATTGCCTGTGAAGATACTCGCCATACACAAAGACTATTGTCTGCGCATGCAATTAAGAATAAAACATTATCAATGCATGATCATAACGAACGCCAACGACAAGATTATATTGCGCAACTATTGCAAGAAGGAAAAAGTATTGCTTTAGTCTCTGATGCGGGAACGCCGTTAATTAGTGATCCTGGCTTTCATTTAGTTCGACATTGTCGTAGCTTAAATTTACCTGTATCGCCTATTCCTGGTGCTTGTGCTGCTATTGCTGCGTTAAGTGTTGCTGGGCTACCGACAGATCGATTTTCGTTTGAAGGTTTTTTACCTTCAAAGTCTGGTGCAAGACAAAGTACGTTATTAGCATTAATTAATGAGCCGAGAACGATGGTTTTTTATGATGCTCCTAGACGAGCTATTGACACAGTAAAAGACATAGTGGCTACATTAGGTGGCGAACGTTATGTGGTTATTGCTCGCGAATTAACAAAAACTTTTGAAACTATCCATTCAGATACCGCTGAAAATTTTCTTGCTTGGCTCGAACAAGATGCTAATCAACTTAAAGGTGAAATGGTGTTAATTATTGAAGGTTATAAAGCTGATCCAGATGAAATCTCTGCAGAAGTCATTAAAACCTTAAAGTTATTGTTAGTTGAAATGAAACCGAAAAAAGCCTGTGCTATTGTTGCTGAAATTTATGGTGTAAAAAAGAATGCACTTTATGATATTGCACTAAGTTTAAAAGTATAGAGCTATAAAGCATTACATCGCTATATTGAGTGTTCATTATTATATTTCTTTATCGTTATAAGTGCGTTTAGAGAAACAGATCCTTGCTCATTAGAATACTAACAGGTAAAATGCGCTCGAGTTGACTAGACAATCGCTGCTTACTGAATTTATTTAGTGGGGGGAGGAAAGTCCGGGCTCCGATGAGCAGGGTGCCAGGTAACGCCTGGGCGGCGCAAGCCGACGACAAGTGCAGCAGAGAGAAGACCGCCGATGGCTATCTTAATTTATTAATATAGAACAGGTAAGGCTGAAAGGGTGCGGTAAGAGCGCACCGGATTGCTGGTAACAGTAATTGCAGGGTAAACTCCACCTGGAGCAAGACCAAATAGGGTTTCATGATTATTAAAAAGCAAGTTTTGGTAATATAAGCGTGGCTCGCGTGGAAACCGGGTAGGTTGCTTGAGCCTTAGAGTGATTTAAGGCCTAGACGAATGATTGTCACTTCCTATGGAAGATACAAAACCCGGCTTATGTGTCATCTCACAAATTTTAGTAACCGTTTGAATTATTTTAAATAGCTCAAACGGTTTTCTAAAACTCTTCTTTATATTTTACTTCGAATAAGTATTCACTCGCTCGTTTTCAACTATTGAAACTTAAATATACTGTTATATGAATGCAAATAATCTATTGGTTGTTATTATCAGACAATTATTTATTAGGTTGCAAATTGGTTGTCTGATAAAAACATTAAAGTTGAACTGATAATATTCCCTCTATTAAGTCGAGGGATAACGTTATAGTTGAGCTAATGCTAGTTTTATGGTGGGAGATAGCTGTGAGCCATCATTAGCAGCATACTTGAGTATGCTTTCTTTCATGGAACGTGCCCAAAACCTTTTTACATGATTAGCTACGACTTTTGCCGTTTCTTCATCTGTTTTTTTATAATTATTATTATTAGCAATTTGATTGAGCATACTAACTAAGTTTTCAATTTGAGAACTACTCATCACTATATCTTCCTATTTTTAACTATTTATCGAATGTGGTATAAAAAGTATGTCTACCTGGTCGAGCAAAGCCAATCAAGTTAAGATTGGCTTGGTTTGCTAAGGTTATAGCTAGCCCTGTTGGTGCCGAAACTGCGACCAAGGTAGCTATATTGACACTTGTCACTTTTTGTACCATTTCATAACTTGCTCTGCTTGAAATCACAACAAAGCCACTTTGGGTATTGATTTTACGTAGTGCTAAACTACCAATTAACTTGTCTAAAGCATTATGTCGACCCACATCTTCACATAATAAAGTTATTTTCCCCGCTGCGTCACACCAGGCTGCACCATGAACTGCGCCAGTTAGCGCTTGTAGTTTTTGATGTTCACTTAATTGTGACAGGGCATACTGAATGACTTGGGAAGAAGGTAACGGTTGTGGCGTTACACTCTTAATCGGCCGAATAGCTGTTTCCAGTGATTCACTCCCACATAAACCACAGCCTGTTCGGCCGGTAAGATTACGTCGGTGTGATTTCAAAGACATCATACGTTCAGAACTAATTTCAATACGTACTTCTATCCCTTTTTCACTGGTTACAAGCTCAATATCATACATTTCTGTTACGTTATTGATAATGCCTTCAGATAAGCTAAAACCTAAAGAAAATTCATGTAAATTAGCAGGCGAGGCCATCATAACCGCGTGAGAAATTCCATTGTAAACCATTGCAATAGGGACTTCTTCGGCGATACAGTCAAGATTTACTTGCTCTTGCCCACTACCTTGTTTCCAATAAGTTACCGGTAGTGTTAAATAGCTCGCTTGTAATTTTGGTTCATCTTCCAGTGTCACACTTAACTTCCTATGCTAGCTTTTTGTTTTTTAGGTGAACGTTTAAAGTGCTCTTTTTGTTGAGCACTAAACTTTTTATAACGCGTCTGCCAATCTGATGGAGAGGTGACTTTTTCAACCTGTACAGGGGTAACTTTATATTCAGGACAATTTGTTGCCCAATCTGAACTGTCGGTGGTAATAACGTTAGCTCCACTTATCGGGTGGTGGAAAGTAGTAAATACCACACCACTTTGCATACGTTCACTAACTTTAGCTCTTAAGACAGTATCGCCAGCCCGACTCGTAATACCTAACCAGTCACCGTCATTAATGCCTCTTTCTTCGGCATCATTAGGGTGTATTTCAAGTAGGTCTTCTTTGTGCCAAGTTTGATTGTCGGTACGTCGTGTTTGTGCTCCTACATTATATTGACTGAGTATTCGCCCAGTAGTGAGTAATAGCGGGAATCTTTTATTAGCACGGTCTTCACTGGCAAGGTATGGCGTGATCGCAAAACGCCCTTTACCAATTGGAAAGTTGTCTACATGCATGATGGGTGAGCCATCAGGAAACTCGTCGTTACAAGGCCATTGAATACTACCTTGCTTGTCCAGTTTTTCGTAACTAACCTTACTGAACGTTGGTACTAATGATGCAATTTCATCCATTATTTCAGATGGATGTTGATAATTCATCGGATAGCCTAATGCATTAGATAACTTTTGGGTAACTTCCCAGTCGGCAAATTCAGCCAATGGCTTCATTACTTTACGCACTCGATTGATACGTCGTTCTGCATTGGTAAAAGTACCATCTTTTTCTAAAAATGAAGAGCCAGGTAAAAATACATGAGCGTATAATGCTGTTTCATTTAGAAAAATATCTTGAACAATTAAGCATTCTAACGATGCTAGTGCGGCTTGTACATGCTGGGTATTAGGGTCTGATTGTAAAATATCTTCACCTTGTACATACATGGCCTTGAACGTTCCTTCGATAGCTGCATCAAACATATTTGGAATACGGAACCCTGGTTCGTTGTCTAGGGTTACTCCCCAATTTTTCTCAAATTTTGCACGTAATACATCATCACTAACATGCTGATAACCTGGTAACTCTTGTGGGAATGAGCCCATATCACATGAACCCTGAACATTATTTTGACCACGTAAAGGGTTAATACCCACGCCTTCTCGGCCAATATTGCCGGTAGCTAATGCTAAGTTGGCAATACCCATTACCATGGTTGAACCTTGGCTATGCTCGGTAACGCCTAAACCATAATAGATAGCACCATTTTTTGCTTTAGCAAACGCACGAGCAGCAATACGAATTTGTTCAGCACTTACGGTGGTAATACTTTCCATTGCTTCAGGAGAATTGATCTCATCAAGAATAAATTCACGCCACTCGTTGTATTCATCGGTACGTTGTTCAATGAAGTTTTTGTCCTCTAAACCTTCGCTAAGTATTACGTGTGCTATGGCATTGATCATGGCAACGTTTGTGCCTGGTTTTAATGGTAAGTGATGATTAGCACTTATGTGAGCGGTATTTAGTAAGTCAATACTTCTTGGATCTATTACAATTAACTCAGCCCCTTGGCGTAAACGTTTACGTAGTTGTGAAGCAAATACTGGATGGGCGTCAGTTGGATTTGCGCCAATAACCATGACCACATCAGACTTCATCACTGAGTCAAAGGTTTGTGTTCCTGCTGCTTCACCAATAGTAGCTTTTAGTCCATAACCGGTAGGCGAATGACATACACGTGCGCAGGTGTCGGTATTATTATTACCAAAAGCAGCGCGAATAAGCTTTTGTACTAAATAGGTTTCTTCATTAGTACAGCGTGATGAGGTAATACCGCCAACACTTTCTCGGCCATATTTAGTTTGAATGTTTTTAATTTTGTTAGCTGAAAACGCTAATGCTTCGTCCCAGCTAACAACTTTCCAAGGTTGATCAATGCTGTCACGGATCATAGGTTCGGTGACGCGATCTTTATGGGTAGCATAACCAAAAGCAAAACGACCTTTTACACAAGAGTGGCCTTGATTAGCTTTACCGCCTTTGTAGGGCACCATTCGTATCACTTCTTCGCCTTTCATTTCAGCTTTAAATGAACAACCAACACCACAATATGCACATGTTGTAATAACGCTATGTTCTGGCTGGCCTTTTTCAATAACTGACTTTTCTGTGAGTGTGGCAGTAGGGCAAGCTTGTACACAGGCACCACAAGAGACACAATCAGAAGATAAGAAGTCGTTTTCGCTAGTACCAGCACTCACTTTTGAAGCAAAACCTCGACCTTCAATAGTTAAGGCAAAGGTACCTTGGACTTCTTCACAGGCTCTAACGCAACGAGAACAGGTAATACATTTACTCGGTTCGAAAGTGAAATAAGGGTTCGACTCATCAATTTTAGCGTCAAGATGATTATCACCATCAAAGCCATAACGTACTTCACGTAAGCCAACGGCTCCGGCCATATCTTGTAATTCACAATCTCCATTACTTGAGCAGGTTAAGCAATCAAGTGGGTGATCCGAGATGTATAGCTCCATAATATTACGGCGCAGTTTTGCAATGTCATTATTTTCAGTAGACACTACCATGCCTTCTTTTACTGGTGTCGTACAAGATGTTGGGTAGCCTCGCATACCTTTAATTTGTACAGCACATAAACGACATGAACCGAATGCTTCAATGTTATCTGTAGCACACAGTTTAGGAATATTAATATCAGCCATTGCAGCAGCACGCATAACGGAGGTACCTGCAGGAACTGTTATTGTTACTCCATCAATTTCGATAGACACTTTTTGTGTTGAAGTGCTGGCAGGAGTGCCATAATCCTTATTAAAATCGATTGGCTTATTAGAGGTTGTGTTTGTTGCCGGATCAAAATAATTAATCATGATTGTTTACCTGTGTCGTTAAATAGAAATCTTGAGGGAAATCAGTGAAAGCACTACGTACTGGTATTGGGGTCATACTGCCCATTGCACATAAAGATCCATCAACCATGGTGTCGCAAAGGTCGTTAAGTAAAGCCATATTCTCAGCGCGGCGCTCATCGTTTTTTATACGATCAATGACTTCTACACCACGGGTTGAACCAATTCTACAAGGGGTACATTTGCCACAAGATTCAACAACACAAAACTCCATTGAAAAACGGGCTTGCTCTAGCATATCAACGCTGTCATCAAAGACGACAATGCCACCATGACCTAACACGGCAGAAGCTTTAGAAAAGGCTTCATAATCAAGTGGGATATCTAATTTATTCGTTGGTAAATAGGCACCTAATGGTCCACCGACTTGAACCGCTTTTATTGGACGTTCGCTGGCGGTACCACCAGAAAATTCATCAATAAGATCTTTTAAACTTGAGCCAAACGGTAATTCAATTAAGCCTCCTTGCTTAACATTACCCGCTAGCTGAAAAGGTAAAGTACCTCGTGAGCGATTAGTGCCATACTGTTGATATGAATGACTACCTTCACTCATAATAAAAGGAACAGCAGCTAACGACAGTACATTATTTACAATAGTTGGCTTACCAAACAGCCCTTCTAAAGCTGGTAATGGTGGCTTGAAGCGCACTAGGCCTCTTTTACCTTCTATGGATTCTAAAAGAGCGGTTTCTTCCCCGCAAATATAGGCTTCAGCGCCTAATCTTACTTCTAAATTAAAGGTTTTACCGCTATTACAAATGTTATTACCTAAATAACCTGCTTCATAGGCAATTTCAATTGCTTGTTGTAATATTTCATCAGCAATAAGGTATTCGGAACGTAAATAAATATATCCTTGATCCGCACCAACAGCCAATCCAGCGATAATCATTCCTTCAATTAGCATAAAGGGATCACACTCCATTACTAATTTATCGGCAAAGGTACCAGAATCTCCTTCATCTGCATTACAAACGATATATTTTTGCTCGGCAGTTGCATCTCTTACCGTTTGCCATTTGATACCGGTAGGAAAAGCAGCGCCACCTCGGCCACGAAGACCTGAATCTACAATCGTTGTCACAATTTCTTGTGTAGATAGCTCAAGTGATTTTTGCAAACCTTTGAAGCCATCTAAAGCGAGGTAATCCGCTAGAGAAATTGGGTCAATAATACCTGTGCGAGCAAATGTTATGCGTGTTTGCTTTTTGAGATAAGGAATATTTTCTGTTAAACCCAGTGCCAGTGAATGCGCAGGTTGTTTTTCATGGAGGATATTATTAGTGATGTCTTCGATAATACTTGCAACATCTGCTGATTCTACTGGGCCATATGCCATTCGCCCTTGTGGTGTTTCAACTTCAATCATCGGCTCTAACCAATATAACCCACGGGAGCCATTTCTTATTATGCTGATGTCAATATTGTGTTGAGATGAATAATCGGTAAATGCTTGAGCAACATCATGTGCCCCTAATGAAATTGCGGTACTTTCTCGTGGAATAAAAATTTTCATCGTCTATCTCACTTAGATTTGCTGTTTAAATTAGCAATGATCTGTTCAAATTTTTCATTAGAAATGCGACCATGAAGATCATCATTAACTCGAATGTTAGGTCCTGTTGCGCAGTTACCTAGACAATAAACGCTATCCAAACTGAATTTTTTATCATTTGTCATTTCGTGGTAGTCAATATTTAAAAGATCTTTGGCGTGTTCTTCAAGCTGCCTACTCCCTCGAGATTGACAAGCTTCTGCTCGGCAAATCTGAATCTGATAGTCACTTGGAGGGGCTATACGAAATTGATGATAAAAACTAATGACACCATGAATCTCTGCTGGTGTTTGTTTCAACTTTGTCGCTATTCTCTCTATAGCCTGAGGTGCTATATAGCCTACTTCTTTTTGAATAGCATGTAATATAGGCAGCAAAGAGCCTTTTTTATTTTTTAAAGAATCAATGATGTTTTCCACACTGGACAATGGGGAAGATAATTCGATTTGCATACAAACTCCTGGATGGTTGTGACAAAATACATATATGAACTAAGCTGCATATTTGTTATTGTCTATAGTTCTTTTTATACGCTGACTATATCACCATTGGTTTGCTATAAGAATATGAACAATATTTCATAAATGAGTTCTTTTTTTAATCGATTTAAGGGTATGATTTAATTGTGAAATATAAAAATTAGAAACTAGCAGAACAAGAAATTATCTATGGTTTAAACAGCTAAACTTTAAAATTAAAATAATAAAAGGTGAAAAATGACCGATAAAATAGTGATGTCTAAGAGAATTCAAATTAAACCAGCGTGGTCATTTTATGATGAACAGGGCGAGTATGTAGATCCTCGACTTTTTGTGTTGCTCAGCTCTGTGCATCATTCTGGAAAATTGACCGTAGCTGCCAGTAAATTAGGCATGTCTTATCGCCATGTTTGGAATGTATTAAAAAAGTGGACTGATTTTTTCGGTTCTGATTTAGTTGAATTAAAAAAAGGAAGGGGAGCGCTGTTAACGCCATTAGGTGAAAAATTACTCTGGGCTGAACAAAGAGCTCAAGCACGATTTGAACCTCAATTAATCAGTATTGCGTCAGAATTAAATTTAGAAATACAAAAACATTTAATGGTTAAGGAGCCTTTGTTAAAGATTGCAGCAAGCTATGGTTATGCTATTGCTTTACTACCTAACTTTACTAATAAATTTAAATTAGATCTGCAATACCGAAGTTATGAAGAATCATTTGATGCGTTAAGTAAAGGTGAGTGCAATATAGCTGCATTTCACTTACCTACTGATATTGTTAGCCAAAGGTTGATTGATATTTATAGTAAATACTTTAAAGCAAATACCTATAAAGTGATTCGCTTTGTTACACGTAAACAAGGCTTGATAGTTCAAAAAGATAACCCTAAAAATATTTCTAAAATCGAAGATTTAAAAAAGAGTAGTGTTAAATTTATTAATCGCCAAAAACACTCAGGTACACGATTATTGATAGATGAATTATTAGCAAGGTCATCAATTGAGTCTAATGATGTTATTGGCTTTGATCGGTTTGAATTTACACACTCAGCTATAGCTGCTTATGTCGCTTCAGGGATGGCAGATGTTGGTATTGGTATTGAAACTGCTGCACGTCAATTTGGTTTGGATTTCATTCCATTAACGACTGAACATTATGTATTGGTTTGTCATCAAAATACCCTAAAAGAACTCTCGGTAAAGCGTTTAATTACTGAAATAAAAAGTGATAAGTTTCATGAGGAAGTAGCAAAGTTAGCTGGCTATGAGTCGACCGCTTGTGGTGATATTGCAGATTTAGAAGATATGCTACCTTGGGATTTATAATATTCTCTAAATAAATATATAAAAGCCGCTTTAACTATAAGTTAACGCGGCTTTTATTGTTCTTTATCAGTCAAATACTAACTGTTAACCATGCGTATTTTCCACATGATGTTTAGCGGCTACAGGACGAATTGTTAAGTTAGCAAAAAAAGCAATAACTAATAAACCAGCCATAGCATACATAGTGCTATTATATAAACTTGGTGTTGGATCAACAGTACCCGCTGGAACTAATTCCATTAAATTACTTACGGTTACTGTTTTTGCGGCAACAAGCTCATTTAACTGACTAACGGCAGAGCCAAATTTAGCTTGAAATACCGCAGGATCTATTTTTGAAACCAAATCGGCTATCGCATCATTCACAGACATATTTCTTAGGTATGTAATAGCAAATGGACCAAGAACACCTGCTGTAGCCCATGCTGTAAGTAAGCGGCCATGTATTCCGCCAACATGCAAAGTACCAAATATATCAGCTAAGTAAGCTGGAATAGTTGAAAAACCGCCACCATACATAGTGAAAATAACCATTGTTGCGGCGTAGAACATAATTAACCATACCGTAGATGGATCAGCACTTACTTGAGAGGCAGCATAAGGTATCGATAAGTAGAGCATAGTCCCTAATACGAAGAAGAAATGGTAAGTGTTTTTCCTTCCAATGAAATCGGAAATTGATGCCCAGAAAAATCTACCACACATATTAAATACCGAAATCATGAGTACATAAGTGCCGGCAAAGGTTGCGGTCGCTACATCAGGCAACGTTGAGCCAAAAATATCAACCATCATGGTTTTAGCAACACCTATAACGCCAATACCTGCCGTTACGTTGAAGCAAAGAACAACCCATAATTTCCAGAATTGCGGTGTTTTTAATGCTTGATCAATATGTACATTGTTATGGGTAATCATGCTTTTGGCAGATGCATCTTTATCTGGAGGGGTCCACCCATCAGGGGTCCAGCCCTCAGGAGGAACACGGTATGAGAGTGATGCGACAATCATTACAATAAAATACACAATGCCTAATGTTAAAAATGTGCCTGCTGCACCAGTATCACCAGTACCAACAACATAAACACCTGCATCACCAGGAAAGGCCATTTCCGCGGCTTCATGCGCGGTTGCCACAATAACTTCTACTGTGCCAGAAGCTGTTTCTGCAAAACGCTTACCTGCCTCAGTTATTAGTTTTACACTACTTTCGGTACCTAGATAAGTCGGTGCTACAGCATGGAATTTTAATAACGAGGAGATGAGAGGTGCGCCGATCATGGCACCACCACCAAAACCCATAATAGCCATACCGGTAGCCATCCCTCGCTTATCTGGGAACCAACGGAGCAAGGTGGATACAGGGGAAACATAACCTAAACCTAGGCCACACCCGCCAAGGGCACCATAGCCTAAGTAAACAAGCCATAATTGATGGGTAGATATACCAAAACTACCAATGATAAAGCCACCGCCCCAAAGAAATGCGGCGGTAACACCAACACAACGAGGGCCAACTTCTTCGAGCCACTTTCCAGCGACAGCAGCAGATAAGCCAAGAAAAACAATAGCAACAGAGAATATCCAAACGACATTACTTAATGACCAGTCGCCAGATGAGCTAGTAACGACCCCTAACTCCCTAATTAGCGCAGGATTAAATATACTCCATGCGTAAACAGAACCAATACATAAATGAATTGCAATAGATGCTGGCGGGACTAGCCAGCGATTAAACCCCGATTTAGCAATTATTTTATCTTTCATTAAGAAAGAAAAAAAGCCCCCACTTTTATTCGACATTATTTAATACCTTATAGCTACAGCCTGATATAAATATTTATACTTAAGCAGCTAGAACACCTATGAATGATAATGACACTACATATTTAAGAGCGAATATTATTTTGCTCGACAAAATAGATAATGCTTTACCGTTATTTTTTGTTCTAAATTATTCATAGTGAAGCGGCGCTAAATATAAAAAGGAATAATTAAATTGAATTTTTATTTTTATAAAATCTTATAACTAAGGATAATTATAATTTTTATATTATTTTTAATAATCAATTTAATCACTTTAGTTTCACTAACATAAGAGATATGAATTTAATTTCATATCTGTCTTTTTATTAGTCAAAAAAGTATAGCACTGGAATATTACCATTAAAATATGAACAAACTTTCATATTGTTAAGCTTGATTTTTAGCTGGCTTTAACTAAAAAATAGTGATGATAAGGTCTTAAATAATTCATAAAAAATCGGTAATGAATGCGGTGTAATTCATTACCGATTAAAATTAAATAATGCAGTATATAAAGCTTATAACAAAAACGTTATGCTGTTAAATCGCATATTTATCCTACATAAACTATTACTTTTTTGAACAATAATTAACATTTAATTGAATATGCCATCCACTATAACAATATAAATTTTGCTCTGCTAATTAACTAACGTTAATAATTTATCAGTGCTATCTACATTACAATATCCAAAGTTTAATGCAGCCATAAATGCATGATGAACCTGAGTTGCCGGCACTATGACACCATTAAACTCGAGATCTAATGTCGCACAAGCATCGTGAGCAACATGGCACTCATAGCCAAAATCTACAGCTGCACGGGTAACAGCATCAATACACATATGACTCATTGCACCAACAATAATTAATTTATCTACATTAAGATCATTAATGATTTTTTGTAGGTCCGTATCTTTAAAGCTATTAATTTGATGTTTCAAAATAACAGGTTCACTTTCAAGCGGCGTAAGGCTGTTGTGAATTTGTGCACCTTTAGATTCAGGTAAAAAAAATGGAGCATCATTAGAAGGAAATTCATGACGAACATGAATGACAGGTAATTTTTTCTGGCGAAATTTAGTTAATAGAGTTGCTGCATTTAATGATGCTGTCTCAGTACCAGACAGCGCCCATTTAGCTCCATTGTAGCTTGAAAAATAGTCGTTTTGAAAATCAATTAATAATAAAGCAATAGTAGACATAATAACCCTCTTGTGTTGTTTCACTGTTTTGTTAAAGGTATTATGCGAAATCCTTCTTAAGAATGCCTATGGCGAAATTGCCATTAAACAGTGCAAAAATGACAAAGTCTATTTGTGTAATAATTATTGATTACCCTAACGCGCTACAAAGTGCAGTTCACGGCTTACAAGAACTATTTTTATTATCTAATCAGATAATTAGAGATAGCGAGCTTGATATGCAATTTACAGTTTTAATTGTGAAACCAAGCGAGGAATTAGTAGGTGTGGTTCAAAGTGATATAGTTATTCTTCCTCCTAGCTTAGATGATAGTTATCACAATAAGCCTCAACCAGCGTTATTACAATTTATCAAAGAGGCGCACAAGAGAGGAACGATATTATGCTCTACTTGTGCAGGCGCATTTATACTTGCCAAAACAGGGTTGTTGGATAACAGGATAGCGACAACACACTGGCAATTAGCCGATAAATTTAAGGATCAGTACCCCAAAGTATCACTCCAAATAGAGCGTTTATTGATAAATGATGGAGACATAATTAGTGCTGGCGGGCTTACATCATGGATTGATTTAGGGTTAGAAATCGTCGCCCAATTTTCTAGGCCAAATATTATGCGTAAGCTTGGAAAGTACCTTATTGTAGATACGGGTAAAAGAGAGCAGCGCTACTATGAGACTTTTACACCTAAATTTAGCCATGGCAATCATCAAATTTTAAAAGCTCAATATTATATACAAGCAAATTATAATATATCACTAAAGATGGCTGATTTGGCTGTTGTCGCTTGCATGAGCGAGCGAACATTTTTACGTCATTTTACTCATGCGACAACAATAAAGCCTTTTGAGTATATTCAAAGAGTTAGAGTGCAAAAAGCATGTGAATCATTAGAATCAACAACACAAAGCTTTGAGCAAATTGCTCATAGCATAGGTTATGATGATGTAAATAGTTTTCGTAAGGTATTTATTAAAACAATAGGGCTAACACCTACAGCTTTTAGGGCCAGATTTGTTTAGGGGGTATGAAATAGAGCGTAATATGGCAATCAGTACTTTTAAAGTTAGCTTGCTGAAAATTAGTATTCTAAAAGTAAGTATCACAAAAAAATGTTATTAAGTTAAGGGTCTTAGCATTATATGTGGTAAGTGTTTTTTCTATTTAATGATAATTAAATTTTATAAAAAATATAAAGTTTAATTATTTTCATGGTATTGGGAACTTTAAGACGAATAACTACTCTTACTATATGAAGATACTTATTCCCTTAGTGTTTCATGTTTTTATAATGCGTTTACTTGATTTCAGGTAAACGTTTTTTTTTGCCTGATTTTCTTATGATCAAAAGAAAAATCAACACGCAATATTAGGCTTTCTTGCTTACATCATATGTCTTGTCATGATATGTTCAAAAAATAGTCACACTACTGTAAGAAACGTTTATTAGCCTTGCCCATAATGACTCATTATAGGAATTATTATGTCAAAAACGCATTATAAAACTGTTTGGTTGTCTGATATTCATTTAGGTTGTAAAGACTGTAAGGCTGAGTATTTATTAGATTTTCTTATTCATAGTCAAATAGAGACCTTATATCTTGTGGGCGATATTGTCGATATGTGGGCTATGTCTAAACAATTTCGTTGGCCGAAAGCGCATAATAACTTATTTCATAAACTACTCTCTTTGCCTTCAGAGGGCACTCGCGTTATTTATTTACCAGGAAATCATGATGAACCCCTTCAAAAGTATGATGGAATGAATTTTGGTGATATCGAGATTCATAGAAGTTATACACACATAACAGCTCAAGGTAAAAAACTTCTGGTTTTACATGGTGATCAGTTTGACCAACAAGTTTGTTTTGGGCCTGTGCATTCATGGGTTGGGGATCTATTGTATGATTTTTTGTTGTTTTTAAATCGTTGGTATAATTGGGCTCGAGTAAAATCAGGCCAGCCTTATTGGTCATTAGCTAGTTATATTAAAGGAAAATTGAAAGGGGCTGGCAAGGCAATAGCGCGATATAGAAAGGCGTGTTGCGATACCGCAAAAAAACAAGGTTTTGATGGTGTTGTTTGTGGGCATATTCATCACCCCGAAATCGTTGAAGAAGCTGGTATTCTGTATCTAAATGACGGTGATTGGATTGAAAACTGTTCAGCGTTAGTAGAGTCTAGCAGGGGAGACTTATCACTTGTTTATTGGGCTAAAATTAATAATGTTAGTAACCTTATTAACATTGTACCTGAAAAACAAGGCACGAAAGGGCGTAAGGTTGCATAGCTTAAAGAATTAATATTTTTTGATGTTAGTATTAACAATAATGCTTTAGCGGGCGCTACACTTTCCTGTTGTTTAATTACTTATTAATATGTCATAAAGTTGTCATTTAAACGTCAAATATTAGCCATAAAAGTACTATATTCTGAGTAATCAGTGAATATCTGATTATGGCGGAATGAACATGTTTAATGTCGATCAAGTTGTTAGTGACAGCCTACCAAAAATGAATCATCAGTCATTGATGAGCAAAAGTATCAGAAACATTTTACGTTATCTGTTGCATGAAAAAGCCTTACTGACTATCGAAAAACAATATCCATATGCCAAGGGGTTAGACTTTGCCGAAGCAATGCTCGATCACTTTGATTTTGGTTACTGTGTCAGCGATAAAGATAGAGAAAAAATTCCGGCGACCGGTAAAGTTATTATTATCGCGAATCATCCTATCGGCACGTTAGATGGTGCTGCACTAATAAAGATGATCAGTGAAGTTAGGCCAGACTTTAAAGTAGTTGCCAACGACTTATTAATGAATGTTAAACCATTGCATTCTCTATTGTTACCCGTGAATAATATGGGTAATAAAACGCCGAAAAAAAATCTTGAAGCCATTTACCAACACCTGAATAACGAGGGGGCTGTGATTATTTTTCCTGCAGGAGAGGTCTCTCGTATGGGAGCTAGTGGGATACGTGATGGTAGTTGGCATAAAGGATTTCTTAATTTTGCTACCGCTACGCAATCGCCTATTCTTCCAGTGTATATGGATGCACGAAATTCTGCTTTTTTCTATGCAATATCAGCAGTGTACAAACCATTGTCTACGTTACTCTTGATTAAGGAAATGTTCAAACAAGCGCACAAACGCATGAATATTAAAATTGGTGATGTTATTCCATTTGAATATTTTGATTCTCTTGATGTGCCGCAAGTCAGTAAAGTTAAACTGTTTAAAAAGCATTTGTATAATATTGCTCGAAATAAAGCTGAAATATTAAAAACAGAAAAAGCCATTGCTCATCCAGAGAATCGCGCTGAGCTTAGATCGGCTATTCGCCAGTGTGAGTTATTGGGTAATACTGCAGACGGTAAGAAAATATTACTTTATCGTCAGCAAGGCTGTTCACCTATTATGCGCGAAATTGGCAGACTTAGGGAAGTTGCTTTTCGTTTAGTGGGCGAAGGTACGGGGAAGCGTCGAGATGTTGATGGGTATGATCTAGATTATTTACATTTGATTTTATGGGACGACGATGATTTAGAAGTTGTAGGTGCCTATCGCTTTGCTGAAACTCAGAAGTTAATCGATAACTCACAATCTCAGGGTATATATACTAATACGTTATTTGATTATCAACCCAGTATGGCACCAATCTTTGCCAAAGGCTTAGAGTTAGGCCGTAGTTTTGTTCAACCAAAATATTGGGGAAAACGAAGTTTAGACTATTTATGGGTCGGAATAGGGGCGTTTGTAGCTAAAAATCCGCAATATCGTTATTTGTTTGGGCCTGTCAGTATTAGTAATGCTTTACCAACACCGGCCAAAAATTTACTTGTACATTACTACCAGCATTATTTTCCGAGTGAAGAAATGATAGCGAAAGCGAAAATACCTTTTCAACTTGACGATATGGAAAAAGGTGAACTGCTTGCAGCATTTGATGGTGCTGATAAAGAAAAAGATTTTGTAACTTTAAAGCATTTATTGGCGAATTGTGGTGTAAGTGTACCAACACTTTATAAGCAATATTCTTCTTTATGTGAAGAGGGCGGTGTCAGTTTTTCAGCATTTAATATTGATCCAGATTTTAATGATTGTGTTGATGGTTTAGTGGTGGTTGATCTTGATAAATTGCTTACTAAAAAACGCATTCGTTATATTGAAAAGCATCAATAATTCTAGTGTGATTCGCTTGATTGTTAGATAAATTCTCTTTAAGAGAGCAGTATTCAACTACTACATATAACAAAGAAACTAGAGGAAATGGCTATGCTAAATGACATTTATCAGTATGATCTTCGTGTATTATTATGGTGTAGAAAATCTCGATTTTATCCTCAGTTTATTGCCATGGTTCGTATTATTTCTCGAACGGGTGATGGTTATATGCAGTTTCTACTGCCATTATGCTATTGGCTAATAAGTCCTCAAGAAGGAAAGCGCTTTGTTATTATATTGCTTTGGGCTTGTGCTATAGAGCGGTTATTATATTTTGTATTAAAAAATAGCTTAAAGCGTAGGCGCCCACCTGAAATAGTGACAGGCTTCACCAGTGTAATTGAAGCCTCTGATCAGTTTAGCTTTCCTTCTGGACATACCATGGCAGCATTTCTATTAGCTAACTTATGTGTGCTTGAGCTAGGTTTAATTGCATCACCACTTTATTTTTGGGCAACGAGTGTTGCAATATCACGGGTAATACTTGGTGTTCATTTTCCAACAGATACGCTGGTAGGGGCTACTTTAGGAAGTAGTATTGCTTATGTTGTGGTGATGGTGTGAAAATATTATATGGTGTTCAAGCCACAGGGAATGGTCATATAGCTCGAAGTCGAATTATGGCTAAGCAATTAAAAGAAAATGGTGTCGAGGTGACTTTTCTTTTTTCTGGCCGCCCTAAAGATAAGCTCTTTGATATGGAGATCTTTGGTGATTTTATTTATAAACAAGGGCTTACTTTTATTGTTCAAAATGGCAAAGTTAATTATTTAGCAACCGCATTCAATAACAATTTTTTACGATTTATTTATGATGCTCATACGTTGGCAATTGACGATTATGATTTAATTATTACCGATTTTGAACCTGTGACCGCTTGGGCTGCAAAGCTAAAGAAAAAGCCAGTACTTGGTATTGGGCATCAATATGCTTTTGGTCATAATACACCGCGAGCCGGAAAAAGTTTACTCGCTGAATTCGTGATGAATTACTTTGCGCCAGCAAAGGATTCTATTGGGCTGCACTGGGCACCTTTTGAGCAATCCATTTTACCGCCAATTATTGATGTCGGTCTTACTGGAAAAATGGATGAAGATGTAGTTTTAGTTTATCTTCCCTTTGAAAATCAAAGTAAAGTAACCACGTTATTACAACAATTTCCAAGTAAACATTTTATCCAATATTCTCCTGATGTTAATAATACCGAAGATAAGAATGTATCGATAAGAGCCACTTGTTATGCAGGGTTTAAACAAGATTTGTGTCGTGCTAGCGCGGTTATATCAAATAGCGGTTTTGAATTAATCAGTGAATGTTTGCATTTAGGGCTGCCTTTACTCGTTAAACCATTACAAGGTCAAATGGAGCAAGAGTCGAATGCACTTGCATTACATGATCTTAAATTTGCTGAGGTAATGCGGACATTAGATGAAGATATTGTCGCTGATTGGCTGGAAAAGTGTAAGCCTAGAATAAATAAAAAGACACCTGATGTAGCTTTTGAAATAGTAAAATGGTTGCTTAGTGAACAAAGATTGCCAATTGACAAAGTAGCAGCTTCTTTATGGCAACAATATGAATAAAACAGGGGGCAGAGCCCATAGCTGACTGACAAAGAAAATCATTCCCTTTGATAAAGTAAGAATAGCTTATCAACGATGATAATTATGGAATAAACTGTCTTTAAAATGAGCTTATTAAACGTATAGAGTTAAGCTTTAATATTGATGTTTTGTCCAATGCTGGCAGTTGTATTGTTTGAACTAGCTACAGGGGCTGCACTTTGAATTAATTGCAATGCCATTTCTCCTTCAGCTTCGGCTACCTCTTTTGCTTTTACGGCAACAGATAAAATTGTACCGTTACCGCCATTTTCGGGGGCGAAACTTGGTGCATTAGTAATATTGATAGCCATAGCGCTACTCCAGAATGAATTAATAATTATGTTCAATAACCGTATATCGGCTTATTCACAAAAAACTTTACTTAGATTATAGCAAAGTTTATCAAGATAGTATTTATTCACTTTTGAGCTCTTTTATCGTCTCTAGGTAATCACTTACTCATCGTGCTTTAATTATAGTTTGACGATATAATATCGTTTATGTGTCGCTTTAAATTGAGTCTAAAATATGTCAGAACAATTACCTATTTCGATTTCTGTTTGTAATGATTTAGTACAGCAATTTACTAAAATAAGATCGGTATGTAATAAACTTGAAGCACAATTTAATTTTCAAACGATGACTGCTAATTGGTATGGTAATGAAGAAGCTGTGCTTAGCGTTAAACTATTTATAGAAACAGCGAGCAGCTTTACTATACATAAACAAGCCCAAGCTCAATCAGAAATAAAGAATTATAGCGATGATGTTTTTAGCTATTACAATAACAGTGAAAAAAATCAAACACTAAGTTGCTATATTGCTATTACTGATTCAGAGTTTTCTATGTTAAACCAGCAGCATAAAATACTTGCTGGGTTGCTCCATATTAAACTACAAAAAGTACTTAATTTAGTTGCTAAGCAGTTAACCTTAGATACTATTTAGTCTCATCAAATTAACTTTTTTAATTTAGTAACTATTATATTATGTCTATAAATCGTGCTCGTCTAGATCGCTTTATTAGTGAAACTTGTCAAATTAATCGGAAAAAAGTGCGTTTATTATTAGCACAAAAAAGAGTAACTGTAGATGGGGTGATCGCGACAGATATTGCCTTATCTATTGATAAATTTTCTGTTATTTCATTAGATAATAAGATTATTCAGCAACACCAACCTTTGTACGTTATGTTGTATAAGCCTATCGGGGTTGTGTGCGCTACCAAAGATAGTAAACATATAACAGTTATAGACTTATTAGGTGAACTATTATCGGCTGAAGAAAAAGCGAGTTTACATATTGTTGGGCGCTTAGATTTAAATACATCAGGTTTGGTGTTGTTAACTAATGATAGCCGTTGGTCTGAAAAATTAACATCCCCAAAAAGCAAAGTAGCTAAACATTATTTAGTTACGTTGCAAAACCCATTAACACAAGAATATATTGCAGCTTTTTCTACAGGTATGTACTTTGCTTATGAGAATATTACAACTCAGCCAGTCGCCTTGACTATTATTAATCAATATCAGGCGGAAGTTATCTTAACAGAAGGGCGTTATCATCAAATAAAAAGAATGTTTGGTCGCTTTAATAACCCTGTGGCAGCTTTACATCGAACATCCATTGGTAAGTACGTTTTAGATGAGAGTTTGAGCTTAGGAGAAAGTAAGCTAATTAACGTTAGTATTTAATCACTTATTTACTAACGTTATTATTGATATTTCCCAATTTACTCATTCAGGGAGCCGTTTATTTAACACCTAGTTCGCGTAGGCGTTCAAGTAGGTAACTGGCTTGAGTATGTTGATCTGACAATTTTACATCACTACAAGGGTGTAAGAAAAGCGGCAATGAAATACGTGACTTTGTGCTAGCTTTACCGGTAGGGTTAATGACACGGTGAGTAGTTGAAGGAAAGTACCCTCCTGATGCTTCTTGTAACATATCACCTATATTAATAATTAAATTACCAAAGTCACTAGGGACATTTATCCAGCTACCATCTTGGCACTGTACCTGTAAGCCTGGTTCATTTGCTGCTGGTAATATAGTTAACAAGTTAATATCTTCGTGAGCAGCAGCTCTTATTGCGCCAGCTTCTTCATCGCCTGTTAATGGAGGATAATGCAAAATGCGTAATAGCGTATTTGGTGTATCTTTAATCATGCTAGACAACGGTTGAGAATAGTTTTTTGCTACGTCTTCAGGGCTATAGGCTTCCACCCAGTCTAATAGTTCACTGGCTAAGTTAGACGCTAATTGGTAATAGTTGAGTATTTCATCTTTTAATGAATCAGGAATACGGCCCCATGGGTAAACATGAAAATATTCTTTAATATCTTTTTGAGTATGGCCTTTAGCTACTTCTGAAATTTCAGAAGAAAAATAGCCATCTTGTTTTTCAACATCAAAAGCAAACTCTTGTTTGGCGTGACTATTAAAAAATTCTTGCCAATTAAGATAAATAGATTCAACTAAAGATTGCTGAATAGGATGGTTTTTTAATACGCCAAATCCTGTTTCTCTCAGGCTTTTCACAAACAGCTCTGGTGCGTTCTTAGCAGTGTAATCAACAACGGATAGTGTCATTTTTTTCTCTTTAAGGTAAAGTATAAGCCAATTGTAAACGGATATTAGCTATCATCAAGCATATAAACAAATAATAACGATTTTTTAATGCTTTGCTATATAATGTGCTCAATAATAAATTTGTAATATAAATAAGTGAAACACAACATGAAGTTATCTTTTTTTTCAGTTATATTTTTGGTTCTTTTTTTAGCCGCTTGCTCAAGTAATAATGAGACTTGTGAAGATATCACGTTAGCATCAGAACAAATTCAACAATGCCAAGCATTACATCGTCAAATAGTGAACACTAAAGGGCAACCGTTAATTCGTACTGAACTTGAGCGCAGATACCAGCAAGATTGTATTGATATTCGTTATTACCGTGATGAAAAGCAACAAGCTATTTGTGGTAATAAACACAAAAGAAAAGAAATTATAAAAAATATGAATGAGGAAGCTAACAATAAATAATACCTATATCATTCAGTCATTTTAGCATTATCAGAGTGAATTTTTTCGTCGAGATATTATGCTTATATACACTTGATGGAATTAAATTGAAAGTAGTAGAAATGGTGATTTTTATTTATGTCTAATGGATCTTTAAAAAATAATATGGACACTGCTAAACTTAAGAAAGAAGAAACAGCGGAACAAGCACTTCTGACTTTACAATCAGAACATCAAGATTTGCAGTTGCGTTATAATGCCTTGTTTAATTTGAATAAATTATCTCAAGAGTGTGAAGATTTAAACCATTTCTATCCTAAAGTCCATAAAACTATAGCCTCATTAATGACGGCTGAGAATTTCTATGTTGTTACTTATGATCAAACTTTTAATACACTTGAGTTTGTTTATCATGTAGATGAAAAAGATGAAAGGCCTGAAGGTGTTATAGATTATGATGCCCTTGCAGGCTCTTTTACCCATCTGGTGATAGAGTCATCACAGCCCCTCTTAGTAAATCCATCATTAGAGAAACAACTCTATGAAAACGGTAAAATAACGCAGCATGGTTCAACTGGAACTGATTGGGTTGGTGTGCCGTTATTACATAATGATTTAGTTATTGGAGTGATGGTTGTACAAAGTTACAATGAAAAAGTTAGGTATACTGAGCAAGACTTAAATATGCTGACTTTTACTGGTCAACATGTAGTTAGTGCTATGATCCGTCTACAAGATAAAGAGCGCTTAACCAGTGCTGTAAACGCACGTACACAAGAATTAATGGCACAAATTCGGGAACGAGAAAAGTCCGAATTATTACAAGAGTCCTTATATCGAATTTCAGAGTTAGCGAATGATGCTAGTTTTGATATCGATGCTTTTTATTCGAAAGTACACAATATTGTTGGCCAGCTCATTAACGCAACTAATTTCTTTATTGCTAAATACGATGAAGAAAGTGACACGATTGAGTATGTTTATGTTGTCGATGAAGAGTCAAACCATGATCGAAATTATTTCAAAAAAAGAAAGCTATCAGATCATTATTCTGAGCTGGTTATTCGTCAGCAAAAAACGGTTCTTTTAACGAAGCAAGATATGCAAGAGCTGTTTGAGAGTGGTCAAACTCGAAAGCCTACTTCTGATGAACAGTCTTGGCTAGGGGTTCCCTTACTTTATGTTGGAAAGCTATTAGGCGTTATGGTGATTCAAAGTTATTCTCCTCGTACTATTTATAGTGAACAAGATGCAGAATTACTTAATTTTGTTTCTAATCATGTTTCTTCTGCGATTAAACGCCGAGAAATGTCGGAAATAGAAAGACAAAACCATGAGCTCTTAGAGGAACAAGTCAAACTAAGAACCTTAGCGCTTGAAGAAGAAATTCTGCAACGTAAGCAAGCTGAAAAAAAATTAAAACACACCGCTTCACACGATAGTTTAACAGGTCTACCTAATAGAGCTGTATTTCTTGACCTATTAAATCATGCTATTGCCTGCAACAAACGAAAGCCAGAGTTATCCTTTGCGGTATTATTTTTAGATTTGGATCGTTTTAAAGTTGTTAATGATAGTTTAGGTCACCAAGCTGGAGATACATTATTAAAACTTATAGCCTATGAGTTGTCCTCTATTTTACGTGGTAAAGATACTGTTGCTAGACTTGGTGGTGATGAGTTTGTTATTTTAATTGAAGATCTCGAATCAGATCAGAAAGCCTTTGATATAGCTCAACGAATAACTGATTTTCTTACCGAGCCTTTTGTTATTAATAACCAATTAGTATTCACTGGAACTAGTATTGGTATTTTGTTTAGTGACAAACGCTACAATGATGCAGATACTATGCTAAGAGATGCCGATACTGCAATGTATCATGCTAAGGGCAATGGTAAGGGACGTTATGAAGTTTTTGATGCAAGTATGCATCAAAGAGTACAAAATGCACTCTCTCTGGAAGCGGATATTAGGGAAGCGATTGAGTGGGAAGAGTTTATTCCTTACTATCAACCTATAATACAGCTAAATAATGAAGAAATAAAAGGCTTTGAGGCCTTAGCTCGCTGGCCAAGCCATAAGCGTGGCTTTGTGTATCCAGATGAGTTTATTCCGTTAGCCGAAGAAACCAATTTAGTGCAAGCAATTGATTTTCAAATATTGAAAAAATCGTGTCAGCAGTTGAAATTATGGCAAGACACGTTATTACGTCATGACTTATATGTTAGCTGTAATTTATTTTGTAATCAGTTTTTTAGTGCGACATTACCTGATGATATTGAACGTATATTGATAGAAACTGGTTTGAAGCCAGAGAATTTAAGGGTTGAGTTAACAGAGCGAGCGCTGTTGGAAAATACCGAAATTGTGTTATCTAATATGAAAGCGCTCAAACGTTTAGGTGTTAAAATATTACTTGATGATTTTGGTACTGGGTATTCAAGTTTAAGTTATTTACATCAATTTCCTATCGATGTTTTGAAAATAGATCGCTCTTTTATTAATAACTTTCATGAACAGAATAATAGTAGAGCTATTATCAAAACTATTATTGATCTAGCGACAAGTCTTGGTATGGCCACCATAGGTGAAGGCATTGAAAGTCTTGAAAATGCACAATTACTTCAAAAAATGGATTGTTTATATGGGCAAGGTTTTTATTACGCGAAACCTATGCCCGCAGATGAAATGGAACAATATATCTTAAGCCATTAATAAATTATTTTAGCAAGTTATACGCTAGTTAATTAGTAAACTCAGCAATAGTAATATTTGTTTCAATAATTTTTCCTTGGCGGTACAGTTTAAATATTAATGTTGTATTTGGTTTTGTTTCAGCAACTATATCTAGTGCTTGTACAATACTATTTATAGGTTGAGATCCTATCTGGTACAGAATATCACCTACTTGAATGTTGCCTACTTTTGCTGGGCTATTTGGACTTACCTCTTCAACGACAATTCCTTTTGCATCTGTAGAATATTGAGTCGCAGAAATACCCAGCCAACCACGAACTACACGACCATTCTCAATAATTTGTTGCATGATTTTAGCTGCTAGTTCATAAGGAACAGCAAAGAAAATTCCTTGAATATTTAGTTGAGGGTTTGACTGAGTAAATTTTCTTGAGTTGATGCCAACTAATACACCATTACTATTAACCAAAGCACCACCAGAGTTGCCTTCATTAATAGCGGCATCCATTTGTAAAAAGTTTAGATAACTAGTGTTACTTAAGCCACTTCTACCTGTAGCACTGATGATACCTTGCGTAACTGTTTGTCCTAGATTTAAAGGGTTTCCTATCGCGAGAACGATATCGCCAGCGAGCGATTGCTGATTATATTTTTGTGGAATAGTAGGTAAATTACTGGCGTTAACTTTCAATACTGCAAGGTCGGTAATTTTATCAAAACCAATGATTTGAGCAGGAAATTGTTGGCCATTTTGCAATACAACATGAATTAAATCTGCATTTTGAATAACATGCAGATTAGTTAGGATATAGCCATTGCTATCCATGATAACACCCGAGCCTAATGTGGTTGTTTTACGGGCAGCCTGACCATATACAGAGCTTGGCATAATGTCTTCAGAATAAATATTCACTACAGCAGGACTAGCGACACTGACAGCCTTAGCATAAGAAAGAGGGCTTGTTTCTTGCTGTTCGGTACTCAGAAGTTGTTTTATGAAAGTATTGTCATTCAAATTTGGCTTTAATAGAAGTAAAGCAACGGCAAATAATACGCCATAACTAATAGAATTTATAATGTACTTTAATGCAGGTTTTAATTTCAAAGGATAGCGTCCAGTATAATAGTTATCATTGCGATAATCATTTTTGTTATATTTTTTGAGTTTAGCATAAAATATTGGACGAATAGAAAAATAAAAAGGCTAGTTTTCACTAGCCTTATTGTTAATGATAAGGTTTTTATCGAATCATTAAATATTGAGAGTAATTATCACGAATTATGTTTAATGCAAAAACACCTTCTTTGTCTTTTAAGTAACTACGCAGATCTCCAACATTATTAATACGTGTGCGGTTTATTGCAGTAATTAAATCACCAGTTTTTAAACCAACTAGCGCAGCTGGAGAATTTTCTTCAACATTTTTGATAATAACACCATTATTATTATTGTTGTTTTCTAATTCAGCCCCTTTAAACATTGGATGTATACTAGCTGCTGCTACATTATTACCTTGAGATTGTTTTAAGGTAACGTCGAGTTCTTTTTCTTTACCATTACGTACAATGGTTAATTCAACCTCTTTTCCTGCACCGATAGAGCCAATTTTGCCACGTAACTCATTAAAGGTTTTTATTGGCTTGCCATTCACTTTAGTGATGACATCACCAGGCTCTATACCTGCTTCATCGGCAGCTGAATCAGGCATTACTTGCTCAATAAAACCACCTTGATTTGTTTCTAGCTCCATTGCTTTTGCAATTTCACTGTTAAGGCTACGGCCTGAAACTCCTAATACACCACGGTGTACTTCGCCAAACTCTATGATTTGTTTAGTTAAATTATTCATCATGTTGCTAGGAATAGCAAAACCGATACCAATGTTACCGCCATTAGGGCCTAAAATGGCAGTATTGATGCCTATCAATTCACCACGTAGGTTAATTAGGGCTCCACCAGAGTTACCACTATTGATCGCTGCATCGGTTTGAATAAAGTCCTCGTAGTCTTCAATATTTAGCCCACTACGTCCTAAAGCACTGACAATACCTGAGGTTACCGTTTGGCCTAAGCCAAAAGGACTACCGATAGCAATAGCAAAGTCACCAACACGTAGTTCATCTGAATCGGCTATTTTAATTTGAGTTAGATTATCGGCATCAATCTGTAATAGGGCGATATCTGAATCAGCATCAGACCCTATTTTCTTTGCTTCAATTTGACGCCCATCTTTTAATGTTATTAATATTTCGTCTGCTTTTTCAATTACATGATTATTAGTAACAATATATCCTTCTTTAGCATCAATAATAACCCCTGAACCTAAACCACGAAATGGGCGTTGCTGTGCTTGGTTAGGGTTTTGATTTGGATTACCAAAAAATCGAAAAATGTTGGGGACATTTTGTCTAACTTCGTGGGTACCTTTGACTGCAATACTGACTACAGCAGGTGTTGACTTCTCTAACATTGGCGCCAGACTCGGCATTTCTTGACCAGTAACGCTACTTGGCCAAATAGAGTACGCCTGTGCTGTAAGTGGTATGAGGGAGCTAGAAAGCAATGCCGCACCTAGTACAGCAGATAAGGGAATAATTGATAACTTTTTCATACGGATGAATTCTCCTAAACTTAATTGAATCAACTTAATGTTAAGTTGATATACCTCCAAATAGACTGAATAAAATAGGTTTAGTTCAAAAATGCATTTTGGACATTTGTAACACTATGTTTCTGAAAGATATAATAAATAATCAATATTTATACTAACTTATTAGGTGTTTTTTGGCTTTTGATCGACAAATAAACCACTTGCTTCATTAGAATAATCTAATGGAGCTTCTGTACTTGATTCATCTTGTTGAGTACTACGTTTCTCATGTCGTAAACCTGCTGTTTGGGCTAGTTGCTCTTGTGTTTCTTGTGAAAAAAAAGGCATTCCATCAGCATCATTAGTTGTTACACGTTGCAATAACTGAGTGCTTTCTTTCATTTGTTTCATTGCTGTTTGACACGTATTATTCATTTGCTCTAATAAACCGGCAGATGTTGCAAGGTGTTCACTAACATCAACTTTATATTGAGATAACGCTGCTTCACTTTTACTTACTTGTTCTGATAATTTACGTTGTTCTTGGTTTGAAGATGACAAAAAATGGTTAGCAAAAAAGCCAACAATTGCACCAACTACAAAAATGATTAATGCGCTTAAAACTGTCATAGGATTACCTTAAAATGTATGGAAATAAAATTTGTGATAAATTAACGCTGTAATGGTTTACAATAATACCAAATTAATTAAATTTGTCTCTAAGTAAGGTTTAATCTGTTTAGTATAATATAGTGCAAGCATTATATTGTGTAGCGATAACTTAACTTATTGGTTAAATATGTTGGCAATTTTTTCTTTTTCAAGTAAGTTTTCCTTTTTAAGCAAGTAACAACTAATTCAACATGGTTCATTCATGATTAAACTCTCTCCTATTGATAAATATAAGCAAGATTTAAAAAAAGATGATTTTCTTTTTGATGCGGCTCAAGAAAATGCGGTAAAGCATTTACAAAGATTGTATGAAGATTTACAAACCAAACCGGTAGAAATATCTAGCTTTAAAAAAGTTTTAAATAGTTGGAAAAAAGTATATAAAAAACAGGATGATAAACCTATAAAAGGTTTATATTTTTGGGGGGGAGTAGGCCGAGGAAAAACCTATTTAGTTGATACTTTTTATGATTGCTTACCCTTTGAAAACAAGATGCGTGTACATTTTCATCGCTTTATGCATCGTGTTCATCAAGAGCTTAAAGCGTTAACTGGACAATCAGATCCGTTAAAAATTATCGCGAAAAAGTTTGCTAAAGAAACACGTATAATTTGTTTTGATGAGTTTTTTGTCTCTGATATTACAGACGCTATGATTCTAGGCTCTTTATTTGAAGAGCTCTTCGCTCATAATGTTATTTTAGTTGCAACTTCAAATATTGTTCCTGATGAGCTTTATCGCAATGGTTTACAGCGTGAACGTTTTTTACCTGCTATTAAGTTGATTAATGAAAATACTGAGATTGTAAACGTTGATAGCGGTGTTGATTATAGATTGCGTACTTTAGAGCAGGCTGAAATTTACCATTACCCACTCGACCAAAAAGCTACTGATAACTTACATTATTATTTTAAACAGCTTTCATCTGACGCGATCAAGTCTGGGGTAGATATTGAAATAAATAATCGACAACTTCCTACAGTACTTGTCTCTGATGGTATTGTGTATTTTGATTTTTCTGTCTTATGTGAAAGTGCTCGTAGTCAAGGTGATTACATGAAAATTAGCCAAGAATATCATACGGTATTAATGGCTAATGTTAAGCAAATGGGACGAGAAAGTGATGACAGTACTCGACGCTTCATTGCTTTAGTTGATGAGTTTTATGAACGAAATGTCAAACTAATTATGTCTGCAGAAATGCCTTTAGAAGAGCTATATAGCGGCGGTAATTTAGCGTTTGAATTTAAACGCTGTTTGAGCCGCTTGCAGGAAATGCAGTCACATGATTATTTAGCGAGTGAACATTTACCTTAGAATGTTACCTTTATTATTGCCAATATTCATTGCCGAAGAAATCATTAATCTCTTTCTTCGGGTATTGAAATTAGCTATTTACCGTTCGTTTTTTAATACAAAAGAGTATATAGCTTACGACGGTATTTAGTGGCAATAATATCACCATCAGGTAATGACTTTAATACATCTAAAAATAACTCTTTGCTTTTATCTTTAGTTGTTGCTTCACCAGCTTGAACTAAACGAAATAATATTTTTAGAGCGTCTTCATGTCGATTTACTTGGCTATATTGACTCGCAAGTTGATGTTGGATGCTAATGTCATTTGGGTTATCGGCTAATTCTTTTTCTAACACTTGAATTTCTGGTGAATTTGCAGCTTGGTTTGCTAGTTCTAGTTTGGCTAATAAGGCTTGATAATAGCTATCTTGATCAACCATTTTTATGCTATCTAATAATGTTTGAGCTGCTTCTATTTTTCCTGTTTGTATATGGATATCGATTAGTGTCAATTTTATATCAGCGCGCTGTTCATCAAGTTGGTAGGCTTGGGTAATTAAATTTTGTGCCTCAGTGATATTATTTTCGGTTAACGCTAATTTTGCTTGGGCGAGTAGTGTGTCTTCTTGTTTTGGTAAATGCTTATCTAAAAACGTTGCAATGGTTTCGTCCGTTTGTGGTCCTGAAACCCCATCAATAGGTTGCCCATCTTGCACTAGTACAGCGGTAGGTAAACCTTGAATACCGAATTGTTGCGCTATTTGTTGCTGTGTTTCACAGTCGACTGTCGCCATGAGTATTTGTTCTGCATAGGGCGCTGTTTTCACGGTTAATTTGTCTTTTAATTCGACACTTTCAGGTATTTGTTGCGCCCAAAAAGCCACTAATACTAATTTGCTTTTTGATTCTTCTAAAACGATTTGTTGAAAATTTTCTAAAGTAATTGCAATCATATTTGAATTCGCTATATGTTCTGTTTAAATTATTTATTTTGAAAAATGATATTAAAGAGTGCGCTTTTCTAAGCTAATAAAAACCATAATAAGCCAAATCCTAGAATTAAACGATAAATGACAAAAGGCATCATACCAAGTTTGTTTAATAAAATAAGGAAGTAATGAATGCAAGCATAAGCGCTAATAAAAGCGAGAAAACTGCCAAGGGCTATTGCTTGCCAGTCAACAGCTTCTGTTGATAATACCAATTTCAGTGTTAGGTAACTACCAGCCATAGCAATGGCAGGGATTGATAATAAAAATGAAAAACGGGCTGCATTATCTCTAGATAAACCAAGCATTAATCCTATTGTCATCGTGATACCTGAACGTGAAGTACCGGGAATAAGTGCTATTGCTTGTGCTACACCAATTAACATTGCGCCTTTAATACCTAATTTTTCCAGTGGCTTATGAACCTTTCTATTACCGGCTTTTACATCGGCAAACCCTAACAAAAAGCCAAATAATATTGTGGTTAGTGCAATAATAAGTGCTGAGCGTAAATGCTCCTCTATTAAATCTTTTCCTAATAAGCCAAATAAGCCAGCGGGTATCGTGGCAAAGATAATCCACCAGGCAAGTTTCCCTTCAAATTTAATATGGCTGTCCGTATCATTTTTAGCTGGACCAATATTAAACGTACTTAACCAGGCAACAGACATTGTTCCTAATTCTTTGCGAAAATAGAGCATGACTGCTAATAAAGTACCTACGTGTACAGCAACATCAAATGCTAGCCCTTGATCTTGCCAGCCCAAAATTTGAGAGGGTAATATTAAATGAGCAGAGCTAGAAATGGGTAAAAACTCTGTTAAGCCTTGAAGTAAAGCTAAAATAATAATTTCTAAAGTAGTCATAATATTTTATGTGCCCTTGTTCTTGTGGTGATTACCAACAATTTTTAACGATTTTTAGGTGTTGGCTAGTTTTATTATAATTTTGCCAAAGAGTTTGATAGCTTAGTTTTAATAAAGGGTGAATAAGCGTTGGCGCTATTTCACTTAATGGCCAAAGTACAAACGCATTTTTATCAATTTCTTCTCTAGGCAATTGTGCTGGGGTATCAATGATTAAGTCGTCGTAGAGTAATAAGTCAAGATCTAAGGTGCGAGGGCTAAATTTTTTCGCGTCATGTGTTCGGCCATAATCAATTTCAATATTACGTAACTTACTTGCCACTTGCTCGACACTATCGTGAGTTTTTATACCTATAACCATATTGTAAAATGCGTTACCACTGAAACCGATAGCTTCACTTTCAAATAAAGATGATAAGGACAGTTGTGCAAAAGGAATATTAAAAGTAATAGCAAGTGCTTCAAGACCATGTTTAACATGGTATTCACGCTCAATATTACTACCTAAAGAAATATAAATATCAGCCATTATTTTGTAGTTTCATTATGAAGTTTAGTTTGTTCAAGCGTACCACGTTCAATTTCTACACCCACAGTGATAGCATTATGTACTGCTCCGGGTTTGCCAATAGCGAGTCGTAACCAAGGGATGTGAAACTGTGACATTAAATAACTTGCCATACGTTCAGCCAATGTTTCTAATAAATCAACAGGGTTGTCATTAGCAAATGCTTCTATCGCTGTGGATATTTCTGCATAATCTAACGTTTTTTCAAGTTCATCATTTATAGCTGCTTTTGCAGTATCCCAAGCCATGTCTACATCAATAACTAAGGTTTGTTTGATTTCTTTTTCCCATTGAAAAAAGCCAATGGTGGTTTGAATAGCTAGCCCTTTGATAAAAACCTTGTCCATTTGTTACCTATTGAATCATTTTTACAAAATAAAAAGCGAGTTTACCTGTGCAAGTGTAGAAAAACTAGCAGATAACAAGATAGAATAAAGAAAATTGTTATATTTGTGATAATTCTTATTATTATGTTGCTATTAACCTTTGCTATGATCATTGCTGCTTATTTATTAGGCTCTATTTCAAGTGCTATTTTAGTGTGTAGAGTGCTTGGCTTACCTGATCCTAGAACAACAGGGTCAAATAACCCTGGTGCAACAAACGTTTTAAGAATAAGTAATAAACTGACAGCTGCTACTGTATTGTTTTTAGATATATTAAAAGGCACTTTACCAGTATGGAGTGCTTATTTCTTGCAAGTTGAGCCTTTAGATTTGGGGATTATTGGTGTCGCAGCCTGTCTAGGGCATATGTATCCAATATTTTTTAATTTTCGAGGTGGTAAAGCAGTGGCTACCGCCTTAGGAACTTTATTACCTATTGGCTTAGGTTTAGGATTTTTACTGATTATTACTTGGCTTACAGTGGCAAAATTAACTAAATATTCAAGTTTAGCGGCTATTGTTACTGTTTCTTTGGCGCCGTTGTATATTTTTATATTAAAGCCGCTTTATGTTTATCCGGCTTTAATGTTGAGTGCGTTAATTATATTACGCCATAAAGACAATATTGTTCGTTTACTTAAAGGAACAGAAAGTAAAATCTCTACAAAAATAAATTAGTCGATTTAATTTACTATCATCATTGTATTGCTTTAAACTGCAGGTAAGCTATCTAATGACCAACGTGGACTGGCTTTAAAAGTTAGATCTGCGTGTGTGCCTGCTTTTAATCTTTGTAAGCCTGCATAAGCAATCATAGCGCCATTATCAGTACAAAATTCAGGTCTAGGATAAAATACACTACCACCAAGTTTTTTAGTGGTAATGGCTAATTTTTCTCGTAGTGCTGTATTCGCACTAACACCACCAGCAATGACTAAGCGATTTAAATTCTCTTGTTGTAAAGCACGTTTACACTTTATGGCTAAGGTATCAACGACAGCTTGTTGAAAAGCATTAGCAATATCTGCATGGGTTTGTTTAAGTATATCATCCGAGAAGCTTTTGCCATCTGCAGAGAAACACTCTTTTCTAACTAACGTACCAGCTGCTGTTTTTAAACCGCTAAAACTAAAATCTAAACCTGGTCTGTCTGTCATAGGGCGAGGTAATTTGAATCTACCAGCAACACCTGATTCGGCCATTTTTGATAACGCAGGGCCGCCTGGGTAGTCTAGCCCTAACAATTTCGCTGTTTTATCAAAAGCTTCTCCAGCTGCGTCATCAACAGATTCACCTAGTAATTTATATTGACCAATACCGTCGACACGAACAAGCATGGTGTGGCCACCTGATACAAGTAGTGCAACAAATGGGAATTCAGGTACATCATCTTCTAGCATAGGAGCTAATAAATGCCCCTCCATATGATGGACCGGTACTGCTGGTAAGTTCCAACCGTAAGCTAAGCTTCGACCAATTGAACAACCAACTAATAGTGCGCCAACAAGTCCAGGACCTGCAGTGTATGCAACGCCATCTAAATCTTTGGGGGTTAAATTAGCTTCTTTTAATACCGCTTGAATTAAAGGGATTGTTTTGCGAACATGATCACGAGAAGCTAGTTCAGGTACAACGCCGCCATAATCAGCATGTACAGCAATTTGACTATAAAGCTGGTGGGCTAAGATCCCTTCAGGACGATTGCCTTGCCCATCATCGTAAATAGCAATACCTGTTTCGTCGCAAGAAGTTTCAATACCTAAAATTCGCATAAAATTATTTTTGATTCACTTAAAAGAGACGATTTTACCTGTCCTAGTGATATTTCGCTACTATATTTGATACAGGAGCGAGATTAATCTTTACATCACTTAGCACTTAGCAGTAGAATACGTCACCCATTTTTGATAGAGCGGGTGTAAACAAGATTGAGTTTATTTTTTAAATAGAAAGAATTTACTAAGAGATCGAAGTTAAACACCGATTTATATAGATATAATACTAAGGTAAAAAAGTACATGCCAGTAATTAAAGTAAGAGAAAACGAACCATTTGACGTAGCATTACGTCGTTTTAAACGTTCATGTGAAAAAGCAGGAATTCTTTCTGAAGTTCGTCGTCGCGAATGTTACGAAAAGCCAACTTGGGAACGTAAGCGTAAAAAAGCAGCTGCTGTAAAACGTGCAGCGAAAAAAGTTTCTCGTGAGAACGCACGCCACGTTCGCATGTACTAAAAGCATTCTATTTAGAATGTCCTTAGTAACCTTTGGAGTATAATTAGATGTTACTTCTAACTCAGCTCCAAGATGAAATGAAAAATGCCATGCGTGCCCAAGACAAATTACGTCTAGGTGTTATTCGTATGGCTATATCTGCAGTGAAACAAGCAAAAATTGATCATAACACCGAAGCAACTGATGAGAATGTTATTGCCGTATTAACCAAAATGGTTAAGCAGCGTAAAGAATCAATCAAAATGTTTACTGATGGTGGTCGTGATGAATTAGCTGTGAAAGAAGCTGAAGAAGTAAGTGCTTTAGAGTTCTTTCTTCCTCAACCTTTAACTAATGCAGAAATTAACGACTTAATTAATCAAGCTATTACAGATACTGGTGCAGCCTCAATGGCTGACATGGGTAAGGTAATGGCAACATTAAAACCCTTGATGCAAGGTAGAGCCGATATGGGCGTAGTAAGTGGCCAAATAAAAGCCGCTTTAAATTAGCGTACTATCTGGAAATTAAGCAGCAAGAGTTAATAGTTTATAAGAAGCCGTAATAACTTTAGTTATTACGGCTTTTTTATTAAGTTTACTTTTTCAGGCTCTCGCCAATGTTCAGTTTTTAAAATTCCACGTTCAATCATTCCACCAAGTCCTTGCATACCACCAGTATGTAATAAGATAATTCGCTCTCCTTTAGCAAAATACCCTTGCTCAAGTAAATCAATAAACGCTAAAAGCATCTTTCCCGAATAAACAGGTTCAAAATCAACACTGGTGATACGGTTAAATTCAAGTATACGGTTGGCATCTAATTGGCTAAACTTTGCATAACCACCACGATGAAAGTTAGTGAGTAATTGCCAGTTATCATGCAATTTTACTGGCCCTGGTAATAATTTGTTTATAGTATTTGTTAAGTAATCGGCTTCTTTTAATACAGCGATTCCTAATAGTTTATGCAAATTCACATTTGAGTTGAGGTCTCCAGTGATAAGACCCGCTAAAGTGCCACCACTACCTACTGGCGTGATTAATGTGTCGTAATCAGTTTGTTTATTTAATTCTGTGATTATTTCTGCAACACCTTTAATTGCTAGTGTGTTACTGCCACCCTCGGGCACTATAAAGTAATTAGGATACTGTCGCTGTAATTCGGTTAAATAATCAATGTCGTGTCTGCGACGATAAGTTTTACGATCAATAAAATGTAGCTCCATTCCCCAGTATTTAGCCCATGTTAACGTGTAATTATTGGCATATTGTTGTTCACCACGGATGAAGCCTACACAAGGTATACCTTTTTGGAAACAAGCAAATGCTAAAGCATGTATGTGGTTTGAATAACTGCCTCCAAAGCTAAGTACACCATTAATATCTTTACTCCGTAACACATGTTCTAAATTGTATTTAAGTTTTCGCCACTTGTTACCCGAAATAGTTGGATGAATATTATCATCACGCTTTACTTGAACTACTACGTTATGTTTCGTAAATAGTGGATGATGTAGAGGTTGCAATTCGGATAAAATGGTCATGGTAGATAAGTAATATCATTGTAATTATTGATGGTTTGGGTAAAATATAATCAATTGATGAAAATATAATGCATAAGTGTTAAGCTATAAAGTAAGTATACATTGAATTTAAAAATGATAGTTAGGGAATATTTTCTGTCATGTTTTTTAACAGTCAGGATAATAATAAATATTGTTTATGCTGTTTGTTATTGATATATAAGAGTATTTAATTTTTGGCATACAGATTGCTTTATCTGTTGTTAAGAGATCTATACCGTTTTATATGATTTAATTACTGACCCTCTGTAGGGTTTAAGGAAAGTAGTATGAGTTCTAAAATTATAAATGTTGTTTTGGTTTGTTTATTTACTCTTTGTGTTGCAGGAAAAGCGAATGCAGGACTAATCGTAGGTGAATTATATGAAGATAGTTATGAATCAGGACTTTTTTGGGAATATGTAGGGAATTTCGATTTGGCATCAGGCCCTGCTTGGAACGATGCAAATGGTGATGGTATTTTTGGTGATAATGCCACACCATATAATGCTTTGGAAGCTGCAGCTATTATTTTTAAAGATGATACGAGCCAATTTGCTATTTCTGCTTTTACTTCTATTCGTGATTATAACTTGATAAAAGCAGGGGATGCAGTTGTTAACCATGAGGCATGGTATGATGGTAATGTTTTCAGTATAAATATATTTGACGAAGATATAGTAGCAGATATAAGTAATGACGGTATTTATGACCCTTTTAGTGATTTCTCCGCATGGATTAATGATCGTGCAGTTGCTGGCAATCATATAAATCATGTTTTTAAATCTGTGACTACATCGGTTCCAGAACCATCAACACTTGCTATTTTTGCGTTGGCGTTAGTGGGATTAACAGCTCGTCGCTTTAAAAATAAATAGTAATTTTTGTTATTAATTGGCGATGTCGCTCGGCATCGCTATTTGTTTATTTGTTATATATTGTTCATTGTTAAACTAGTAAAAGCACCTCATATTGCCTACTTCTGAACGCATAATCTTAAAAGCCAAATGTAGATCAAAGTTATAGCAAATAACCTTAATTATTCTTAATTACGCCATTGACTTTATGGAGTAATTAACCGATAAAAGATAGCTAGTACAGACTTTATTTAAATAATATTAGTTAAGCTTAATTTATAGTATTTTATTGCTAATCATTCATTAAGTTTTGTTAAATGCTTTTTAAGATATGGTAAACCAAATTTATAGGAAGGTTGTCTATGGAAAATTATACTAACCCAGCAAATGCCGAAGTAACCGATGTTATTGGTGAAGTAAGTATTGATTTGGCTGAAAATACTATATTACAAGTTGGCGATATTATTCAATCAGGCACGACAGTTAACTTAGCAAATGGCAGTGAACTTATATTAACTTTTGCTGATGGTAGTCAACAGAGAGTTTCTAATTCTGAAGGAGAATTAGTTAAGGAAGATATTGTTGATACCGTTACTACAGAGAGTGAGCTTAACGCTGTCGAAATTACAGATATAGATAACCTGCAGAATGAGATCGAGGCAATTCAAGAGTTAATTGCCTCTGGAGATGACGTTGATCTTCCTGAGACGGCTGCAGGTGAAGTTGCTAACGAGGGAACCGATTTTATAACTTTGAATCGAACGGGTGATGAAACTTTAGCACAAGCGGGTTACGATACTGCAGAACAAGATAACGCGGCTCCTTTACCTGCAAATTTTGAAGCAGATACTATTAATGAACAAGTTCCCGTTGTTGACCCCGAACCACCAGTAGCTGAGCCAGAACCACCAGTAGCTGAGCCAGAGCCGCCAGTAGCTGAGCCTGAGCCAGAACCACCAGTAGCTGAACCAGAACCAGAGCCGCCAGTAGCTGAGCCTGAGCCAGAACCACCAGTAGCTGAACCAGAACCAGAG
>Ga0193951_1000057_pt1 | contig 43930 bp, 44 predicted proteins | sample BB_2_MG_FD_140370 | JGI IMG/M metagenome (GOLD analysis project Ga0193951, IMG submission 140370) | Microbial mat bacterial communities from the Broadkill River, Lewes, Delaware, United States - BB_2_MG | ecosystem: Environmental > Aquatic > Freshwater > River > Microbial mats | place: USA...
AATGTATCAGCGTCACGAAGCCGTATTGAAGATACTGATTTTGCTTCAGAAACAGCAACAATGACGAAAAACCAAATATTGCAACAAGCAGGTACTACTATATTGGCTCAGTCTAACCAATTACCACAAGCTGCATTAAGCCTTCTTGGTTAATAAATGGAAGATTTTGATTATACTTAAATGACGAAAGGGAATGGGTCTCAGCTCTTTCCTTTTCGTTTTGATAAACTGATCACGATAATTTATACTGATTCTTACGGTAAGTTGTTCATTGTAAAAGTACGTGGTGATTTAAAAGGAGTATGCTATGAATGTCCAAAATGGTAATGACCTGGGGTTAACAGGTTTAGCGTCAGAATATAAACGTACTAGTGATACAATTACCCAAAAGAATGCAATAGACCAAAGTACTGGTGAAACTATTACTGAAGATAAGCAAGTAAATAATACACAAAAATTATCAGAAAATATTGTTGATCATGAGCCCCTAAATGTTGAACAGTTAGATAAGGTGGCTCAACAATTGCAAGATTTTATAGGTGATTTAAATCGAAATATAAAATTTGTGGTTGATGAAGATTCTGGCCGAGATGTTATTAAAGTTATCGATAAGACTTCAGGGGATTTAATTAAACAATATCCTTCTGAAGAAGTCTTAACCTTAGTCTCAAAACTGTCAGAGATGGTTGGTGGTTTTGTTGATGCAAAAGTTTAATTAATTTTTAGTTAAATTTTACGTGCAGTATATTCTCAATTTTATAGGTTAAAGGAGAAATTTTCATGACAGGTATTTCATTTACCGGGATAGGATCTGGCCTTGAAGTCTCTACTATCGTAGATGCAATGGTTAGTGCTGAAAGTGTGCCTTATGAGTCGAGAATGGCTACGCTGCAAGGTGCATATACTACCGATATATCTGCAGTGGGGGCGCTAAAGTCAGCTTTAGAAGATGTGACCGCATCTTTTGGAGCTCTTGGTGATGAAGATGAATACCAACAGCGTACTATTTCAGGGCGAGATGATTTTGTTAGTTTATCATCAGATAAAGAAGCTGAAGTAGGGAATTATTCTGTAGAAGTTTTAGCTTTAGCTACCCAACATAAATTGTTGTCTTCTGCTATTGATGGCGATGAGGCGGTAGGAGAGGGAACCCTTTCATTTGCGTCAGGTGATAATACTTTTGATATCGTTGTTTCTGATACGGATACGTTGAGTGATATTCGTGACGCGATTAATGATAGCAGTAGTAATTCATCTGTTAGCGCAACTATTATTACTGACTCGTCAGGTCAGCACCTTGTGTTAAATAGTAAAAAAACAGGCCTAGATAATGCCATTACGGTCAATGCTACTGAACAAAGCAATAAATTAACCTCAGTCGCTGGGTTTACTTCAACTGATACTGTCGGCTCTGGTACATTATCTTTTGCTTCAGGTAGTAATAATTTTGATATTGCTGTTGGTGCTACCGACACGTTGTCAGATATTGTAACAGCTATTAATGATAGTGAAGATAATACCTCAGTTGTTGCTAGGATTGTTACCGATGGTACTGGCCAACATTTAGTGTTTAATTCTATTGAGCCTGGAACTGCTAACGCGGTTACTGTTACTGCTGCTGATAGTGATGGTAGTAATGGTGATTTAAATGGTATTTCTCAGTTTGCATCTGTAAATATGGATGTGCCAAGTGTCAGTAATAGCGATATGACAGGTTTATCTCGATTATCTTCAGATACTACAAACAAATTAACCTCAGTGAATGGTTTTGATTCAAACGATACCGTAGGATCTGGTACATTATCATTTAGCTCTGACGGCAATAGTTTTGATGTAAATATTAGCGCAACAGACAAATTAGATGACATTGTTGATGCGATTAATAACAATGGTGACAATACCTCTATTAAAGCGAGTATTGTCATTGATGATGCTGGTGATGAACACTTGATGTTTAGTAGTCGACAGTCAGGTGATGTTCACGCTATTACGGTAACCGCACTAGATGATGATGGTGACGATAATGACATGTCAGGTATATCGCAGTTTAGCTCTGTTAATCAAACTGCGACCGCAAATATTGGACATATGTCAGAGGTTGATGCAGCCGCAGATGCATCAATTATAATTGATGGTACTATTGCTGTTACTAATAGTGAGAATACTTTTAAAGATGTTATTGATGGTGTGACTATTACTGCGAATAAAGTACATGATGTTGGTGATGATATTAGTAGAATAACAATTACCGAAGATAATGATAATGTAGCTGCAGGCATTAACACTTTTGTTGAAAGTTTCAATGCTTTAGTTGCTTTAAGTGATCAATTAGGAAGTTCAAGTGAAAGCGGCGGTGGTGCTTTATCAGGTGACTCTTTACTTCGTGGGGTTATGACTAAAATTCGTAGCCAATTCAATCAAGCATTTGATTCAGGTAATGACACTACGTTAACGTTATCACAATTAGGTATTCGTACCGAACGTGATGGAACACTAAGTTTTGAGCAAGATACGCTTGATGATTTAATTGAAGAGTCTCCTGATAGGGTACAAACATTTTTTTTAGGAGCTGAAGGCGATAATGGCTTTGTTAATAATATGGATGAGTTTCTTGGCTTTTATACTGACAGTGACGGTATAATACAACAACGAATGGATGGAAAAACAGCTCAATTAGATAAGTTAGACACTGAATATGAGGCTTTTCAGTTAAAAATGGAGTCATTAGAAGCAAGATTGTTATCGCAATATAATGCGATGGACCTTATTGTCGCACAGCTGAGCTCAACTGGATCATATTTACTAGCCCAATTAGAGAATATGCCTGGAGTCGTTAAATCTAGCAGCTAGCCTATAGTTAATAAAGCTATGAGTTAATCAGTACTATTATTCTGAGAAACACTACTAGACACTTTACTTTTAAAGTGTTTATTGGTGTTTTTTTTTCAGTGTGATTTAGTTGATTATAATTAATATTTATTATAAAGATCTCTTACTTTACTGCTTTTTTTTAGTTTTGTTACTTGTGTTGCTAATGCTTGCTTATTCTTTTGTGATAACGAGGTTAATTTTTGATCTAAGGTGATCATCTCATTAATCATTGTTAGTTCGACGCTAAGTTGCTTTTGTGTGTAGTTTTCAAATAACTGGCTAATAAGTGCTTGACGTTTAGCGAGCAAATTAAGTAATTGTTCGCTGTTTAGTTGATATTGAACTTCATTAATTGATAGATTATCAGTTAATATATTTTCATCATTTGACGTAATTGTATTCTTTACTTGAATTTCAAGCTGCAACAGTGCTTGTCGCGATATTTCTACAATGTTTTCAAGGCGAGTTTTTAGTTTATTTGGCATTAAAAACTGACCTTGCCTTGTTCTTCTGGAGGTATTGAGTCCCAACCTGATTTTATTGGAATAATAATAAGTGCTATTTCATTTAATAATTCAATATCATTATTTGTGCTCGCTTCAAATAATTTTTCAGAGCTAAATGTATATAAAGCAGATAAATTTTCTGAAATATCACCACCTTGACTATGGTCAAGAGACCCCTCTAAAACACCTAGAATAGCAATAGCATTTGATATTTGAGCACCTTTTTTGGCATAGTCTTTTTGAGCAATAGCACCTTTAGCAGTTGCAATATTGTCCAATAATTTTTGAAACAACATAGCAACTAATTGATAGGGTGTTGCTTCTCCTGCATTACTTACCGTTGTTTGCTGGTATTTTTTTAGTGAAACATGGGCCATTACTTACTCCAAAGATAATAACACTGACTAGGTGTTAAATAATAAATGTACATTTTGTAAGTCAACCGATATATTTTTACATGTTGCATACATTTTATACATATTCTACATTAGTTACTTTCTATAGCGTTGTTATTTACAACAACTGAAAGTCCCTCGTGTTGTGCTTTTTTAAATGCTTCTATTAATATAGCATGGTTTATACCTTCAATATTTTCAATAAGGCCATTATCGGTAATTTCAATGTTATCCCAGCCTCTATCGACAAGATATTTTTCTATATCGGCTAATTGAGAATTTAAATCATCTTTCTTTACAAATATATTAAAGCCATATCGACTGCCTTGAACATGCTCGTTATTTGTTAACATATACTCAGCACTACCATTTAAAATTAGCATTTTACTTTCCATTAAGTTAATAGGTTTATCATCACTATTCATATATTGTGCCAGTATTTTTTGACAGTTAATGATAAGCCTAAAAATTTTTAATAAGTAGCAGTTAAGTTAATACTTATTATCGGCTGAATGTATATTTTCTAAATACATTTATTTATTTAATCGATTAACTAAGTGACAAAATAATGACTTCTAGTGTCAATTTTTTGTTGCCTATTTAATACTAGTTGATAGAATCATGAATAGTATAATTCTAATCGGTATAATTAACAGTTGCTTATGAACTCAATACATCATACTCAAGGTCACAAAAAAATCCTTATTATTGATAATGATGTGGGTAGATCTCATCAAATGGCAACAGTATTGTCCTTTATTGGTGAACATTTTATACAATGTCCTCCAAATATCATAGAAGAGTGTCTTAAAGAAAGTGAGTATATATTAACGATAATTCTTTCTGGGGATGTGTCATCTGAAACCATAAAGTTAGTTGAAAATAACCCTAAGATACCTTTTCTGTTACACGATGTTGTCGATGCTAATATTTTAGATGGTTATTTTAATGTTATTGCGAGCTTAACTATGCCGTTAAACTACGCCCAATTAACTGAACTTATCCATCATTGTCATCAATACCACAATAAATTACCCCGAACAGGGCCTAAGCTTAATTCGAGTGCTTTATTTCGCTCCTTGGTGGGTACAAGTAAGTTAATGAATGATGTTCGCTTTTTAATTGAACAAGTGGCAAGAAATCCTGCAAGCGTGTTGGTACTTGGTGAATCAGGAACAGGGAAAGAGGTGGTTGCACGTAATATTCATGATTTGTCTGAACGTGCAAATGGCGCTTTTGTCCCTGTTAATTGTGGTGCTATTCCTGCTGAATTATTAGAAAGTGAGTTGTTTGGGCATGAAAAAGGAGCTTTTACTGGCGCAATTTCAACACGAAAAGGTCGTTTTGAATTGGCTGAAGGCGGTACTTTATTTTTAGATGAAATCGGCGATATGCCACAACCAATGCAAGTGAAGTTATTGCGTGTTTTACAAGAGCGTACTTTTGAACGTGTTGGTGGTAGTAAAAGTTTAAGAGCAGATGTGCGTATTATTGCAGCAACCCATCAAAATTTAGAAGATATGATTAAAACTGGTGACTTTCGCGAAGATTTATTTTATCGCTTAAATGTTTTTCCTATTGAAACACCAGCATTACGAGAACGAAAAGAAGATATTCCTCTATTATTAAAAGAGTTACTTGCTCGCTTTGAACAAGAGCAAAAAAGAACAGTTCGTTTTACTGATAAAGCTATTGAGTCATTAATGGAACATTCTTGGGGAGGGAATGTTCGTGAATTGTCTAACCTAATTGAACGTATGCTAATTATGTATGGTGATCAAATTGTCGACGTAGCTGAATTACCGCAAAAATATCAACATATTGATGCCGAAGTATATACACCTGAGTATCCAGAAGAACTACGAGAAAGAGAGGCTATTAATGAGTTATTTGCTGGCTTCGATTACGAGGATGATAACGATGACGATATCACCGATAAAGATGGTATTGATGGCCTTAATCAAAGTGAAAGTCAGACGTTAGTAGCCGAAAATCATAACGCTATTTCAAATGCGAGTGTCTTGCCAAACGAAGGAGTCAATCTGAAAGAATACCTCGCTGAGTTAGAAGTATCACTCATTTCTCAGTCCTTAGTTAAACATCAATATGTTGTAGCACGTGCCGCAGAAACCTTAGGCATGCGCAGAACAACTTTGGTTGAGAAAATGCGTAAATATAATTTACATAAACCGGGCTAACTATACTGCTAATGCAAACTGTTATAGATGAAATTTGGCCCCTTCATGTGTTTTTAAATAACAGTTTAAACTCGGAATAACCTTACGAGTCAAGCTAATGCCAATCATTTGACAGTGTGGTTTTAGTAAAAATAACACTTTAAGGTGTTGATAAATAACAATAAAAACTGTGGCACGTATAATGCTTTAGTCAACGTGATATAAATTTATTTTGGACGTTGATTTTATGGCACTTGCACAGCATTTTATTGCTAATAATGGTTTTAACTCTGTAAAAATCCCACTGCCAACGAATGCATTGGCAGACTCAACTTTATTAGAAAAAGAGGCTTTTCCTGGCGAATTAGCGTCATTACGAGCGCAATTGTCTCAAAATAAGTCTACTCCAAATGAAGTTAGCCCACAAAAAAAAACACACCCTGGCCTAAACTTTCTGCAACAAAAAAATCGACATTCAAATTACACTGAAATGGCTGATCAGTTGATTGAAATGATGCCGACCGGTTTGGTTATGCTAGACGGTAATGGTGTGGTTGTAAAAATTAATAAAGTGGCTAGAGCTTTACTTGATGAACCTATTTTAGGACAACCTTGGTTTAGTGTGATTGCTCGTTCGTTTAAACCTCGTGCCGATGATTGGCATGAAGTATCTCTTAAAGATGGTCGTCGTGTTAAATTAGAGATAGCGAGTTTAGGTGAACAACCAGGACAGTTAATCATGATAACTGATTTAACTGAGACCCGCTTATTACAAGATAAAGTCGGTCAAATGCAACGACTGTCATCATTGGGGCGAATGGTCTCAACTTTAGCTCATCAAATTAGAACACCACTTTCTGCAGCTATGTTATATAGCGCTAATTTATTGAATAAAAGTATTTCTGATGAGTCTCGTGTTAGTTTCCAAGAGAAGTTAAGTTCACGGTTGCATGATTTAGAGCAGCAAGTTAATGACATGCTGTTATTTTCTAAAAGTGGTAATGAGCAAGTTGTTAAATCGTTGTCAGTTAATGAGCTGATTAATGATGCAACCCAATCAATGGATGCATTAATTATTAAAGCGAACGCGAAACTTAATATTCACTTACCTGATAATGATCATTTTATTTTAGCGAATAAAAATGCGTTAACTGGTGCCATTCAGAATCTAATTCATAATTCATTACAAGCAACAGATGCAAACAAAGTTAAACAACCTGTGATTAACATTCAAATTTATAGTCAGCATAATACTGTTTATATTAGTGTTAAAGATAATGGCGCAGGTATTAATACTAAACATATCGATAAAATATTTGAACCATTTTATACCTCTAGCCATAAGGGAACAGGGCTTGGGTTAGCGGTAGTGAAATCAGTTATGGAAGCACATCAAGGTAAAGTTAATTATTTAAGTAAGCCGGGAGAAGGCGCACATTTTTGTCTTAAATTACCGTTACTAAATAAGGCTAGTGAAACACAATATGAATCAGTACAAAACATAAACCAACAGGAGAAGTCTCATGAGTCATCATAAAATATTGGTTGTTGAAGATGATGCTGGTTTACGAGAAGCATTGATTGATACTATCACATTAGCTAATTATCAATGCATTGAAGCCGATTCAGCCGAAAGTGCGTTGCTTTTATTGAAAAACTATAGTGTTGATATTGTCATTAGTGATGTGCAAATGGGTGGTATGTCAGGACTTTCTTTATTAAAAAATATTAAAAAAAATCATCCTAATTTACCGGTATTATTGATGACAGCCTATGGCACTATTGATGATGCTGTTGAAGCAATGAAACATGGTGCTTGTAATTATATTGCTAAACCTTTCTCGCCAGAAGTATTGTTAAATATGGTAAGCCAATATATACCATTATCAGAGATTGATAAAAATACGCCGATTGTTGCGGATAAAAGCAGTGTTGAGTTATTAAGTTTAGCACGTAAAGTTGCCACAACGGAGGCATCGGTTATGGTGCTTGGTCCTAGTGGCTCAGGTAAAGAAGTGTTAGCGCAGTATGTGCATAATAATTCACCTAGATCTCAACAACCTTTTATTGCAATTAACTGTGCTGCAATTCCCGAAAATATGCTAGAAGCCACTTTATTTGGCTATGAAAAAGGCGCTTTTACCGGAGCAATTCAAGCGTGCCCTGGAAAATTTGAACAGGCACAAGGAGGGACAATCTTACTTGATGAAATCACCGAGATGGATTTAGGCTTACAAGCTAAAATTTTACGTGTATTGCAAGAGCGTGAAGTAGAGCGTTTAGGTGGTAGAAAAACAATAAAATTGGACGTGCGTGTTATAGCAACGAGTAATCGTAATCTTAAGGAATCTGTCAAACAGGGTGATTTTAGAGAAGATTTATATTATCGTTTAAATGTTTTCCCGTTAACTTGGCTGCCTTTAGCACAACGTCCAGATGATATTATACCGTTGGCTCAGCATATGGTGGCGAGTTACTGTCAAAAAACTGGCGAACAAGTTGCTGAATTTACAGCGGCAGCCCGAAGTAAATTAAATGCCTATAGTTGGCCGGGTAATGTACGTGAACTGGATAACGTTATTCAAAGAGCTTTAATTTTACAAAGCAATCAAGTGATTGATGCAAATAACTTAATGATTGAAAACTTTGAAACATCAAGTGTTAATGAAGTTGATAATATTATTGCACCTGAAGATAAATTAGGTAGCGAATTAAAGCTGCAAGAAAATCAAATTATTCTTGATACCTTACAAGCTTGTCACGGTAGTAGAAAAGAAGTTGCTGAACGTTTAGGTATTAGCCCGCGAACCCTGCGTTATAAAATTGCCAAAATGCGCGATTCAGGTATTAAAATTCCTGCATAAATTATGTTTTCTATTTTCAATGTCAGCTGTTCATTTAGGCAGCTGACGTTATTTTGTCTTAAACACCCCTCATTCTTAATTATTCTATATTTTTAACCTATTGTTTTAATTTGGTTTATAATTATCTTGTCTGTGTATTCTATATTTGCAATCTATTGGCACTATGCTTGCAGAATTACTAGTTATATATAATTTTTATTGCGTTATAGCAAAAAATTGACACAAGTGAGACTACTATGGACATCAGTACTAATTCTTTATTCGCACAAATGCAAAGTATGTCATTACAAGCGTCTGGTAATAGGATTCCAGCCGTTGGTGGTGATATGGAAGGTATGCCAGGTGTTAATTCAGCAGGGAAAATTAACTCATCAAGTAATGATTTTGGTAATTTACTCACTGATGCATTAAAAACAGTTCATGAATTACAGCAAGATACCGGTGCTAAAAAAATGGCTTTTGAAATGGGAGATCGCAGTGTTTCGCTAGGTGATGTCATGATTGCATCGTCAAAATCTGGTATTGCTTTAGATGCTACAGTTCAAGTACGTAATAAATTTGTTGAAGCATATAAAGAAATTATGAGCATGCCAGTGTAATTTAAGCGGATCAAATAACCAATAGCGGCGTTGCTTTCAATCGCAAGAGGCCAGCTATTACTCATTCAAGCGCCTTGCTCTTGATGATTTACTCTCACTTAAATGTGAGTATGAAAAATAAATAGCAGTAGTAAGCGGAGAAGTAAAGTGGCAGATACAAATTCAATGGTAGCAACAGATAATAATAGTTCCATGATTGCCAATGATTATGGTGATGATAACGCTATTGAAGAAAAAAAATCAGGCTTTGCCGCTGCTTTAGGTAATGCTGATACCTTACGTCAAATCACCTTAGTTGTCGCGCTATCAATCTGTTTAGCTATTTCTGTTTTTGTCATTATCCTCGCGAACGAACCTGAATACCGCTTTTTAGCGAAGCAACCTACAGAGCAACTTATTAAAACAATGGATTTTCTTGATGCCAATAAAGTTGATTATCGTCAAGAAAATAACACTCTCTCAGTACCAACCGATGAATATCAAACCATAAAGTTATTATTAGCCCGCGAAGGTTTATCAGCTGAAGCGACAGAAGGCGAAGATATGGTAATGCAAGATATGGGCTTTGGTGTTAGTCAACGTTTAGAACAAGAACGTTTAAAGTATGGTAGAGAACAACGCATCGCTAATACTATTGAAGAATTACAAAGTGTTTCACGCGCGAAAGTATTACTTGCTATTCCAAAAGAGAATATTTTTGCTCGCCGCGAGAAAAATCCTTCAGCGACAATAGTACTGACTTTACAGCGAGGACGTTTACTTTCGGCTGAAGAAGTTGATGCTGTTGTTGATATTGTTGCCTCATCAGTTCAAGGAATGAGTCCTAATCGTGTAACGGTAACAGATCAAAATGGTCGTTTATTAAATTCAGGCAGCCAAAATTCAGTGTCTGCTCGTTCGCGTAATGAATTAGATATTGAACAAAAGCGCGAACAAGAATATATGGATAAAATTTCTAATATACTCATTCCTATCGTTGGCCTAGGTAATTACACTGCGCAAGTGGATGTAACCATGGATTTTACCAATGTAGAAGAAACCGCTCGTCGTTATAACTCTGATTTACCTGCGCTGCGCAGCGAAATGAAAGTTGAAGATAGCACTATTGGTGGTTTATTAGGTGGTATTCCTGGTGCTTTAACTAACCAACCACCACTTGAATCAAGCATTCCAGAAGATGCAGAAGGTCAACAGGTGAAGTCAACACCAACCAGAAAGCATAGTGAATCAACTAAAAATTATGAACTTGATGAGGCGATCAGTCACACCAAACAGCAAACAGGGGTTGTTCGCAGAGTGAGTGTGTCAGTCGCACTTGATTATGTTGATGGCGTCGCACCTGCAGTTGACCTTGAAGCTGAAGAAACAGCCGTTGCAGCGGTTGCCAAAATACCAAGAAGTGTTGCTGAAATAGCTTCTATTCGACGTTTATTACAAGGAAGTATTGGTTTTGATTTACAAAGAGGGGATGTTTTAGAAGTTATTACTATTCCTTTTAATCGTATTGATCTTGGTGAAGCTGATGTGTTGCCAATGTGGGAACAGTTATGGTTTTTGAAATTATCAAAACTTCTGATGGCGGCTGTAGTAATTATAGTGCTAATTATGGCTGTTGTTCGTCCGATGTTGAAACGTTTAATTTACCCAGATAGTTCACCAGATGATTATGGTGATAAATCCCTTGATAGTCATATAGATCTTGGTGATGAAACCATGGATATGCTAACGTCAGACTTCGATGCAGGTAATGTTGGTTTTGCTCCTGATGGTAGCTTACAATTACCAGACCTTCATCGTGATGAAGATATATTAAAAGCGGTTCGAGCATTAGTTGCTAATGAACCTGAATTGTCGTCTCAAGTAGTTAAAAGTTGGTTGACCGAAGATGAGTGATGAATTAAACACAGGCGGAGAGCTTACCGCAACAAAACCAAGTTTTGATATTAGTAAATTAGAAGGCAGTGAGAAGGCTGCGATTCTATTGTTAAGCCTATCTGAAGAGGATGCTGCACAAATATTGAAGCATCTAGAGCCTAAGCAAGTACAACAAGTCGGTACTGTTATGGCGGCAATGGAAGACTTCACACAAGAGAAGATTACCGCAGTACATAAACAGTTTATTCATGATATTCAAAACTTTTCTACTATTGGTTTTCAAAGTGAAGATTTTGTTCGTAAAGCCTTAACGGCCGCTTTAGGTGAAGATAAAGCTGGCAATCTCATTGATCAAATTATTATGGGCGGGGCGTCAAAAGGGTTAGACTCTTTAAAATGGATGGACTCTAAGCAAGTGGCAAATATTATAAGAAATGAACATCCCCAAATTCAAACGATTGTACTGTCTTATTTAGCACCAGAGCAATCTGCTGAAATTATGAGCCAGTTTACAGATAAAGTGCGTTTAGACTTGATGATGCGTATTGCCAACTTAGAAGAAGTACAACCTGCCGCACTTCAAGAATTAAATGAGATTATGGAAAAACAATTTGCTGGCCAAGCAGGTGCTCAAGCAGCCAAAATGGGTGGTTTGAAAGCTGCAGCAGATATCATGAATTATCTTGATACTAACGTTGAAGGTACACTGATGGACTCGATGCGAGAAAACGACGAAGAAATGAGTCAACAAATTCAAGATTTAATGTTCATTTTTGAAAACTTAGCAGATGTTGATGATAGAGGCATGCAGGCAATTTTACGAGAAGTTGAACAAGACGCGCTAATGAAAGCTATTAAAGGTGCAGATGAAGCTCTCAGAGAAAAATTCCTTAGTAATATGTCGAAGCGTGCTGCTGAAATGCTAGTAGATGATCTTGACGCAATGGGGCCTGTACGTATTAGTGAAGTAGAAGTTGCACAAAAAGAAATTCTTGCCGTTGCTCGTCGATTATCTGACGCAGGTGAAATTATGCTTGGTGGTGGCGGTGGCGATGAGTTCTTATAATTGTCATTGATGATAGTAAAATACTTATTTGCTGTTTGGGCTTTATACTTATTTGATTTATTAAGTATTCGTTTAACAAGTTACCAACCCGTTTTGAGAAAAATATGAATAAAACATCACCCCGCATTATAAAAGCAAAAGAATCAGAAGAATTAGATGTTTGGTCTTATCCAAATGTGCAAGCAGAAGTGGTTGAAAACCAAGAAAGTCATACGAATGCTTTAGGAAAAAAGAGCACATGGCGCTTTGAACCGCCAGAAGAAGAAATTGAAGAGCCTGAGCCGCTTACCGCAGAAGAAATTGAAGAAATAAGACAAGCAGCACATGATGAAGGCTTTAGTCAAGGCAAGGAAGAAGGGTTTGGCAAAGGTTATGAAGAAGGCAAAGCACAAGGCATTGAAGAAGGTACTATTCAAGGTATTGAAGTAGGTACAGAGCAAGGTTTAGCTCAAGGTAAAGAAACGATTGACACGTTAAGTGACAATTGGAAAAGTTTAATTGAACAGTTAGACAAGCCCTTAGCGAGTGTTGAAAAAAATATAGAAGAACAACTGCTAAATTTAGTTGTGCAATTAACAGAAGCTGTTGTTTTACAAGAAGCTAAAACCAATCCCGATATTTTGATGGCTGCTATCAATGCCGGTATCAAATCATTACCTAGTAATGAATCTACAACGCAAATATATTTAAACCCTGAAGATATTAAACGCGTAGAACAGCAGTTTGGTGCATCTCACATTCAAGAAAGTGGATGGAAATTGCTGCCGGCACCACAATTAAGTGTCGGAAGCTGCCAAATAGAAAATAGCACTTCTAACATTGATTTACAGATGAAGTCTCGTTTAAAGCAAGTATTGGAATCTTTCTTGCAGGATGCTTTACATCAATAATTTTTTGACTAGTTAGGCGTAAGTAAATTTACGCTTTTATCTCATGTTGAAGGGTAAATAATGGTCGATAGCCAACGTATTAGTGATAGATTAAAAAACAGTCAAAAATTTATACACCCATTTAAAGAGCCTGTTGCTGGTCGCCTAGTACGTGTTGTGGGTTTAACCTTAGAGGCTGTTGGTGTAAAAGCGCATATAGGTAGCCAATGTTTAGTTGAAACCGCTCATGGTGATTTATTAGCCGAAGTTGTTGGTTTTGCACAAGAGATAACTTACCTTATGCCGGAAGAGAGCCTGCGTGGTGTGTTACCCGGTGCTAGGGTACTTCCAATATCAGCTAAAATGCACCTTCCTTTGTCAATGAATTTACTTGGGCGAGTAATTAACGGCATAGGAAAGCCGCTTGATGGGAAAGGACCTATTACAAATGATGATGACTATAAATTAAATACTAGCCCTATTAATCCTTTATCACGTCGAGCCATTACTGAACCACTTGATGTTGGTGTACGCTCAATTAATAGCTTTATTACCGTTGGTAAAGGCCAGCGTATGGGGTTATTTGCAGGCTCAGGTGTTGGTAAAAGTGTACTCATGGGTATGATGACACGAGGAACAACAGCTGACGTTATTGTCGTTGGCTTAGTTGGAGAGCGTGGGCGAGAAGTAAAAGAGTTTATTGAAGAGATCTTAGGTGAAGAAGGGCGCGCTCGCTCTGTTGTGGTCGCTGCACCGGCAGATAACTCTCCTTTAATGCGGTTAAAGGGTTGTGAAACCGCAGTACAGATAAGTGAATATTTTCGCGATCAAGGATTAGATGTTTTACTACTTTTAGATTCATTAACTCGATACGCGCAAGCACAACGAGAAATAGCGTTAGCAGTGGGAGAGCCTCCTGCAACGAAAGGTTATCCACCGTCAGTTTTTTCTAAATTACCACAACTTGTTGAACGAGCTGGTAATGGTGGGGAAGGGCAAGGATCAATTACTGCTTTTTATACCGTATTAACAGAAGGTGATGATCTGCAAGATCCTATCGCTGATGCCTCTCGTGCTATTTTAGATGGCCATATTGTCTTATCGCGAGAACTTGCAGATGCAGGACATTATCCAGCTATTGATATTGAAGGGTCAATTTCTCGTGTAATGCCAATGGTCACTAATGTTGAACATCAACAACTAGCCCGTCAGCTGAAACAGATTTATTCTGTTTATCAACAAAACAAAGATTTAATTGCTATCGGTGCTTACACTAAAGGAAATGATCCTCGGATTGATCAAGCGATAAATGTTCAGCCAGTTATTAACTTTTTTTTACAACAACAGATTCAAGAAGTAATACCTTTTGAACAAAGTGTACAGCAATTACAAGAAATAATAGCTGCTGCTACGGCTAATGCGAAGCGTTAATTAAAAGAATTAATTGAGCGCGTTAAGTCTTAGCATTAAATGTTCAAGACTAATAAGTTAAGTATCTTCAACATGCTAACCGTTTAAGGAATACATATTATGGCGGCAAATAATAACAAGCAGTTACTCACGCTATTAAAGTTTGAGCAAAGTAAGGAAGAGAAGGCGGAGAATGCACTGCGCAATGCTGAAAATGATTATCAGCAAAATTTAACTCGCTTACAAAGTGTGTCTGATTATCGATTAGAATATATGTCGCGTTTAAGTGAACGAACAGCGCTTGGCTTGGATAGCGCTACTTATAATCACTATCATGGTTTCATTAATAAGCTCGATAATGCAGCAGAACAAGTTAAAATTGCGATGAATCAAGCTAAAGCGTTAGTTGAACAAAGTAAAGAGTTGTGGATCAAACAAAGACAAAAAGTACAGGCTGTCGAAATGCTTACTGATAAGCGTAATGCAGCGTTAATGAAGATTGAAAGCAAGAAAGAACAAAGTATGTTTGATGAAATATCTACCCAACAATTTTTACGTCGAAAATCGAATTATTAATCGAGTTGGACATACTTATTAGGCTCGATAAAACGTGTACCTTAAATTGCAATTTATACGCTAATTTTGACCTAGGAGTTTAATCCTAAATAACAAACGGTAGTAAATTCGCGTAAGTGAATATTCAAGCGATAAAACTAGCGTCATCACTACTAAAATTATTTGTACACTATATTCACTCGTTCTAGGCATTTTTAAGCTAACTGGAATGATTATTGCTTCTCTAAAGCTGTTAAGGAGTTTTTTCTTAATTTATAGTTTGGTTAAAGTGTCGTTATACTTTAGTTATATCAATTTTAGCAATTGGGGCTATTATGCAACAACTCAATGTTTTATCCATGAAAGTATCACAAGGTATCGAAAATAAAGACGATGCAGGTGCTTTAAATTCCGCTTCACCAAAGGATAAATTTTCCCAGCATATAGACATACAGCTCTCTAAAAATAAGCAACATACTAAGTCTGAAAATAATCCCCCTAATGATAGAATCGTCTCTAATGAAAAAGCTTCTTCGAAAACGAGTAAGCCAGCTATTGAGCAAAAAAATATAAGTAGGGATGATAAAATCCAAGATAGATCCGAATATCATCAGGCTGTAGTTGATAACGCTGATCCGGCAACAAATATGCAAGAAGTTGCCGCTCTTGGCAATCAAGATGAACCTGATACAAGTATAGTAAATGCTGATGATAAAAAAATTGTTGATGAATCAGAATTACTTATGACTTTTTTAACAAAGGTTGATCAAACGCTAGTGACTGAGGCTTCTTCCGATAAAGCAGTGCCTTCAATAGTGGATGCTTCAGCAGTGAATGTTAATGAAATGCCTGACGAGAAAACAACAAAACTTAATACTGAAACATCTTTAAAAAACAAAGGTTTATCGACTGGGTTTTCAAGTGTTGCTAAGGCTGTTTCCTCAACCACAGAGGTGGGAACGGATGCTATTCAAGGACCAGATAAGTTAATTAATTCATTAATTTCTGAAGATAAAAACCCAGAAATTGGTAAAGGGAGTAACATTAACGAAAATATTATAGCTAATCAGGCGAGTAGTACACTATTAATTGATGGTGAAAGTCCAACTGATGAAACGTTGGCTACAGAAAAATTAGTGAATAGTGCTCAAGATAAAGTGAGTAAGGGGAGTGCTAATAACCTAGAAACTGATTTAACTAAATTAGCTGAAAAAAATGTTATGGCTAATAATAAAATAGCAGAACAAGTGGAAATAAATCCTCAGGATGAAAATACCTCTCCTCAGAAGTTTGGAGATACAGCTATAGCAAGCCAAAGTACAATACCAGTAGGCACTGAAGTAAAAAGCGATAATTTACAGCAAAACCTTATGACGGCTAGCAAAGAAGTTAACCCGAATAATATCAGTGGATCGGTAAAAGAGGTGTTAGGAACTTCAATTGGAGCTGATGATGGTAGCGACAGTGAAGTAAAATCAACAATTAATGAAAAGCTAATGAAAACTGATAATGGGGTTAGCGTTTTAAAAAATGAGTTAACCACAGCTGAAGTTGATACTGTTGTTGAAAGTAGTAAAACTCAAAGTGGCATAGTAAAAAATAATGATAATTTAACTTCACAGGTTATCAATAAAAATGCAGTGCCGACTAATTTAGGACAAGCTTCAGTTGCGTCTAGCATGGAAGAAGCTAGTACGTTTGAGCCTGAAGAAGTCTTGAATGAACAGTCAATTGATAAACTTATTGGGCAAAATAAAATAGTAGATGCTGATGGTAATAAGAGCGTAAATAATAAGGCTAGTACTACAGCAGATATTATTGAACCGAATAATCGTAGTAATTTTATTGGTGAGGCGAGTAAGACAACACAAGATGCTTACGATAGAGTAGAGCAACAATCATCTGATGCATTGGCATTAACAGCCAATGGCGAAGTAGTACAAAGTCAAAAAACTAACATCCAATTACATCAGGAAACTATTTCAATTTTTAGACGAGATTTTGCCGACGCAGTAAAAGATAAAGTGATGTTAGTTATTTCACAAAAATTACAGCAATTTGATATTACACTCGACCCGCCAGAATTAGGTAACGTGCAAGTAAGAGTTAACTTGCAAGGTGAACAAGCAACTGTTAATTTTGTTGTTCAAAATCAACAGGCTAAAGAAGCTTTTGAGCAAAACATGCATAAGTTAAGAGATCTATTAGCTGAACAAGGTGTTGATGTTGGAGATGCGAATGTTGAGCAACAGTCTCAGCAATCAGATGCTGAAGCAAGTAGTGGAGGTAACCACAATCAATTCTCACAAAACACGGCAGATGCTAGTGATGTGGTAGAACATAGTTTATCAGCTAGAATATCGGATACCTCAACTAAAGTTATCGATTATTATGCATAAAAAAAATATATGAATAAAATTGCAGATAAATTAGGCTAAATATCACTAAGTTGATGAAAACACATTGGCTAGAGTGCTATTCAAGGATATAGTTTACTAATGTTTACTAATAAATAGCTAAAGGTAAGTTATGGCTGACGAAAAAGGTAAAAAAAACGAACTAGAATTAGATGGCGGCGGCAAAAAGAAAAAAATGATCATTATTATTGCGATCATAGCCGTAGTATTAATCGCTGGTGGCGGCTATTACTTTTTTATGGGGAACAATGGAGGCGATACATCAGAGCAAGCTAAATCTAGCCAAGGCTCCTCTAATGAAGCTAATGCTGATGAAAATGCACCTGCTCAAGTTGGTTCAGCACTTTATGTTCCTATGCCAAGACCATTTCGCTTTAATATTCCAGGTGCTACTCGTGATCGTTTTATTGAAATACGTGTACAATTGTTGGTTCGAGGTGCTGATAATGAAGAGAATGCTAAAATGCATATACCTTTAATTGAAAGTACTTTATTAAATATTTTTTCACAAGCCAATGCTGACGATTTAGCAACTAGTGTAGGTAAGGAAGTATTGAAAGATCAATCACTTTCTGCAGTACAACTAGTAATGAAAGATCTTAAAGGAAATGAGACGGTTGAAAAAGTTCTGTTTACCGGCTTTATAATGCAATAATTTTTTGAAAAAGCAGCGAATAATTGGCTGCTAGTTTACAATGACAGTGACCGTTGATAGTGTTCATATGAATGTATATTAACTAGGTTAAATGAAGCCAATATGGGCGAAAAGAGTATGACGCGTGAGTGATTTATTATCCCAAGACGAAATTGATGCGCTTTTACATGGTGTTGATGATGTTGAAGAAGAACAAATAGTTGAAGATTCCCCAACTCGAGAGGATGGCAGTTCTGACTATGATTTTTCTTCGCAAGATCGCATTGTTCGTGGTCGTATGCCGACGTTGGAAATGGTGAACGAACGGTTTGCTCGTCATATGCGTATTAGCTTATTTAATATGATGCGTAGAACAGCTGAAGTATCGATAAACGGCATTCAAATGATAAAGTTTGGTGAATATATACATACTTTATTTGTGCCTACAAGTTTAAACATGGTACGTTTTCGTCCCTTAAAAGGCACTGGCCTTATTACCATGGAAGCACGCTTAGTTTTCATTTTAGTTGACAACTTTTTTGGCGGAGATGGTCGCTATCACGCGAAAATTGAAGGTCGAGAATTTACTCCGACCGAGCGTCGTATTATTCAAATGTTATTAAAATTAATTTTTGAAGATTATAAAGAATCTTGGTCGCCTGTGATGGATGTTTCTTTTGAGTATTTAGACTCAGAAGTGAACCCATCAATGGCAAACATTGCAAGCCCAACAGAAGTGGTTGTTATCAGCTCTTTCCATATTGAGCTTGATGGTGGAGGAGGGGATTTTCATATTGCTCTGCCTTACGCAATGCTTGAGCCTATTCGAGAATTACTTGATGCGGGTGTGCAAAGTGATAAAGAAGATACAGATATGCGCTGGTCTAAGGCATTGCGTGATGAAATTATGGATGTGCCTGTTGCACTAAATACTAAATTTTTAGAAGTAGACATACCATTAAATCAGTTAATGGAGCTACAAGCAGGCGATATTATTCCGATAGAAATGCCTGAATATATTACGGTCTTAATTGAAGACTTACCTACCTTTAGAGCTAAGCTAGGCCGTAGTCGTGAAAATATAGCGTTAAAAATAGAAGAAAAAATTAAACGTCCTGAATCTGTTAAATCGGAATTAACTATTTTGACTAAAGGCGGCAAGCGCCTTGACAGCGACGCAGAACTGGAACTTTTAGAAGATGATTTGTAATACTTATCGGGTATAGAACATTAATTGTAAAGAATTGACATTGAGGCAAGCGGTATGAGCGATGATAATGAAGAAGATTTAAGTATGTGGGATGAGGCATTAGATGAGCAAGCTGAAGCGTCTGCAGAAAAAGCTAATCAAGCAAAAAAAGTTGAATTAGAAGAATTGACCGAAGACGAAAGACCAATCACAGGTGAAGAAAAACGTAAGCTGGATACTATTTTAGATATTCCAGTGACTATCTCTATGGAAGTTGGTCGAAGTAATCTTAGTATTCGAAATTTATTACAGCTTAATCAAGGCTCTGTGGTTGAGCTAGATCGCGTAGCTGGTGAAGCACTTGATGTTTTGGTTAATGGTACCCTGATAGCTCATGGTGAAGTTGTGGTGGTTAATGATAAATTTGGTATTCGTTTAACGGATGTAATTAGTCAGATAGAACGAATTAAGAAGTTAAAATAATGGTTAAAATAATCGTTTTATTTTTTTGTGCTTTGGTTGTGTTTACTCCGGTATCTTTTGCACAAGAAGTGACTGATAATAAAGTTTTTAATAAGACATCGAACAGTGAGGAAACTTCTCAGGTTGATCTTGAAGTGGGTAAAAAGAGTGAGATTGAAAATGCTGAAAACGTAGATTCAGCGAATGTAAACGAAACGGCCGTTACAGAAAAAGCGCCAGAAGTCGGTAAACATGTTAATTCAAACCTTGATGTTGGCAGCATGATTATGTCTTTATTAATGGTGTTGGCATTAATTATTGTTAGTGGTTTTGTTTTAAAGCGTTTTAATCTTACACAACAAAACTCAAATCGATTAAGTATTATTGCTAACTTATCTTTAGGTGCTAAAGAAAGAGTGGTTGTACTTCAAATAGGTGAAGAACAATTGGTTTTAGGTGTTTCTGCGCAGCAAGTATCTTTACTTAAAACGTTAGATAAACCGCTAGAGGTGCAAACAGGAAAAGCTGTAGCTTTATCTAGCGGTGTCCTGTCTTTTCTTCAGAAAAATATAGTTAAAACAGAAGGTCATAGTAGTATCACGACTAATGAAACAATACATAACATCAAAAATAATAAATAAGTGACTATGAAAAAAATTGCCTGGTTGGTTTTATTCTCATTGTTAGTATCAACATTAAGTTTTGGTGCTTTTGCTGCTGAAGATTTATCAATGTCAGCTTTAAAATTAACAACGAATTCTGATGGCTCTCAAGAGTATTCAGTAACGTTGCAAATTTTAATGTTTATGACAGCGTTAAGCTTTATTCCTGCGGCTGTTATAATGATGACCTCTTTTACACGTATTGTGGTTGTGATGGCCATACTTCGTCAAGCTTTTGGTTTACAGCAAACGCCATCAAACCAGGTGATTATTGGTTTAACGTTATTTATGACGCTCTTCATCATGACACCTGTTTACAATCAAATAAATGAAGTGGCAATTCAGCCCTATATTGCAGATCAATTAACTTCTGTCGAGGCTATTGATAAAGGTAAAGTTCCATTAAGGGCCTTTATGCTTGAGCAAACCCGCTTAAAAGACTTAGATACTTTAGCTTCAATGGCTGGAATTGAAGCTGTTGACCAACCTACTGATTTACCCATGAGAGTTATTATTCCAGCGTTTATTATTAGTGAATTAAAAACAGCTTTTCAAATAGGCTTTATATTATTTATTCCTTTTTTGATTATTGATTTGGTGGTTGCGAGTATTTTAATGGCGATGGGAATGATGATGCTCTCACCTATGATTGTTTCACTCCCCTTTAAATTAATGTTATTTGTTTTAGTGGATGGCTGGAATTTAGTTATTGGTACTATTGCAACCAGTTATGGGTTAGGTACTTAGCATATATTAGTTATATAAGAGAATATAAGATGGGACCAGAAGTCTTTGTAGATATATTAAGAGATGCTTTGTTACTAGTAATCCTTCTCGTAAGTGCTGTAATTTTACCGAGTTTATTTATCGGCTTGCTTGTAGCTATATTTCAAGCTGCAACATCAATTAATGAACAAACATTAAGCTTTTTACCTCGTTTAATTGTTACATTACTCGCCGTTATTTATGGCGGTCATTGGGGGGTACAAAAACTGATGGATTACACCTTCAGATTAGTTGCTAGTATTCCAAGCGTTGTAAACTAATGGAGTTCACCGAGTCAATTGTTAGCCAATATATTGCAGATTTCATTCTTCCTTTCACTCGTATTTCTGCTTTAGTGATGATGATGGTTGGTTTAGGTGCTCGTACTATTCCGACTCGTATTAAGCTATTTTTATGTGTGGCGCTTACCATCGCAATTATGCCCGCAATACCGCCGACTAATGTCGAACAACTCTTATCTCTTACTACTTTCTTATTGATAGGGCAGCAAATACTTATTGGTATTAGTTTAGGTTTTATAACCGTGATGGTCGTTGATACTTTTACTTTAGCAGGCCAAATAATTGCCATGCAATCAGGTTTAGGTTTTGCTTCATTGGTCGATCCGGCTAGTGGTATGAACGTACCAGCGGTTGGTCAGTTTTTCTTAATATTATCCACATTACTCTTTTGGACTATGGATGGTCATTTAGCTTACTTGCAATTTGTAGTAGCGAGTTTCGACACCCTTCCTATTGGTAATGAACAGTTCGCCAGTGTTAAATATCAAGAAATGGTACTATGGGGAAAATGGATGTTTGCAACGGCTTTATCACTTTCGTTAGCGCCTTTAACGGCGATGTTGTTAATTAATTTTTCATTTGGCGTGATGACTAGGGCCGCACCACAGCTTAATATATTTGCAATAGGGTTTCCTATTACTATGATGGCGGGCTTATTGATTATGTGGTTAACCTTTGGTAACTTCCTTACTCATTTTGAATTACAATGGCAAAGAGCATTAGACTTTAGTTGTTACTTAATTGATTGTGCTGGGCCATAATATCAAATAAGTACAGTTATTTTGTGTTGGGCTAATAAACCTTTCTCTAGCCACTATTTTCTGATTTAATCGTGAAATTTACTTGTCATAAATTAGCAATTAACGCGAAGTTTTCGTCGTGTTTTCTGAACTAAAGTAACAAACGCGTAAGCTGGCGTATAATAAAAGTAGTCATATTAAAAGTTTTAAGTAATAAAAAATATCTTAAATCAAGTTCAGGTTAGTTAAGGAATTTTATATGGATGTGAACTATAGTGAACTTGTATACTTAAAGCATTATATTTTTAGGGTAGTACTGCATGGCTGAGTCAGATAGCGGTGAAAAAAGTGAAGAGCCAACGGCAAAAAAGCTCACTGACGCACGAAAAAAAGGTCAAATAGCCCGATCCAAAGATCTAGGTACCATGTTTGTTTTAGTTGGAAGTGCCTTTGCTCTGATGGTAATGGGGAGCTCCTTGGTTGATGCTTTATCAAGCTCGATGAAACGCTTGTTTTCATTAACGCGTAATGAAGCGATGGATCCACACGCTATAGTAGGCGTTATTTATAGTGCAACAAACAATATTATCTTCCCCGTTCTAGCTATTTTTTTTATTATTATGGTCGCTGCATTCATTGGCAATACCATGTTGGGGGGGATGGCTTTTTCTTGGGAAGCTATGGCACCAAAGGCAAGTCGACTTTCGCCGCTTGCTGGCTTTAAACGTATGTTTGGTGTCCAAGCAGGCGTTGAATTAGTAAAATCTATTTTAAAGTTTTTTGTTGTCTTTATTGTCGCTTTTTTATTACTTAAAGGGCTTTTTTCACAAATTTTAGGGCTTAGTTTAGAAGCTATACCGTTAAATTTTGGTCATGCGGTAAATATGTTATTGTGGATGTTTTTAGCATTAGCGCTATCTATTGGTCTTATTGTTGTTATAGACGCACCCTATCAAGTTTGGAATCATACACGCCAACTTAAAATGACTAAGCAAGAAATTAAAGACGAATATAAAAGTACTGAAGGTAACCCTGAAATTAAAGGGCGTATCAAGCAAACACAATATGAAATGTCGCAACGACGGATGATGGGCGAAGTACCTAATTCAGATGTTGTCATCACCAACCCTACCCATTATAGCGTGGCATTAAAGTATGATGCTGATATGGGAGGAGCACCGCAACTGGTAGCAAAAGGTATAGATGAAATGGCAATACATATTCGCACCATTGCCAAAGAACATGACGTTGAAATTGTTCAGTCACCGGCTTTAGCAAGATCGTTATATTATACTGCAGAGGTTGATCAAGATATCCCTGAAGAGCTATATGCAGCAGTAGCACAAGTACTAGCATTTATTTTTCAACTTAATGAACATAAAAAAGGGCGAGGTAAAAAGCCTATCCCTATCGCTAAAAAATTACCTATTCCCGATGAGTTTAAATATTAAAGTAGTACTGTCTTACCTTTTGGTATAGCTTTTGCAATTCCATCGTTAGCGTCAAAAATTCATCATAAAGAGCAGCAGTATCAAATGCAATTAACCGCCTTTTTCAATAAATTCGATAAAAAAAAATTATCTCATATTTCAGGACTAGGTACGCCTATTTTAGTAATGGCTGCTCTTGGTATGGTTATTTTACCGATGCCAGCTTGGTTACTGGATGTACTTTTTTCATTTAACATTGCATTATCTTTGGTGGTGTTATTAATCACTGTTTATACGCTTAAGCCTTTAGAATTTGGCTCCTTCCCTTCCGTTATTCTTATTGCAACCATACTTCGCTTAGCACTTAATGTTGCCAGTACTCGAGTGGTTTTACTTGAAGGGCATGAAGGAACAGATGCTGCTGGTAAAGTTATTGAAGCTTTTGGCTCTGTTGTTATTGGTGGCAATTATGCCGTTGGCTTAGTTGTATTTCTTATCCTAATTATTATCAATTTTGTTGTAGTAACTAAAGGTGCGGGACGTATTGCTGAAGTTACAGCGCGTTTTACGCTTGATGCTATGCCAGGTAAACAAATGGCAATAGATGCTGATTTAAATGCTGGCTTTATCAATGCAGAGCAAGCAAGAGAGCGCCGCATTGAAGTAACCAGTGAAGCCGACTTTTATGGTTCGATGGATGGTGCAAGTAAATTTGTTAAAGGCGATGCTGTAGCAGGGATTTTAATTTTATTCATCAATATTATTGGTGGGTTAGTGATTGGGATGGTTCAGCATGACCTTAGCTTTAATGAAGCTGTTGAAATATATACTTTATTAACCATTGGTGATGGTTTAGTGGCGCAAATTCCAGGGTTACTGCTTTCTGTAGCAACTGCAATTGTAGTAACGCGTCAAAATACCTCGCAAGACATGGGTGAACAAGTAAGCAGCCAACTAGGACAAGAGAAATCACTTTATATTGCAGCAGGCGTTATGTTTGTTATTGGTATTATTCCTGGAATGCCACATTTTGCATTTTTACTGTTTGCTAGCGTTATTGCTGCATTCGCTTATTTTGGTAGCAAGCATAAAATTACTAAAGCCATGGCATTAGAAAAAGTGGCAGAAGAAGCACAAGTACAAAGTCAGCAAAAAGAAGAAGAAATTAAAGAATTGGGTTGGGATGATGTTAATCATGTTGATGTTATTGGTTTAGAGATTGGTTATCGATTAATTCCGTTAGTCGATAAAGCACAAGGTGGCGAATTACTTAGCCGAATTAAAGGTGTGCGTAAAAAGTTATCACAAGAATTTGGCTTTTTGGTGCCTGCTGTTCATATTCGTGACAACCTAGATTTAGATCCTAATAGTTATCAAATCTCATTAATGGGTGTCACCGTTGGAAGTGCAGAAATACGACACGACCAAGAATTAGCGATTAACCCTGGGCAGGTTTTTGGAAAGCTTGATGGTGTACCAACTAAAGATCCTGCTTTCGGGTTAGATGCTGTTTGGATTAAGCAAGATCAACGAGAGCAAGCACAAACATTAGGATATACCGTGGTTGATTCTGCGACTGTTTTAGCAACTCATTTAAGCCAAATTCTAACAAATAATGCTGCTCAACTGTTAGGCCATGAAGAAGTACAAAATCTTATTGATATTCTAGCTAAAACTTATCCTAAGCTCGTTGAAGGCTTTATTCCTGACACATTATCTCTGGGCACCGTTGTTAAGGTATTGCAAAGTTTAATGAATGAAGGTGTTGCTGTCCGTGATATGCGTTCAATTATACAAACACTTGTTGAGTACGGTCCTAAAAGCCAAGATGCAGAAGTGCTAACCGCAGCGGTAAGAATTAGCTTACGTAAATTTATTATTCAAGATCTGGTCGGATCGGCACTTGAAATACCTGTCATAACCTTGGCGCCTGAGTTGGAACAAATGTTGCATCAGTCTATGCAGATGGCTGGAGATGATGGTGCAGGTATTGAACCTGGTTTAGCTGAACGTTTACAAAAATCATTAAATGAGGGTGCTCAGCAGCAAGAATTAGCCGGTGATACCCCAATTTTATTAACATCCGGTATTTTACGTTCAGTGTTAGCTAAATTTGTAAAATATACCATACCAGGCTTAAGGGTTATTTCTTATCAAGAAATACCTGATGATAAACAAATTAAAATTGTAAGTGCTATTGGGCAGTAACTAATAATTTGGGTAAATAAAATACCAAATAAAAAGTAACGAGCAGCATAAGTATCGAGCATGATAAGTTGCAGAGTAAAGTTTAGTCGCTCGTAGCTAAATAAGGAGTTAACTGTGAAAATAAGACGTTTTGTTGGCAAAGATATGCGTAGCGCATTAGCACAAATTAAAGAAGAATTAGGCGTAGATGCCGTAATCATGTCTAATAAAAAAATACCTGAAGGTGTTGAATTGATGGCTGCAGTTGATTACAGCCAATCAGCGCCAGTAAGTGCACCTTCTCCACAGGTTAATCCTTCTACAGTTAATGAAAATAACCGTGAAATACAAAATGATACGGTTAATATTCAAAGTGCTGAGGCAACAAATATCGCTGTACCTGAAGCACAGGTAGGTCATAATATCGCCAACAGTACAACCGAGCCTGTTGATAGTTTGTCAGCACTGTTAAGTCGGCAGGTTCAACATCATTCATCGAACCAACAATCTAATGATCAGTCTGAGCAAGCTTATGCTCAACAGGGGCATATTCAGCAGAATAATCAAGTTGTGAGTGAAGACGAGAATATTGAAGATCAATTACGTAATTTTACTCAACGCTTACGTCATTCAAAGCCTGATGGAACAATTCCTGCACCAGAAGTAAATCATAATAATGAGCATGCTCAGTTTGAAGGGCACACTTCATTAGAAGCTGAACAAATGGCTGAAAAATTACAGTCAGTCCCTTTGTCAGAACATGATGTAGATGCAAATAGTCATGTTAGCCAACAAGATTTTGATAAAATGCAACAAGAGATGGCTTCAATAAGAAAGTTACTTGAACATCAAGTATCGGGTCTTATGTGGCAAGATATGGCGCAAAAAGAGCCTCAACGTGCTGTGTTAGTTAACCGTTTATTAGGGTTAGGTTTAAATGAACAAATTGCTGATCAAATAGCAGGTTATGTTCCTTCTAAATACCATGATGAACAAGCTTGGCAACAAGCGACTAAGTTAATTGGTGAACAACTTAATACGACGCAAAATGATATAATTCATCGTGGTGGTATTGTTGCATTAGTTGGTCCTACAGGCGTAGGGAAAACAACAACAATTGCTAAGCTAGCAGCACGTTTCTCTCAAGTTCACGGCCATGAGCAAGTTGCTCTTATATCAACGGATACCTTTAGAATAGCGGGTTTTGAACAACTGGCTACTTATGGAAAAATTATTGGTTGTCAAGTTAAGTTAGCAAAAGATAGCCAAGCATTAGACTTGTTGCTTGAACAGTTTTCTCAAAAGAAATTAATTTTAATTGATACTGCCGGTATGGGGCAAAGAGATATACGTTTAGCCGAAAATTTAGCTAATTTAGTATCTAATGCTAGAGTGAGAATAAGAAATTACTTAGTGTTAGCTGCTAATAGCCAGCAGCAAGTTATGCAAGAAAATGTTGATCGCTTTAAAAAAGTACCACTATCGGGTTGTATTTATACTAAACTTGATGAAAGTGTGAGTGTTGGCGAAATAATTACAACTTCAATTCAAAATGGCCTGCCAATAGGTTATCTTACTGATGGACAAAGAGTTCCAGAAGATATTAAAGTTGCAAATGCTGAGAAATTAGTTACGCTTGCAGATAAAATGGCAGCAAACGCAGCAAAGAAGAATGCAGCTTATGTTCAACGTACAGCAAGACCAATGCCGATAACGCCAGCGGTGGCGATATAGATGTATTTTAAATTGCAGTATTTTTAGTTAAAATAAAGCGATAATATAAGAAGTAATAAATGGCAGATCAAGCGAGCGGCTTAAGAAAAATGCAAGACTTAAAAAAAGTTAAAGTAATAGCAGTTTCTGGTGGTAAAGGTGGCGTTGGTAAAACCAATGTTTCATTAAACACGGCTATAGCCCTTGGACAGCAAGGGAAAAGAGTATTAGTGCTAGATGCCGATTTAGGGTTGGCTAATGTCGATGTGATGTTAGGGTTAAGAGTAAAACGAAACCTTTCTCATGTATTATCAGGTGAATGTGAGCTTGATGATATTATTATTACAGGCCCCCGTAATATAAAAATCATACCGGCTACTTCTGGCTCTCAATCGATGGTTGACCTTACTCCTGCTGAACATGCAGGGTTGATTCGTGCTTTTAGTGAAATGAATACTCAATTTGATGTACTGATCGTTGATACTGCAGCCGGTATCTCGGATATGGTACTGAGTTTTACTCGAGCAGCACAAGACGTAGTCTTAGTTGTTTGTGATGAACCCACGTCAATTACCGATTGTTATGCATTAATGAAACTATTAAGCCGTGATCATAATGTATTCAAATTTAAAGTTGTTGCTAATATGGTTCGTACACCTAAAGAAGGGCAACAATTATTTTCCAAGCTAACGAAAGTAACAGATAGATTTTTAGATGTAGCACTGGAGTTAGTTGGTGTTATTCCATTCGATGAAAATATTAGAAAATCAGTACGCAAACAACAAGCCATTGTTGAAGCTTTTCCTAACTCACCAGCAGCAATAGCGTTTAAGGAATTAGCAAAGAATGTTAATAGCTGGCCTATACCAAAACAAGCATCAGGTCATTTAGAGTTCTTTATTGAACAGCTACTCGATTACTAATATCTCGTTCATATTGTGTTATCAAGTAACTGATATAAATAATAAATATATAAAAATATTTTGGTGGGAATAGCAAAAAGTGGCAAAAACTAAAGCCTATAACAATTTAATTGATAAAACTGTGTTGCTTGAACAGCATACAGTGTTGGTTAAGCGAATTGCTTATCATTTACTTGCTCGATTACCGGCAAGTGTTATTGTTGATGATCTAATTCAATCAGGAATGATTGGTTTATTTGAAGCTGCAAATAACTTTGATAACACTAAAGGCGCTAGTTTTGAAACTTTTGCTGGCATCCGTATTCGAGGTGCTATGCTAGATGAAATACGCCGTGGCGACTGGACTCCTAGATCAGTACATAAAAATAGCCGCATGGTCAGTGAGGCAATTAAGCAATTAGAGGCAACATTAGGCAGAGATGTTACTGATATAGAAGTTGCTGAAAAACTTGAAATTTCATTAAATGAGTATCATCATATACTTAGTGAGGTCAGTTCTGGTAAAATACTCGGTATCGAAGACTTAGGAATGAGTGAAGATGCACTGAAGTTTGATGAAACTTATCACGGTGATGATCCGTATCAAAGTATCGAGCATAGTGCCTTTAAAGAAGGGTTAAGTGAATGTATTAGTTCTTTACCTGAACGTGAAGCTCTAGTACTGTCTCTATATTATGATGAAGAATTGAATTTACGTGAAATTGGCGCTGTACTCGATGTTAGTGAATCTCGGGTTAGTCAAATTCATAGTCAAGCAATGCATCGATTAAAAGCACGTATGCAATCTTGGCAAAATTAAGTAGAATTATAACTGTGTTAACCTATAAAAATTTTGAATGTTTCGCCGGAGGGTGCCTTGGATAAAAATATGAAAGTGCTAGTTGTTGATGATTTTTCAACAATGAGACGTATAGTAAAGAATTTGTTACGCGATTTAGGCTTTACAAACATTCAAGAAGCGGATGATGGCAGTACTGCCTTACCTATGCTTCAAAATGGTGATTTTGACTTTGTTGTAACAGATTGGAATATGCCAGGAATGCAAGGTATTGATTTGTTGAAAGCTATACGTGCAGATTCACGTTTAGCCCATATCCCAGTATTATTAATTACAGCTGAAGCGAAAAAGGAACAAATCGTTATGGCAGCTCAGGCTGGTGTTAACGGTTACATTGTTAAACCTTTTACGGCTGCAACACTCAAAGCTAAATTAAATAAAATTTTTGAACGTCTAGGTTAATTTTATTTAGACTAGCTAGTTAAAGCTACTTCAGAAAATTGATTAATTTAACTTAAGTATTAAGGACTTTGCATGAGTATGGCAATGGTGGGGCGTGTTTCTTTGGAGCAGGCTAAATCTTTAGTTGAACTTTTAGAAACAGGACAACAAGAAAAAGCTGATGCACTTGTGGCAGCGATTCAAAACCCAATTAACTCTGAACTATTTGCAGAAATAGGTAAGTTAACTCGTCAATTACATGACTCTTTAACAAATTTTCAGTTAGATTCTCGATTAAATGACTTAGCAACAGCTGAAATTCCTGATGCTAAAGAGCGTTTGAATTATGTGATTACTCGTACTGAAGAAGCTGCAAATAAAACGATGGATGCAGTTGAGTCTATTTTTCCAGTAATTGAAGATATTTCTAGTCAAGTTAGTGCAGTTAAACCTGCATGGTCTAAACTAATGAACAATGAGATAGATTTAAAAGAGTTTAAAAGTTTATGTGTTGATATTGATAGCTTATTAATTACGACAGGTAAAGAGACGGCTCATATTCATGGTTTGATGACTGATGTATTAATGGCTCAAGATTTTCAGGACTTAACAGGACAAGTTATTCGTAAAGTCATTGATTTGGTACGTGAAGTTGAAGAGAGCTTAATTAACATGTTGACGGCATTTGGTATTTCTTCAGAAGATGGACAGACTAAATCAGCGCCTAAAGTCGGTGATAACTTAGTTGAAGGGCCAATAGTTAATAAAGAAAAAAGAAATGATATTGTTGAAGATCAAGATGATGTTGATGATCTTTTATCAAGTTTAGGTTTTTAACGGGAGTTAGTGAATGTCATTTGAAGCAGATGAAGAAATTCTACAAGACTTTTTAGTCGAAGCGGGTGAAATACTCGAGCAGCTTTCGGAGCAACTCGTTGAACTTGAAAATGATGTTGATAATGCCGATTTACTTAATGCAATTTTTCGAGGTTTTCATACAGTTAAAGGTGGCGCAGGTTTTCTGGCTTTAAATGACCTTGTTGACGTTTGTCATGGTGCAGAGAATATATTTGATTTACTGCGTACTGGGCAACGTAAAGTAAATTCAGAGTTAATGGACACTATTTTATCAGCGCTTGATACTATCAATGATATGTTTGCGTTAGTGAAAAATAGAGAGGCGCTAGTACCTGCTGAAGCTGAATTATTAGCAGAATTACACCGTTTAAGTCAGCCAGAAAGCGCTGAAGCTTCTATCCCTGAAGCCCCCATCCCTGAAACTTCTCTCCCTGAAACTGAATCTGTAGATAATACAAGCTCTGATTTAGACGGGGATATGAGTGAAGATGAGTTTGAACGCTTACTTGATGAGTTACATGGCAGTGCTAGTCATTCATCTGCACCTGAACCTGCAGTTAAGCCGCCTGTTACTCCAGAGTCAAGTGATGAAATTTCTGACGATGAATTTGAGTCGTTATTGGATGAACTTCATGGTCAAGGAGCATTTTCGTCAGAAGTAAAAGAGACATCTTCTTCTATTGTAAATAATTCATCTGATGAAATAAATGATGATGAGTTTGAAAGCTTACTTGATGAATTGCACGGTAAAGGTAATGCGCCTAAAGCTAGCAGTGCAGCTTCAGTTGCGCCAACTCAACCTTCTATGGCAAAGCCTACTCCCGTGACAACAAATACGGAAAGTTCAAAGCCAGCTGCTACAGCAGAAGTAAAACCAGCGGTAAGTAAGCCACCAGTAGCTAAGAAAGCAGCGCAACCATCAACACCTCAGGGTGAAACAACCGTGCGTGTTGATACTAAACGACTTGATAAAATCATGAATATGGTTGGTGAGTTAGTATTAGTTAGAAATCGCTTAACAAGCCTTGGATTGACGTCTGATGATGAAAATTTAACCAAGGCTGTTTCAAATCTAGATGCCGTTACCACCGACTTGCAAGGTGCGGTAATGAAAACTCGTATGCAGCCTATTAAGAAAGTTTTTGGACGATTTCCTCGGGTTGTACGAGACTTAGCTCGTAGTCTTAATAAAGATATACAGTTGGTGTTGGAAGGAGAAGACACGGATTTAGACAAAAATTTAGTGGAAGCTTTAGCGGATCCTTTGGTGCATTTGGTTCGTAACTCTGTGGATCATGGGATTGAGATGCCTGATGTGCGCCAAGCTCAAGGAAAGCCACGTCAAGGTACTGTTACGTTATCAGCCTCTCAAGAAGGTGATCATATCCTGTTAACCATTAAAGATGATGGTGCGGGTATGAATGCTGAAAAGTTAAAAGAAATAGCGATGAAACGTGGTGTATTAGACGTCGATACCGCCGCAAGAATGTCAGACAAAGAAGCCTTTAGTTTGATTTTTGCGCCTGGCTTCTCAACCAAAACAGAAATTTCTGAAGTATCAGGGCGTGGCGTTGGTATGGATGTTGTTAAAACCAAAATCACCCAATTAAATGGTGCTGTTGATATTGATTCTGAGATGGGTGTAGGCACAATTTTAGAAATAAAAGTGCCACTGACGTTAGCAATATTACCAACGTTAATGGTTGTTGTTGGTGAGCAAACATTTGCATTACCTCTTGCGGCAGTTAATGAAATATTTCACTTAGATTTAACTAAAACAAATAGTGTTGATGGCCAGTTAACTATTATTGTTCGTGAAAAAGCAATTCCATTATTTTATTTAGATCAATGGCTTGTCAAAAATTATGAAAATAAAAGCCGAGAACAAGGTCATGTTGTAATAGTGCAACTAGGAAACCAACAAGTTGCTTTTGTTGTTGATCGATTAATTGGGCAAGAAGAAGTGGTTATTAAGCCACTAGATAGATTATTACATGGAACTCCAGGTATGGCGGGAGCAACTATTACCAGTGATGGTGGTATTGCGTTAATTATAGATATCCCTAATATGCTAAAATTTTATGCTAAAAAATCGCCAGTAAATAGAAAGTTGCACTCATAAAATAGAATAATTATAAAGGTAGATGAAGTAAATGACCTATAAAGTACTCGTTGTTGATGATTCAAGTTTTTTTAGACGACGAGTCACTGATATTTTAAATAAAGATCCACAGCTAGAAGTTATTGATGTTGCTGTTAATGGACAAGAGGCGGTAGATAAAGCTCTTTTACTTAAACCTGATGTCATTACTATGGACATCGAAATGCCTGTTTTGAATGGTATTGATGCAGTAAAAAAAATAATGGCGCGATCGCCTACCGCTATTTTAATGTTTTCTTCACTAACTCATCAAGGGGCCAAAGCCACTCTAGATGCTCTCGAGGCAGGAGCCTTAGATTTTTTACCTAAAAAATTTAGTGAAATAGCACAAAATAGTGATGAGGCGGGTAGTCTATTACGACAACGTGTAATTCAACTCGCAAAAAAAGGTGGTGTATCTAGACGTCATCTATCAAGAGAACGCACTACACTAGTAAATCGTAATATAAGCAGTAAAGTACCGGCTGGTACTCGAAAGCCGATTGTACCTGAAACTCCTATTAGTAGTCAGAAACAAGCCTCATCGCTTAAAACTTCTTCTGGAAAAAAATATAATTTATTAGCAATAGGTACCTCTACAGGGGGACCTGTAGCATTACAAAAAATATTAACGCAATTACCTCAAGATTTTCCATTGCCAATTATTTTAATTCAACATATGCCGGCAACTTTTACTAATGCATTTGCTAGTAGGTTAAACTCTTTATGTAAAATTAACGTAAAAGAAGCAAGTGATGGCGATACGCTTATGCCAGGTTGTGCATATTTAGCACCAGGTGGCCGTCAAATGATTATTACGGGTAAAGAGCAACATGCCAAAATTAAAATCATGGATGATACCTCTGAAAAAATCACTTTTAGACCGAGTGTGGATGTGAGTTTTGGTTCTGCAGGTAAAGTATTTGGTGGTAATGTCTTAGGTGTTATCTTAACAGGAATGGGGGCTGATGGTAGAGAAGGTTCTCGTATGTTAAAAGCGAGTGGTTCTACAATCTGGGCGCAAGATGAACAAAGTTGTGTCGTATATGGTATGCCACAAGCGGTAACAGTTGCAGGTATTTCTCAATTATCTCTACCTTTAGATGCTATCGCGAGCTCTATTCTTAAGGAAATAAGGCATGGATAGGCTCAGTATTGCTGGACTTTTACTTGCTTTATTTGCTATTTATTTAGGTTTCATGCTTGATGGCGGCTCTATCGGTGCATTATTTGAGTTACCTGCATTGATTATTGTTGTTGGTGGTACTGTAGGGGCTGTTATGTTGCAGTCTTCAAGTCGTCAATTTTATCATGCGTTTTCCTTATTAAAGTGGGTATTTACTCCGCCTACCTATGATATTGATGAAGGAATAAAAAAAATTGTTCTTTGGGCGAGTAAGTCCAGAGAGAGTGGTTATTTATCGCTTGAAATTATAGCACTTGATGAAGAGGATAGTTATACCCAAAAAGGCTTGAATTTACTCGTTGATGGAGCTGATATTGAAGATATACGTGTGTCTCTTGAGCTAGATTTAGATTTATATCGAGAGCATAATTTACGCTCAGCAAATGTTTTCGAATCGATGGGCGGCTATAGCCCAACTATTGGTATTCTTGGTGCTGTATTAGGTTTAGTACATGCAATGGGGAACTTAACTGAGCCCGAAATGCTTGGGCAAGGTATTGCTACTGCGTTTATTGCTACTATTTATGGCGTTGGTTTTGCTAACTTAATTTATCTGCCGGTTGCCAATAAGATAAAAGAAATCGTTCATCAACAAACTATGTATAGAGAAATGATCTTTGAAGGGTTGATCGCCATTGCTAATGGAGAAAACCCACACGCGATAGAAAATAAACTTTCAGCGTTTAGGTTAGAGCAGTGAAACGATTGCGTAAAAGAAGGCATAACGTAGAACACGATAATGTTCATCGTTGGTTGGTTTCTTATGCTGATTATATGACGCTTCTTTTTGCATTATTTGTCGTGTTATATGCAATGGCAATGGTAAATGATAAAGCTTTTGAAAGTATTACAGAATCAGTTGGCCATGTTTTTCAGGCAAATGATAAAAAAATAAAAAATCGAGGACATGGCGACGATATCCTTGATGTTAATACGAGTAAATCTAATAAAATATTATTTGGAAATGGGATAGTCGAAGAAGCGGGTCCTGAGTTATTTGATGATGAGAAAGATTTATTAAATATTTCAGCTGAACAACTCGGGAGTAATTTAACATCCTTAGAAGCTGATTTACACACAGCACTTTTTGATCTTATAGAGTCAGGATTTTCTCAGGTAAAAATTGATGGTGATTGGTTAGAGATAGAACTTAATAGTGGCTTATTATTTCCGAGCGGTTCATCTTCTGTCACTAATACTGCGTCTAATATCTTAGGTATTGTTTATGATGTTATTGGCGATGTTAATAACTTTGTTAGAGTAAGAGGCTATACTGATAATCAAGCAATTAACACTGAAATCTTTTCATCTAACTGGGAGTTATCTGTTTTTCGGGCAACGGCTATTTTACGTGAATTGGAAAAGATAGGAGTTAACCCTGCTCGTATGGCGATAGAAGGCTATGGGCAATACTCACCGAGTGCCGATAATACTACAGCTGAAGGACGAGCACGGAATAGAAAAGTTGTGATTGCGGTTTCGAAATATGGTTTGAAAAAAGTAGAAGCATTGGCAGCACCTAGTAATTCGATTGAAGAAGTTAAAGATAAAATGAACGTTGTAGAGGCAAATGGTAATACAGGTAAAGTCCAAGTTATTCAGTTGCCCGGTGGAGGGATCAGAATTACAACACGAAATAATAATGAGAGCTCTTCAGAAGACAAGATTCAACAAAGCAATAATCAACAAAATGATGATAATTAAATATAGGAATAACTATTGGAAGTTTGGGCTGTAGCAAATCAAAAAGGCGGTGTGGGCAAAACAACAACTACTATTGCTTTAGCTGGTCTATTAGCTGAGTGTGGTAAAAAGGTATTACTTGTAGATACAGACCCACACGCTTCTTTAAGTTACTATTTTGGTATTGAATCTGAAGATTTAGACTTGAGTGTTTATGATTTATTCGTTCAAGTTGCATCTAAAGAGCAAATACTACAAAGTTTATGTCCGACACAATATAGTAATATTGACATATTACCGGCAACTATGGGCTTAGCAACCTTAGATCGCTCATTAGGTGCCAGAAATGGTATGGGGTTAGTGTTAAAAAAGGCAATGTTAAAATTGTCGCAAAGTTATGATTATGTGTTGATAGACTGTCCGCCTATTATAGGTGTGCTTATGGTTAATGCATTAGCTGCGTCAGATAGAATAATAGTACCAGTACAAACAGAGTTTTTAGCATTGAAAGGCTTAGAACGTATGGTTAAAACTATGGATATGATGGCAATAGAACAAGGGAAACCCTTTAATTATACTATTGTGGGAACAATGTTTGATAAGCGAACTAAAGCATCACTCTTAGCTTATAAACATTTACAGAAAACCTATCCAAATAACATTTGGCCAAATATTATCCCTGTTGATACAAATTTTAGAAATGCAAGTTTAGCACAGAAAGTCCCCTCACATTATTCACCAAATTCTAGGGGTGTTTTTTCCTATAAAAATTTATTGGATTATTTATTGAAGCCATCGCAAAGAAGTATCAAATAGATGTCAAAATCATTAGCAGCTAGTAAAAAAGTTATGAAAAATTATCTGTCAGAATTATTGACAGATAAGCCTCCTATGGAAGATAGCAGTAGACATGATTTACCGGAAAGAAAGGATAGTAAATCAATTGAAGAACAACGGTTAGAAAATCTGCTAAAGAATGTTAATGCTGAATTAAATATTAAAGAAACGAGTGTTTCAACAACAAAGAGTTTAAATAAAGTAATTGATACTAAAAAAATATCAATTGATGAAGGAACTCCAGAACAACGTCAAGATACCATAGTTGCACAAAAAAGCTCAGCTAGTTTACCTCCACAAGAAGATAAAACTTATCGTAATGGTGATTTTCAGGCATTGTTTTTTAATGTTGGTGGTTTAACTGTTGCAGTGCCGTTAGTTGAATTAGGTGGTATTCATCCGATAGAAAAAACAACGGCATTAATGGGAAAACCTGAATGGTATAAAGGTGTAATGTTATATCGAGATGAAAAAATTAATGTTGTTGATACTGCCTTATGGGTAATGCCCGAAAAGTGCGATGAAAAGATGAAAGATTCATTAAATTACCAGTATGTGATCATGCTAGGAAATAGTGCTTGGGGTTTAACAGCAGAAAATCTAGTTGATACCGTTGTTTTAAAGCAAGATGAAGTAAAGTGGTTAGATGCACCAAGTAAGCGACCTTGGTTAGCTGGCTTAGTAAAGGATAAAATGTGCGCCTTACTTGATGTAAATTCATTAATTCAATTACTTAATGATGGTAGCGGAATTCATCAAGATGATTAATAATGTCATTAGTAAGCTTTAATCGACAAATACGAAATAATAATTAACTTAAAAGATAAGTTAAAAAGTCTTAAATAATTGAGGGGCAAGTGGTATGTCTGACGAAAAACGCAGTTTAAGCGGTAAAAAAGGTGAAAATGATGAAGTACTTCAATGGGTAACGTTCAAATTAGAGAATGAAACTTATGGTATTAACGTTATGCAAGTACAAGAAATTCTACGTTACAGTGAAGTAGCGCCTGTACCTGGAGCTCCAGTTTATGTACTTGGAATCATTAATTTACGTGGTAATGTTGTCACTGTGATTGATACTCGCTCTCGTTTTGGTTTAGAGCCTAGTGATGTTACTGATAATACTCGTGTCGTTGTTATTGAGTTAGAACAACAAGTGATAGGTATATTGGTTGATAGTGCTTCCGAGGTTGTTTACCTTAAAGCCTCTGAGATTGATGATGCACCGAATGTAGGTAATGAAGAGAGTGCTCAGTTTATACAAGGTGTATCTAATCGTGATGGTGAACTACTTATTTTAGTCGATTTAGATAAACTATTATCAGATGAAGAGTGGGATGAACTAAAACAGTTCTAATCGTTTTTTGAACGTCAGCAGGTGAGTATGTGCCAAGATATTGGTTTATTCAGTATCTTACATTTTACTTCCTGTTAACCATATTCTTTAATAAATTATTTTGCATTGGTGAATGGTAACACTTGTTTAATTACGTTTTTTGGAAATTACTCTTATTATGATTGTTATACAGACCCGTAAGTTAGCCTATTTATGTCTTTGCTAGCAGTGCCTATTATTGCCATCGTTGCACTTGTTATTAGTATCTTATGTTTGGTTATTATTTTTGTTTTAATAACCCGGCACAGCACTAAGTTTGCTGTTTATGAGTCTCAATCGCAAGCCCATGAATTACTCGTGAATAGCTTGCAATCAGCCAACGACGATTTAAATGCGAGGATACGTAATCTATCTCTACAGCAAGAAAAATCATTAACTGATAACACATTTGTATCTAAGCAGTTAGAGCATAGAATTAAGGCTATTCAATCTCAATTGAACTCCCAACAAGATCTTATCTCGCAATTACAAACTGATAAAGGTGATGATAAATTCTACTCTCGAGCAATAAAGTTAGCGAAGATAGGTGCTGATATTGACGAAATTGTAACTGAGTGCGAACTTCCTTACGCCGAAGTTGAAATGTTAATCTCTGTTTATCAAAATAAAGCTAAGGGCTAGTGTTTTCTGAAATAAAAACAAGTTAAACTAGTTCTCTTTATACCTATACCTTTATTAATATTTCTTTACTCATATTAATTAGCATTAACATGGCAAGGAACAATCCCCGTGAAAGACGCTTTAAGCCACTCTATTAGAATTTTATTTTTACTTTCTTTTTTTATTTTATCTGGATGTTCAACTACCCCTTCAGCTCAGGAAGGTTTAAGTGATCCAAGAGATCCTCTAGAGTCTATCAATAGGCCTTTTTGGACTTTTACTTGGGATTATGCCGATAAGTATGTTGCTAAGCCGTTGTCTGAATTTTATACCACCAATATGCCCATTTTTTTACGAACGGGCTTACATAATATGGCATTAAATTTAAATGAACCTGCAAGTATTATTAATAACTTACTACAATTAAAAATGGAAAATGCCGCTAAAGCAACGGGACGCTTTGTACTCAATTCTACTATAGGTTTATTTGGTTTTTATGATCCTGCAAGTGATTTTGAATGGTCTACTGAACAAGAAGAGTTTGGTGAAGTATTAGGAGTTTATGGTGTCGGAGATGGCCCATACATTGTTATACCCGGGCTTGGTCCTAGCTCTGTTCGAGAAGAAGTAGGTGATTACGTCGATCGTTTATATTGGCCTTTAGCTGTTATTGATTTTTGGCCAAATGTAGTGCGTTTAGGGATTATCGGTTTAGAAAGTCGATCGTCAATAAAAGATCAAGAGCAGTTACTGGAAAATTCTACAGACTCCTATGAGTTTATTAAAAATGCATACTTTCAAAATATGAATTATCGTGTGTATGATGGTAATCCCCCCATCGTTATTGATGAAGATGAAGAAGCTGCAATAGATGCACTTTTAGATGAATTTGAAGATTAACATTAAAAAGTTATAAACATATACCGAAGTTAGCCGTAATTTGTTAGAATTGCGGCAATTTTTTACTCTTATCATTTGATTGGCTTCTTGTTAACAGAAAATAGCACAGTCAATTTGATATAAACTTTATTGGAAACAGTTAGATGAATATTATTGAAGGTTCATTTCAAGCTAAAGGCAAAAAATTTGCCATTGTTGTGTCGCGTTTTAATCACTTTATAGTTGATAGCTTACTTGATGGTGCAGTTGATGCACTTAAGCGTCACGGTAGTGTTGCTGATAGTGATATTACTATTGTTCGTGTGCCAGGTGCTTACGAATTACCATTAGCAGCTAAAAAACTTGCTAAAAAAGGTGATTTTGATGCAATTATCGCCATTGGTGCTGTTATTCGTGGTGGTACGCCACACTTTGATTTTGTTGCTGGTGAGTGTAACAAAGGTTTAGCACAAGTTTGTTTAGAATCAGAAATACCTGTTTCTTTTGGTGTTATTACAACTGATTCCATTGAACAAGCTATTGAACGTGCTGGAACTAAAGCGGGTAATAAGGGTGCAGAAGCAGCTCTTGGCGCATTAGAAATGGTTAACGTTCTTTCTCAAATTTAGGATACATATTGTGAAACCTTCTCCTAGAAGAAAAGCACGTGAACTAGCGGTTCAAGCTGTTTATTCATGGCAAATTAGTCAAAACTCAGTTAATGACGTGGAACTTAATTTCATTTCAGAAAATAGCAAACGTCGTTTTGATATTGAATACTTTCAACAACTTTTACGTGGTGTAACGGGCAATATAGCTGGATTAGATCTTGCCATTTCGCCACATGTTGATAGACCAATTGATGATATTGATCATGTTGAAAAGGCAATATTACGTGTTGCTGTATACGAATTAAGTGAATGCCAAGACGTACCTTATCGCGTGGTCATTAATGAAGCGATTGAATTAGCGAAATTGTTTGCTGCTGATGATAGCCATAAATTTATTAATGGCGTTTTAGATAAAGCTGTAAAATTAATTCGCCCTCAAGAGTAATAAATCTTTATGCCAAAGAGTAAATAGTTAGTGCTATGAAAGAATTTGAACTCATAAAAGAATTCTTCACCAAGCAAGCAGTACAAAGAAAAGACGTACTTCTTGGAATAGGTGATGATTGTGCAGTAGTTTCTTGTACTAAAAATCAAAAAATTGTTGTCACTACGGATACGTTGGTTGCTGGCGTTCATTTTCCTTTAGGTACCGCAGCGAGAGCTATTGGTCATAAAGCTGTTGCGGTAAATTTATCAGATATTGCTGCGATGGGTGCAAAGCCTAGTTGGATATCATTAGCTATTACTGTACCTGAAGTGAATGATGAGTGGCTTACTGATTTTTGCTCAGGTGTTTTTGAGCTTTGTGAATTCTATAATGTAGAGCTTATTGGTGGTGACACTACGCAAGGGCCATTAAGTATAACGATAACAGCACAGGGGTTAACGGCTGAAGATCAATATTTAACGCGCTCTGGTGCTAAAGCCGGTGACTGGCTTTATGTTACCGGTGACTTAGGCGATGCTGCTTTAGCGTTATTACATCTCAAAGAAGGTGTTTTAACGGATAGCGAAGCTATTGAACATGTTCAAAGAAAATTAGATTATCCAAGGCCACGTGTACTTGCAGGTCAAGCTTTACGTGAATATGCTTCAGCGGCAATAGACATTTCTGATGGCTTACTTGCTGATCTAGGACATATCTGCCAAGCTTCAAATGTTGGTGCAAATGTTGTTTTAGATGCTATTCCCTTATCTGAAACTATGAAAAAATCACAATTGTTTGAAGATGCGGTGGAGTTAGCACTTAATGGTGGCGATGATTATGAATTATTGTTTACCGTTTCTGAAGATAAAAAAGTCGGATTAGAAACTGCGTTATCTCATACAAGTACTTCGGTCACTTGTATAGGACAAATAAATGCATCGCAAACTATTTCTACTACATTGAATAATAAACCAGTAGCAATTAAAAGCTCAGGTTTTCAACATTTTTCTTCACAATAAATAACTTCTAATAGCGTCGGCATAACTATGAAAAATTCCCAATCAAAGGTTTTGTTTGATCTTAAACAACCGGTTCAGTTTTTGGCTTTAGGGTTTGGTAGTGGTTTAGCCCCTAAAGCACCGGGTACTTTTGGTACCTTAGCAGCAGTTCCGCTTTTTTTACTGTTAGCATTGTTAACACCAACATACTATTTAGCTGCGGTAATTGTTATGAGTGTCGCCGGTATTTATATCTGTGGTAAAGCGGCAAATGATGTAGGAGTTCATGATCACCCAGCCATTGTATGGGATGAATTTGTTGGCTATTTTATAACAATGTTTATGGTGCCTGTCAGTTGGCAAACTGTTTTAGTTGGCTTTTTATTATTTCGAGTCTTTGATATTTTAAAACCTTGGCCTATTTCTTTTATTGATAAGAAAATGTCAGGTGGGGCGGGTATCATGTTTGATGATATTCTAGCAGGTATATTTTCTTTAATTATCATGCATTTAATCTTTTAATTCTACACTGTGTTTTTACTTACAATTTCTTAATCTAGATCAATAGCAATTATCCTGATTTTAAGCTACTTTTAAATAGAGGGTAAATAAAAATAACTAGGCAGAGGTTGTTTTTTATTTTTATGCCCTCAACTATTTATTAAGACGTTACATTTTACAACGTTTAATCTCAGCTTTACTTCACAGTACTGTTTAAAGTAAATGTTAAAAGGAATACCTATGAAAATAAATCTTTCTGGTCACCACGTTGAAATTTCTGCTTCAGTAAAAGAAGACATCGATGCAAAATTTTCTAAAATTGCAAGTCATTTTCCAACATTAATTGCCTTAGACGTTATCGTGTCTAAAGAGCATAATCAACATCAGGTTGAAGTAACAACAAACTATGAAGGTGGACGTATATCAGTAAAAGGAATTGATGATGTAATGTACCCAGCCATTGCCAGTGCAATTAAAAAACTTGATGCGGCCTTAAAACATCGTAAAGGTCAGTTAAAAGCTAATTTACATGAAAAACCTCAAAGTACAGCGCCAGAAATAGCACATGAGAAAGTGCAAGAGATGAATTTATCATAATCGTATAACGTAATATTAATAAATTTAAAACTAGAAAAGCTGTGAAATAATTCATAGCTTTTTTTTTGACTATTTTGATGGCTTAACTTTCTTCAGTTTCTTTTGAAGCTGCTTCTTCTAATGCCAATTTTTCTCTTTCTGCTTTAGATATATAACGAGGCTTATTACTGGTATGTAATTTAGCATTCGCTTTTTTTTGCTTCTTTTTTAGTGTGTCATTAATTTTCTTTTTACGATTCATAGTTTATTCTTTCGTGTTAAATAGCTGAAAAGGTCGATTGCTGTTATTATGCGCTTATTCACTTTCCCTTGAAAGTTTATTATATCTTAAATTATTTCAATTTGAACAATACAGAGGCACAACCTTGAGCGAAACAACTACTAACGGCAAAGGCTCATTAGCTTTTTCTTCACTAAACCTGCATAAAGATTTAGTGCAAAACTTATCTTCTCTTGGCTATCAAGAAATGACGCCAATACAAGCACAAAGTTTACCTGAAATGTTAATGGGTAAAGATGTTATTGCTCAAGCTAAAACAGGCTCAGGTAAAACCGCTGCTTTTGGTTTAGCTTTACTAGAAAAACTAGAAGTTAAACGTTTTAGAATTCAGTCTATGATACTTTGCCCTACGCGCGAATTAGCAGATCAAGTAGCAAAAGAAATTCGTAAACTTGCCCGCGCAGTACATAATATAAAAGTACTTACGCTATGCGGTGGCACACCATTTGGTCCTCAAATTGGCTCATTAGAACATGGTGCTCATATTATTGTAGGAACGCCTGGCCGAATTGAAGAACATGTCATTAAAGGCACACTCAAGTTAGATGATTTAAACTTATTAATACTTGATGAAGCCGACCGTATGTTAGAAATGGGCTTTGAAGCAGCACTTGATAATATTGTTGAGCGCACGCCGCTTGATCGCCAAACCTTGCTATTTAGCGCAACTTTTCCGAAACAAATTCAAGCGATCAGTGAAAGTATAATGACTGAACCAGTGATTATAAAAGTGAGCACTGAGGAAGATCAATCTAATATATCGCAAGAGTTCTTCCATGTTGAAGATGACATAGAACGATTTGAAGCACTACGCTTAATACTGCTTGATAACCCAGTAGAGTCTACTGTTATTTTTTGTAATACCAAAAAAGAGACCCAAGCCGTTTGCAATAAATTACATGATGATGGCTTTAGCGTTTTAGCATTACATGGCGATTTAGAGCAAAAAGACAGAGATCAAACTTTATTACGCTTTGCTAATAAAAGTGCTGCCATATTAGTGGCTACTGATGTTGCAGCTAGGGGGTTAGACATAGACTCTCTTGACTTAGTTGTTAACTATAATATAGCACATGACAGTGAAGTACATATTCACCGTATTGGCCG
>Ga0193951_1000058_pt1 | contig 43783 bp, 38 predicted proteins | sample BB_2_MG_FD_140370 | JGI IMG/M metagenome (GOLD analysis project Ga0193951, IMG submission 140370) | Microbial mat bacterial communities from the Broadkill River, Lewes, Delaware, United States - BB_2_MG | ecosystem: Environmental > Aquatic > Freshwater > River > Microbial mats | place: USA...
AAAAACTATTAACGGATAAATAACATTTAAAATGGCACATCCAAAGCGTAAAATATCGAAAACAAGAAGAGATAAAAGAAGAACACATTATAAAGCTTCTGTACCTCAAATAGCAACTTGCCCAACTACTGGTGAGCCACACTTATACCATAGAGCACACTGGTTCGAAGGTAAATTATATTACAGAGGTCAAGTGCTTATTGACAACTCAGTTGAAGAAGAAAACGTAGCATAAGTATTATGCACGCATACAAGAAAACGCTCCTATGTGAGCGTTTTTTTTGTTATTATTTTTTGAATACAGCAAAAACCACTTACTTTGCGTTACTATTTGCCAAAAAACGGGGAAAATTGATTTAAACCTTACTTGTTTTATCAATTTTTCATACTTTTAATTAATCTAAAAGCTAATAATGAGTAAAATCACAGCGGCAATTACAGCTGTCGGAGGCTATGTTCCTGAATATGTTTTAACGAACAAAATCCTCGAAACCATGGTCGAAACTAATGACGAGTGGATCACCTCAAGAACAGGGATAAAAGAACGTAGAATTCTTAAAGAAGATGGAAAAGGAACTTCGTATTTAGCCATTAAAGCGGCCGAAGACCTTATTCAGAAAAAAGGGTTAGACCCAAAAGAAATAGACTTGGTTATTGTCTGTACCGCATCTCCCGATATGAAAGCAGCTTCAACCGCAGCTTACACAGCAACCGAAATTGGAGCGGTAAATGCATTTTCATACGACTTAGAAGCAGCTTGTTCTAGTTTTCTTTTTGGTATGTCTACGGCATCTGCTTATATAGAATCTGGGCGTTACAAAAAAATCCTTTTAATAGGAGCCGATAAAAATTCATCATTTATAAACTATAAAGACAGAGCAACATGTATTATCTTCGGTGATGGTGCAGGTGCTGTACTTTTTGAACCTAACGAGGAAGGTTTAGGACTTCAAGATGAATTACTTCGTAGTAATGGTGAGGGGAGAGAGTTCTTACAAGCAACTTATGGTGGTTCTTCTTACCCTATAAATAAAGATACTTTTGAGGAAGGGAAACACTATGTTTTCCAAGACGGAAAAACCGTGTTTAAAAATGCTGTATTTAATATGGCAGATGTCGCAGAAAAGATTATGAAAAGAAATGATCTTGTCAACGATGACATAGCATGGTTAGCAGCACACCAAGCTAATAAACGTATTATTGATGCGACGGCTAATAGAATAAAATTAGAAGACGATAAAGTAATGATGAACATACAGAGGTATGGAAATACCACTTCTGCAACGTTACCATTATTATTGTTTGATTACGAATCACAACTTAAAAAAGGTGATAAAATAATATTTGCTGCCTTTGGTGGCGGATTTACTTGGGGCTCAATTTATTTTAAATGGGCTTATAACTCCTAATTAAAACTAACTAATCAAAATATCTAAAATTATGGATATCAAAGAAATTCAAAACTTAATAAAATTTGTTGCCAAGTCTGGGGCAAACGAGGTTAAGTTAGAGATGGACGATGTTAAAATTACTATTAGAACAGGTTCAGAAAACGAGACTACAATTGTACAACAAGTGCCAATGCAAGCAGCACCAGTTATGCAACAACAAGTGTCAGCACAACCTGCTGCCGCACCAGTTCAAGAAACAGCAGCTCCAGCAACAGAAGATTCAAAATATATAACTATTAAATCTCCTATTATTGGAACATTTTACCGTAAACCTTCACCAGACAAACCTGTATTTGTAGAGGTAGGTACTGATATTAAAGAAGGTGATGTGCTTTGTGTGATTGAAGCCATGAAACTATTTAACGAAATTGAATCAGAGATTTCTGGTAAAATTGTAAAAGTATTGGTAGATGATGCATCTCCAGTAGAATTCGATCAGCCATTATTTTTGGTAGATCCATCATAACCAAATTTAAAATTCCAAAACATAAATCCCAACCTGTTGGAATTTGGAATTTGAAATTTTAAATACTTTAAAGTTATGTTTAAAAAAATATTAATTGCCAATAGAGGGGAAATAGCACTTCGTGTTATTAGAACTTGTAAAGAAATGGGCATTAAAACTGTTGCGGTATATTCTACTGCAGATGCAGAAAGTCTTCACGTTAAGTTTGCCGACGAAGCGGTTTGTATTGGGCCAGCTCCTAGTAGCGAATCATATCTTAAAATAGCTAATATCATAGCAGCAGCAGAGATAACTAACGCGGACGCCATACATCCTGGTTACGGGTTTTTATCTGAAAATGCAAAGTTTTCAAAAATATGTGAAGAGCATGGTATAAAATTCATCGGAGCATCTGAAGAGATGATTAACCGAATGGGTGATAAGGCTAATGCCAAAGCGACAATGAAAGCTGCAGGTGTGCCCTGTGTACCTGGTAGCGATGGTATTATAGAAACGTTTGAAGACTGTGTAAAAGTCGCTAAAGAAACCGGTTATCCTGTAATGCTAAAAGCATCTGCAGGTGGTGGTGGAAAAGGTATGCGTGCCGTATGGAAGCCAGAAGATTTACAAAATGCATGGGAGTCTGCACGTTCAGAATCCAAAGCTGCATTTGGTAATGATGATATGTATATGGAAAAGCTTATTGAAGAGCCTCGACATATCGAAATACAAATTGTTGGTGATTCTAGAGGAAAAGCCTGTCACTTATCAGAACGTGATTGTTCTATCCAAAGACGTCATCAAAAATTAACAGAAGAAGTACCTTCTCCATTTATGACTGATAAGTTGAGGAATAAAATGGGTAAAGCTGCTGTAAAAGCTGCAGAGTATATTAAATATGAAGGTGCAGGTACAGTAGAGTTTTTGGTAGATAAGCATAGGGATTTCTACTTTATGGAAATGAATACCCGTATCCAAGTAGAACACCCAATAACAGAACAAGTTATTGATTTCGATTTAATACGTGAGCAAATATTAGTAGCTGCAGGAGTGCCAATTTCTGGTAAAAACTATACACCAAACTTACATTCAATTGAGTGTAGAATTAATGCAGAAGATCCGTTTAATGATTTTAGACCTTCACCAGGTAGAATTACAACACTTCATGCACCTGGTGGCCACGGAGTTCGTTTAGATACTCATGTGTATGCTGGTTATAGTATTCCTCCAAATTACGATTCTATGATTGCTAAGTTAATTACAACTGCTCAAACAAGAGAAGAAGCAATTAACAAAATGAAGCGTGCCTTAGATGAATTTGTGATTGAAGGTATTAAAACCACCATTCCATTTCATAGACAACTAATGGATCATCCAGAGTACTTAGCAGGTAATTATACTACTAAGTTTATGGAAGACTTTAAGTTAGATAAACAAATTGAAGACTAAATAAAAACCCAAACATTATGTTTGGGTTTTTTAGTTTTAAAGGGTGTTAAAATGTATAGTGTTTTTAAGGCTTAAAACGTATTTTAATTTAAATAGCGTAACTTTATGAGCTACAAATTAAATAAAAGATTATGCTTAAAAATTATATTTTAAAAATAAGCACAGTTGCTATTATGCTTTTTTCAATGTCTGCTCAAAGTCAAAACTTTACGACATTATGGACTCCAATGAGTGCAATAAAGGCTAAACAATCTGAACAAGTTCTACGAAAAATAAACCTTAAATCTGAAGAGTTTTTTCAATTAAATATTGAAGAGTTAAAAGCTAAAGTTGAGAATATTGGACATAGAGAAAACCCAGGGAATACTGTAATTTCTTTTCCTGATTCAGAAGGTAAATTAAATCAATTTAGAGTTTTTGAAGCTTCAGTAATGGAACCAGAATTACAAGAGCAATATCCAAATATGAGAACGTATGTTGGTCAAGGAATTGATAATCCTACGGAAATTATAAGATTTAGCATTACCCCTAAAGGTTTTCATGGAATGACGTTAAGTACTCCTAATGGTACTGAATTTATTGATCCTTTTTCTAAAGAGGGGAATATTTATACAGTGTATTCTAAAAGAAATTTAGTAGATAGAAATTTTGATTTTGAATGTGGTGTTATTAGTGATCCACTGTTGAATACTACTGATTTTGAAACTCCATTAGCTAGAAATGCAAACGATGGTACCTTAAGAAATTATCGTCTTGCGGTTGCTTGTACAGGAGAATATACGCAGTTTCATGGTGGTACATTTGCTGATGCGTTGTCTGCTATAGTGGTAACTATTAATAGAGTGAATAGTGTCTATGAACGCGATTTGTCAATTACCCTAACCTTGGTTGCAAATAATTCTAGTATAATTTACACTAATGGTAGTACCGATCCATTTGAAAACAATAATGAATCTATTTTAATTAATCAAAGTCAGAGTATAATTAATTCTGCCATAGGCTCGAGTAATTACGATATTGGTCATACTTTTAGTACAGGAGCTGGAGGACTGGCAGGTTTGGGTGTCACGTGCGTAAATAGTGCTAAAGCGCGTGGTGTAACGGGTGTTAATCAGCCTGTTGGAGATGCCTTTGATATTGATTATGTGGCCCACGAAATCGGACATCAATTTGGTGCGCCACATACCTTCAATGGTACTGTTGGTAACTGTTCAGGTGGTAATAGATCTGGTTCTAATGCTTATGAGCCTGGGAGTGGTTCTACAATTATGGCTTATGCTGGTATTTGTGGTTCTGATAATATACAGATAGGGAGTGATGCTTATTTTCATCAGAACAGTATTAACAAAATTTGGTCTCATGTTACAAGTACAGGTGCTTGTCCCGTAAATAGAACGTCAACAGGCAATACTGAGCCAGTGGCTGAAGCAGGTGCCAATTACACTATTCCTCAAGGAACACCGTATAAGTTAGATGGAAGTGGCTCTTCAGATGTAGATGGTATGTCTACTTTAACATATACATGGGAACAATATGATTTAGGTACAGCAGGACTACCGACTGAAACTTCAGTTACTGGACCATTAGTTAGGTCTTTTGAAGGTACTGAAAACCCAGTAAGATATGTGCCTAGACTTTCAGATGTTTTAACTAATGGAGGTACATCTACGACATGGGAAAAATTAGCAACGATTAATAGAGCGATTAATTATGTCTTAACAGTACGGGATAATGATGGAAGAGGAGGTCAAACCGACTCAGATCAAATGACTATTACCAATACTGCATCAGCAGGTCCGTTTACAGTGACGTCTCAAAATACAAATCAAATAGTATGGACGCCAGGTGAAACAGAAACCATAACTTGGAATGTGGCTGGTACAACAGGTAACGGAGTTAATGCCGCAAATGTTAACATATTACTTTCAACAGACGAAGGCTTAACCTACGATACTGTTTTGGCTTCTAATGTACCAAATGATGGCTCGCATTCTATTACTGTACCTAATGTAAGCGCACCTAAATGTAGAATTATGGTAGAAGGTGCTGGAAATATATTTTATAACCTAAATACGTCTTTTTTTGCAATTGGTAATTATGCTTATGAAACTGTAGAGGTATGTGAAAGTTATGTATACAATTTTGGAGGTACACCAGTTCCAGAAAATGCTTCGTCTTACAGTGCTTTTTCGTTAGAAATGCCTGCTTCTTTTATAATGACAGATGCAAATATTTCCGTAGATATAACACACCCTAACAGTGGTGATTTATTTTATGGCTTTAGACATCCAGCTTATGCTGGTTCATTTCTTATTAGATTAGCCTCTCAAGAATGTCCTGGTAGCGCTAATCCTAATTTTGTTTTTGACGATGAAGGTGCTGCAATCAATTGTTCTACTATAAGCAATGGTAATAGTGTAGTGCCGGAAGATGCATTATCTGCAGTAGATGGTACCAACTCTCAAGGAAATTGGGTGTTCTATATCTTTGATAGTACAGTTAATGGTACTAATGGTACTCTAAATACAGTAACTATTGAGGTTTGTGAAAATTCTGTGGAAGCGGTATTGTCTGTAGAGGATAATGAATTAGACCAATTAAGTATTTATCCTAATCCAAATAATGGAGAATTCAACATTGAGTTTAATTCCAAATCAGGTGAAGCTATTTCTGTTGCTGTGTATGATATTAGAGGACGATCAATTTATGCAAAAAACTATGATAGTGTTGGTCGATTTAACGAAGCAATTCAACTTAATAATGCACAATCAGGCGTCTATTTGTTAACGATTATTGATGGCACACAAAAAGTCACTAAGAAAATAATAGTAGATTAAAAATTTATTTTATTACTTTAAAAGCTCCTAATTAAGGAGCTTTTTTTATGTTATGAATTTATCATATTGGGAAATAAAAAATTGGCTTTCTCACATCGATTATGTGATTGTCGGAAGCGGTATTGTAGGGCTCAATTGTGCCTTACGGCTTAAGCAGCGATGTCCTAAATCTAAGGTTCTTGTGCTTGAGAAAGGAATGCTACCACAAGGAGCAAGTACTAAAAATGCAGGTTTTGCATGTTTTGGTAGTATAAGTGAAATTATCGATGACTTAAAATACCACTCGGAAATTGAGGTATTAGATTTAATTAAGAAGCGAATTAATGGACTTCAATTACTCCGTGAAACACTTGGAGACGAAACTATAGGTTATCAAAATCTTGGAGGTTATGAGTTGTTTTTAGATTCTGATGATACTTTGTATAATTCTTGTATTGAGGGGCAAGACGACATTAATCAGTTTTTACAGCCACTATTTAATACTAAAGTGTTTTACTTTAAAGAAAACAATATCGGCTTTAAAAAGGTAAAATCTAAATACTGTTTCAATCCTTTCGAAGGACAGATAGATACAGGAAAAATGATGGATGCTTTATTACAAAAAGTACAATCTTTAGGTGTAAAAATATTAAATAATATTACTGTTAAAGCTTTTTTTGAAACTTTAAATTCGGTAAAAATTGAAACAGATCATTTCGATTTCACAGCAAAAAAACTATGTATTGCTACTAACGGATTTTCAAAGCAACTCAATATATCAGGAGTAAAACCAGCAAGAGCTCAGGTTTTAATAACAAAGCCAATTGAGAATTTACATATTAACGGAACGTTTCACTTAGATGAAGGGTATTATTACTTTAGAAATATTGATAATAGAATTTTGTTAGGAGGAGGACGGAATCTCGATTTTAAAACTGAAGAAACTACTGTGTTTCGAGAAACAGACCTAATTCAAAATAAACTCGAAGACCTTCTAAAAACGACCATTATACCAGATATAAAGTTTGAAATTGATCATCGATGGTCTGGAATTATGGGAGTCGGTAAACAGAAAAAACCAATGGTAAAACAAGTTTCTAACAATGTGTTTTGTGGAGTACGTTTGGGAGGCATGGGAATTGCAATTGGCAGTAGTATTGGCAAAGCATTAGCAGATTTAATAGATTAATTTATGAAACGCATTTTAAGATTTTTTATTAAACTCTTGCTGTGGTTTATTGTGCTTTCGGTCGGTATAGTGGTTGTGTTTAAATATGTTCCAGTTCCTTTTACTCCATTAATGGTTGTGCGCTATATTGAAAATACTGATGAAACCAAAACATGGAAACACAATTGGGTGCCTATAAACGACATTTCAAAAAACATACAGCTCGCTGTTATTTGTAGTGAAGATCAAAAGTTTGCAACCCATAATGGTTTTGACATTGAAGCTATTGAAAAAGCCTATGAGCATAATAAAAAAGGTAAACGTATTAGAGGCGGAAGCACTATTAGTCAACAAACGGCTAAGAATGTATTTTTATGGCCAGAGCGTAGTTGGTTACGGAAAGGTTTAGAAGTATATTTTACATTTTTAATAGAAATACTCTGGAGTAAAGAACGAATTCTTGAAGTGTATTTAAATAGTATTGAAATGGGACCAGGAATTTACGGTGTGGAAGCCGCCTCTCAATATTGGTTTAAAAAATCTGGCGCTAATTTAACGGCACATGAAGCTGCTGCCATAGTTTCAGTTTTACCGAATCCTAGAAAATATCGCGCAAATCCTGCAACGACATATATTCAAAATCGAAAAACATGGATAGTAAAGCAAATGAGATACTATGGTAAATTAGACTTAAATAAGAAAAAATGACTATAAAAGAAGCCTTATATCAGTCTTGTTCCGCGTTTTTAGAAAACCGCTTGATAACGGTAAGAAATACAATTTTGGATATTCAGACATCATTACAATCCGAAACAAAAAGCAGTGCGGGAGATAAGCACGAAACTGGTAGAGCTATGTTGCAATTAGAACGTGAAAAAGCTGGTTGTCAATTGGCAGAAATAGAAAAGCAACAGCATATTCTTCAGAACATTGACATCGGAACAAAACCTAGTAAAGTAGGCTATGGCAGTGTGGTTAAAACCACGCAATTTAATTACTTTATAGCTATTAGTGCTGGTGAAATTACAATTAATAACACGTCTTATTTTGCGATTTCTTCTGCTACACCAATAGCACAACTATTGTTGTCTAAACAAATTGGAGATGAGGTCGTATTCAGAGCTCAAAAATTTAAAATCGTTGAAATTATATAATAAAAAATCTGAACCCTTAGTGGATTCAGATTTTCTTAATCTGTAAATAAAGTTGTTATTTATTATTTTGCTTCAGCATAACGACGCTCAACTTCGTTCCAGTTAATAACGTTAAAGAACGCCTCTATATAATCTGGTCTTCTGTTTTGGTAGTTTAAGTAATAGGCATGTTCCCAAACATCTAATCCTAAAATTGGAGTACCTTCACATGTTACACCTGGCATTAATGGATTATCTTGATTTGGAGTGGAGCATACTTCAACTTTTCCACCTTCGTGCACACACAACCAAGCCCAACCAGAACCAAATTGCGTTGCAGCAGCTTTAGAAAATTCATCTTTAAAAGCTTCAAACGAACCAAATTCAGCTTCAATAGCGTCTTTTAAATCACCAGACAAACGACCTCTTCCTTCAGGATTCATAACATCCCAAAATAATGAGTGATTGTAAAATCCACCACCATTATTTCTTACAGCTTTATTATCCATATCTAAGTTGATTAGGATATTCTCAATAGTTTTTCCTTCTAAATCGGTTCCTTCAATAGCTGCATTTAATTTATTTGTGTAGCCTTGATGATGTTTAGTATGATGAATCTCCATAGTACGAGCATCAATATTTGGTTCTAAAGCATCATAAGCATATTTTAATTTCGGTAATTCGAAAGCCATAATATTTTTGTTTTTAATTGGTTTTTAATTTGTCTCAACCCAAATTTACAATTTTGTCTGTGATTTTCTCTTAATAAACTATTAAGATTCCCTATTTTGGTATAAAAATTATCTCTTGCAACATTCAGCTTTCAAAATATACAACGCTTCTGCAGGTAGTGGAAAAACATTTACACTAGCCAAAGCTTATCTAAAAATATTAATTCAGTCTAAAAGCTTAGATCAATTTAAGTCTATTTTGGCAATTACATTTACTAACAAAGCGGTAGGTGAAATGAAAGAGCGGATTATAAATATGCTCACATTATTTTCAGCAGACCAAAGCTTGGTGAAGCCACATCCTATGTTTATTGCTATTTGCGACGAATTGGAAATTGAACCAGAAGTACTTCACACAAAATCAAAACGCATCTTAAAACATATTATTCATAATTATGGTGCTTTTGATATTTCTACGATTGATGGTTTTACACATCGCGTCATTAGAACTTTTGCTCACGATTTAAAATTACCCATAAATTTTGAAGTTGAATTAGACCAAGAACGACTTTTAAATGAAGCCGTGGATAGTTTAATTGCTAAGGCCGGAAGCGATAAAGCCTTAACAAAAGTCCTTGTGGATTTTGCAATAGAAAAAGCAGATGACGATAAAAGTTGGGACATCAGTTATGACTTTAATAAGATCTCAAAATTGTTAGTGAATGAAAATGATGTATTTGCAATTAGGACTTTAAAAGAAAAAACACTTGATGATTTTAAAGTTTTAAAACAACAGTTGTCTAAAGAGATTGTTCAACTCAAAGAGAACATTGTGAGTATCGCCCAGATGGCTTTAACTTTAGTGACAGAATCGGGTTTAGAATTTAATGATTTTAACAGGAGTTCTTTGCCAAAACATTTTGAGAAATTGAGTGCAGGTCAATTTTCTGTGGGTTTTGATGCAGCTTGGCAAAATGATTTAATAGAAGGCAAAACATTGTATCCAAAACGTGTAGATGATAGTGTCGCTTCAACTATAGAAAATATTCAATCGCAATTAGCCTCGTGTTTTGAGGAATCTAAAGCAGCAATATTTACTATTAAATTAAAAAAAGGGTTATATAGAAATGTGACTCCATTATCCGTTTTAAACGCTATTAAAAACGAGTTAGAGGTATTGAAAACGGATCAGAATAAAATGTTGATTTCAGAATTCAATACCATAATTAGTAATGAAATTAAAAATCAGCCTACACCCTTTATTTACGAGCGTTTGGGAGAAAAGTTTAAACACTATTTTATAGACGAATTTCAGGATACTTCTAACATGCAATGGGAAAATTTAGTGCCTTTATTAGAGAATGCTCTTTCGACGGCAAATGGTTCTGCAATGTTGGTAGGAGATGCAAAACAAGCTATTTACCGTTGGAGAGGAGGTGAAGCAGAACAGTTTATAAAACTGTATAATAAGATTGTCAACCCTTTTCAGCTAGAAGCTGAAGTTTTGGCTTTAGATACTAATTACAGAAGTGCTAAAGCGGTTATTGATTTTAATAACTCATTTTTTGAGTTTTTAAGTGCTACAGCCTTTAGTGAGAAGGCGTATGCAAATCTCTATGAGATGGCAAAGCAAAAAACACATAGCGAGTCAGAGGGTTATGTAAATCTTAATTTTTTAGATCCTCAGAAAGATGATGATGTGCATGAAATGTATGCTAATAGAGTGCTTCAAACCATACAAGAATGTCAAGCCAATGGCTTTCCTCTAGATGACATCTGTGTTTTAGTGAGGAAACGAAAAGAAGGTGTTGCCATTGCCAATTATCTCAATGAACATGGTATTAAAATAACCTCTTCGGAGACCTTGCTTCTAAAAAAATCGGATAAGGTTATTTTTATTAATTCGTTCTTAAAGTTACTTATTCAGCCTAATAATGATACGCTAAAAGTAGAAGTGTTATCCTATCTAGCAGAACAACTTCAAACGGAAGATAAACATCTGTTTTATATTACATATCTGAAAACTAATTTAGATGAAATGTTTTCAGAATTAAAAAAACTAGACATCTTCATTGATAAAAATAAATGCCTCCAACTACCACTATATGAATTGGTAGAGCATATAGTGAGGTTGTTTAATCTTAATGAGACGTCTGATGCCTATTTGCAATTTTATTTAGATGTCGTTTTAGAATTTACACAAAAACAGAATGCGGATGTTGCGGCATTTGTCAATTATTTTGAAAAGAAAGCAGATAATCTAAGCGTAGTGACACCTGAAAATATGGATGCTGTTCAGATTATGACAATTCATAAATCTAAAGGGCTAGAATTTCCTGTAGTTATATTTCCATATGCAGATCTCAATATTTATAGAGAATTAGAGCCTAAGGTTTGGTTTCCTGTTAAAGCAGAAGAATATAATGCTTTTGAGACTTTACTACTTAATTATAATAAAGATGTAGAATATTTTGGCAAAATAGGGGCATTACTTTATAGTACGCATCAATCGCAATTAGAGTTAGATAATATTAACTTGCTTTACGTGGTATTAACCAGAGCAGTAGAGCAGTTGTATATTATTTCAAAAAAAGATATAAGCTCTAAAGGTGTAGTTAATAATAATACATATGCAGGTATGTTTATTAACTTCTTGCAGCAACAAAATAAATGGGCTGAGGGAGAACTAAATTATAGTTTTGGAATATTAAAAGCAAACCAAAACCGTGTGGAAAAGGAAATAACGACGAAACCGTTAAAATTAATCTCAGTTCCTAAAGAAGCGCATAACTTAAATATTGTTACTAAATCTGGTTTGCTTTGGGATACGCAGCAAGAAGCAGCTATTGAAAGGGGTAATTTAGTACACTTGGTGTTATCTAAAGTTAAAACTAGTGAGGATATAGAATTTGCATTTAATGATTTGTTAACTGCAGGTGATGCGACTCAAAACAACAAGGAAGAACTAAAAAACTCGGTTTTAGAAGTCATCAATCATCCTAAATTGAATCTTTATTTTAAAAACGATTTCAAGATTTATAACGAGCGCGATATTATCACAAGTTCTGGTCAGCTTTTAAGACCGGACCGACTCAATATAAATTCAAAAAAGGAAGCGATTATTATTGATTATAAAACGGGTGACGCTAAAGAATCACATGCGAATCAACTTTATACTTATGAAGCTGTTTTAAATGAGATGAATTTAAACGTGACACATAAATTACTAGTTTACATAAATGACACAATCGAAGTTCTCGAAGTCTAATTTTTCATAGTATCTTTGTTTAACTTTTTAAAAATAAAGACGTATGTACGGAGATATAAAAACACATTTACAACAAGAAATAGAATCTATAAAGGAGGCTGGTCTTTTTAAAGAAGAACGCATTATTACATCACCACAAGGTGGTGAAATAACCCTAGATACAGGTCAAAAAGTCCTAAATTTTTGTGCTAATAATTACTTAGGTTTATCATCACACCCAGAAGTTGTGCAAGCAGCCAAAGACACTATGGATACGCATGGCTTTGGTATGTCTTCAGTACGTTTTATCTGTGGCACACAAGATATTCATAAAGAATTAGAACAGAAAATTGCAGATTTCTATGGTACAGAAGATACCATACTATATGCTGCCGCTTTTGATGCTAACGGAGGTGTTTTTGAACCTTTATTAACAAAGGAAGATGCTATTATTTCAGATTCTCTAAATCACGCTTCGATTATCGATGGAGTACGTTTATGTAAAGCAGCAAGGTATCGTTATCAAAATAATGATATGGCGGATTTAGAAACACAATTAATTGAGGCCAATGCCAACGGAGCGCGTTTTAAAATTATCGTTACCGATGGAGTATTTTCTATGGATGGTTTAGTTGCTCCTTTAGATGAAATTTGTGATTTAGCCGACAAATATGATGCTATGGTTATGATTGATGAGTGCCATGCCACAGGATTTATAGGCGAAACAGGAATTGGAACTTTAGAGGAAAAAGGTGTTCTTGGTAGAATAGATATAATTACCGGAACTTTAGGGAAAGCACTAGGTGGAGCGATGGGAGGTTATACCACGGCGAAAAAAGAAATTGTGGAGTTGTTACGTCAACGCTCTAGACCCTATTTGTTCTCAAACTCTTTAGCACCTGCTATTGTTGGTGCATCCATTAAAGTGTTCGATATGCTTAAAAACGATACCACATTGAGAGATAAAGTAGCATGGAATACACAGTATTTTAAACAAGGCATGAAGGATGCTGGCTTTGATATTGTAGATGGTGATTCTGCCATAGTTCCTGTGATGCTTTATGATGCTAAACTGTCTCAGAACATGGCTAATAAGTTACTAGATGAAGGTATATACGTAATTGGATTCTTTTTTCCTGTAGTTCCAAGAGATAAAGCTCGAATTAGAGTGCAACTCTCTGCAGCTCACGATAAAAGCCAACTTGACAAAGCTATCGCGGCATTTATTAAAGTTGGGAAGGAACTAAATGTTATCTGAAATGGATATAAAATTAACTCAAACGCTCTATTCTAGGGAGGTTTTGCAATAATTTTATATATTTGTCTTTGTTTATACAGTATAACAACTTATTTTTGCCAACAATTAACACTTAAAATTAAATTAATTAGAATATGAAAAATCTTAGCAGATTATTTTTTGTCGCAGTGCTTATCGCAAGTTTTAGCACATCTAATGCACAAGACAAGAACAATCCATGGGCCATTACTTTTGGAGCCAACGCAGTTGACTTTTACCCAGTAGGAGAAGACACACCTCAAGGAGAATATTTTGACGAGTATTTCAATGTATCTGATCACTGGAACATACTTCCTTCTATTTCAACATTATCTGTATCTAGGTATTTGAGTGATGGTTTTACATTTACTGCAAAAGGATCTATTAATAAAATAGAAAAATTTGGTTCTAATTTTGATCCAATTACAGGAGAAGAATCAACTAATAATGTTGATGATTTAACATATTACGGTTTAGATGGAAGAGTATCTTATAGTTTTATGGATATCATTAACTCTAAAACAATTGACCCTTATTTAGGTGTTGGTGGTGGTTACACATGGGTTGATGAAATCGGAGCTGGAACTGTAAACGGAACTTTAGGATTTAAAGTTTGGTTCAATGAAAAATTAGGTTTAGATGTTCAATCTACTTATAAGCATGCTTTCGAAGATTATTTACCAACTCATTTCCAGCATTCAGTAGGTCTTACTTTCAAGTTTGGTGGTACTGATACTGATGGTGATGGTGTTTATGACCAAGATGATGCTTGTCCAGAAGAAGCTGGATTAGAGATCTTCAATGGTTGTCCTGATTCTGATAACGATGGTATCCAAGATTCTAAAGATGATTGTCCTAATACTGCTGGTTTAGCTGAATTTAACGGTTGTCCTGATTCTGATGGTGACGGTGTAATGGATAAAGATGATAAATGTCCAGACGTTGCAGGTTTAAAAACTTTAGCTGGTTGTCCAGATGCTGATGGTGATGGTGTTTCTGATGCTGATGATAACTGTCCTAACGAAGCAGGACCTGCTGCAAACAGTGGATGTCCTTGGCCAGATACTGATGGTGACGGTGTGTTAGACAAAGATGATAAATGTCCTAACGAAGCTGGTACAGTAGCAAACAATGGTTGTCCTGAGATTAAGCCAACTGAAGAAGTGATGGATACTTTAAATGAGTACTCTAGATCTATCTTATTTAACTCTGGTAAAGCAACTTTCCAAAAGCAAACTGACCAAGTATTACAATCAATGGTAGCAATCTTTAAAGAATACCCACAAGCTAACTTTTCTTTAGAAGGTCACACGGATTCTGATGGATCTAAATCAATGAACCAAGCTTTATCTGAAAGAAGAGCAAATGCAGTTAGAGATTACTTAATCGCTAATGGTATCAGTTCTGAGAGATTAACAGCTGCTGGTTTCGGTGAGTCTAATCCTATCGCTAGCAATAGAACAAGAGCTGGTAAAAAAGAAAACAGACGTGTAGAGGTGAAGTTGAAAAACTAATCACATCTAAAATATATAAAAAAAACGCTCCGATATTCGGGGCGTTTTTTATTTTTATAAAATGATAAGTTTTATAAAATCTGTACTTATAGATCTTCAGAAAAAAGGCTTAAACCTAGAAGAGCTTTATTTTATTCTACCTAGTAAACGCGCTGGTGTTTTTCTTAAACATCACCTTTCTACGCTAATAGATCAACCCATATTTTCTCCTCATATACTGAGTAGTGAAGAATTTGTTGAAGAACTTTCTGGTTTACAAAACCTACCTAATACAGATTTAATATTTAGACTTTACGAGACGTATATTGCATTAACAAGTAAAGAAGACCAAGAGTCTTTTGAGTCTTTTTCTACTTGGGCCCAACTACTTTTGCAAGACTTTAATGAAATAGATCGTTACCTTATACCACAAGATCATATTTTTGATTATCTAAAAGCTATAAAAGAGCTTAACCATTGGTCTTTGGATCCTGAGCAAACAGATCTTATAAAAAATCATTTAAAGTTCTGGAAACACCTTAAAAATTACTATACGGCCTTTACTCAAAATTTGTTACACTCAAAACAAGGCTATCAAGGCTTAATTTACAGAGAAGCCGTAGATAATTTAGAATCTTACATGGACAACTGTAAAGCTAAAACACATGTTTTTCTCGGTTTTAATGCTTTAAACACTGCAGAATCTCGGATTATTCAGGGCTTGTTAAAAAATGATTTAGCACACATTTATTGGGATATAGATAAAGCTTTTATTGATGATAATGTACATGATGCTGGTTGGTTTACAAGACAACACAGAACAAAATGGAATTATTTCAAATCACATCCGTTTAAATGGGTTACTCAGCACTATACCGAGCCAAAGCACATTGAAGCTATCGGTATTCCAAAGTTAGTTGGACAAGCAAAATATATTGGGCAACTTTTACAGGAACTCACTGAAAAGGATTCCAATGTCTCTAACATTGCTGTTGTATTAGGTGAAGAACATTTATTACTACCTGTTTTAAATTCAATTCCTAGTCACATCACAAAGTTGAATGTTACTATGGGTTTACCCTTACAATTTGTTCCATTAGCTTCTTTTTTTGAAGAATTATTGAGTATCCATAAAACCAATCCAAACCAGTTTTACTATAAGGATGTTATCTCAATTTTATCTCACCCTTCTATTTACCCACTCTTTGATGCTGAAACAAGTAATGTTTCAGATGATATTGTGGCATATATTCAAAAAAATAATATTGTGTATATGACAGTTGGTGAGCTAAATCAGCGTGTAGATTCGCATTCCAAACTTATAGATTTACTCTTCAGTTCCTGGAATGATAACCCTAAAAAAGCTTTAGAACATTGTTCGGATCTCATTATGAAAATGAAATCGAATTTTGAGGATAATAAACAAAACCACAGTTTAGAGTTAGAATATTTATATCGTTTTAATACATTATTTAATCAACTTTCGGAATTAGAATCAACTTATAAATATTTAAAATCCATAGGAGCATTACAATCTATTTACAGAGAATTATTAAGTTCTGAAACCTTAGATTTTAAAGGAGAACCTTTAGAAGGGCTTCAAATTATGGGTATGTTAGAATCTCGTGTTTTAGATTTTGAAACCGTTATTATAAGTTCAGTAAACGAAGGTATATTGCCTTCAGGAAAAACAAACAATTCCTTTATTCCGTTCGATGTAAAAATCGAAAATAAACTGCCTACATTTAAGGAAAAAGATGCAGTTTATACCTATCACTTTTATAGACTTTTACAACGCGCTAAAAATGTATATATTCTGTATAACACAGAAATTGATGCCTTAAAAGGAGGCGAAAAAAGTCGATTTTTAACACAACTAGAAGTAGAAGGTATTCACAATATAAGAACGACTATTGTATCACCCGATGTTCCAATTATAGAACAAAAATTAACTGAAATAATTAAAACACCGTCGGTTATTGAGCAAATAAAAATATTGTCTTATAAAGGGTATTCGCCTTCGTCCTTAACCAATTATATTAGAAATCCTATAGATTTTTATTATGATAAAATATTAGGTATTAAAGAATTCGATGAGGTTGAAGAAAACATCGCTGCAAATACGTTAGGATCCGTGATTCATAATTCGCTTGAAGATTTTTACAAACCATTAGAGGGTTTTATTTTAACTGTAGATCACCTTAAGGATTTCAAAAAACGCACTAAGGCTATGGTGACTAAGCACTTTGAAGATTTATACAATAAAGGAGGGTTTTCACATGGAAAAAATCTTATCATTTTTGAAATTGCTCAACGTTACATTTTAAATTTTTTAAACTTAGAAATGGAAAGCCTTAACCAAGGACATGAAATAAAAATCTTATCTATAGAATCAGATGAAAGTATAGATATTAACATCGGTGGATTAAATTTTCCTATTAAGCTAAAAGGTAAAGTCGATAGGGTTGATATGTTTGATGGTGTAATACGCGTTATTGATTATAAGTCTGGTAAAGTTGAACAGAATAAGGTTGAAATAGTCGATTGGGAAGATATCACTACGGACTATATTAAGTACAGTAAGCCATTTCAGATTTTATGTTATGCGTATATGATGCGACAGAATAACCGCATACAATTGCCGATAGAAGCCGGAATTATTTCATTTAAAAATCTAAATGAAGGTTTTTTAAAATTTGGTAAAAAGCCTTCATCGCACTCTAGAAAGAAAGATCACTTAATAACCGATGAAACTTTAGATAATTTTGAAATAGAACTCAAGAAACTCATTTCTGAAATTTGTAATCCTAAGCTTAATTTTATTGAAAAAGAACTTGACTGATGACCATTGAGAAAAACATAATTTTAGAAAGAGAGACTAAAAAACCAATACTTATTGATGCCTTCTATTCCGAAGATCAAACCAACCAGTCGATAGTTATATTTTGTCATGGCTACAAAGGTTTTAAAGATTGGGGAGCTTGGAACATCATGGCAGAAATATTTGCACAATTGGGCTGCTGCTTTATAAAATTTAACTTTTCGCACAACGGAGGTACAATGGAAAGCCCAATTGATTTTCCAGACTTAGAAGCCTTCGGAAATAACAATTACTCCAAAGAATTAGAAGACTTAGACGCTGTTATAACTTGGTCTCAAGATCGTTTTGCATCTAATAAAAATGTAAACACTAATAACATAAGTGTGATAGGTCATAGTCGTGGTGGAGGTATTGCCATACTTAAATCTTCAACAGATCCAAGAATTACACGACTTATAGCATTAGCTAGTGTAAGTAATTTTAAAAATAGATTTGGATCTGAAGAGGAGATTAAAAAATGGAAAGTTGATGGCGTTAAGTATATTCAAAATGGCAGAACCAAACAACAAATGCCACATTATTATCAATTTTTTGAAGACTTTGAAGCTAATGAAAATAGCTTCAATATAGAAGCTGCTATAAAACAGATAGAAATTCCTATTTTAATTCTTCATGGTGATAGGGATTCGTCAGTAAATATTAGTGAAGCTAATGCTTTGCATCGATGGCAACCCAATAGTCAACTCACCATTGTCGAAAATGCAGATCATGTCTTTAATACGAAGCATCCTTGGGAAACGAATGAATTGACTGACGAGTTAAAATCTGTTGTAGATAGAACAGTAGCGTTTATAGCTAAAAAAAGCGTGCACTAAACACGCTTTCTGTGGAGAAGATCGGGCTCGAACCGACGACCTCTTGACTGCCAGTCAAACGCTCTAGCCAACTGAGCTACATCCCCAAAATATAATTACATTTACGATTGTAAAAGTAAACAATATAATGATTCGTTTAGCAGAAGAAAAAGATATTACATTTATTTTAGGAATTACAAAAGCCTGTGCAACATCGATGATAGATAAGGGTATTTTTCAATGGAATGCACACTATCCAAATGCTGAGGCTTTTAAAAACGATATAAAACGAAATGAACTTTATGTCTTAGAAAAAGAGTCTAATATCGTTGGGTGCATTGTTGTTTCCACCTATATGGATTCCGAATATAAACCTATAAAATGGTTAACCCTTAACGAAAACAATATTTATATTCATCGTTTAGCGGTTCATCCAAAATATCAAGGCAAAGGTTATGCGCAGCAGCTAATGAACTTTGCGGAGCATTTTTCAATAGACAATAACTATAGTTCTATTCGTCTAGATACCTTTTCTCGTAACCAAAGAAACCAAAAGTTTTACGAACTTCGCGGTTATAAACGATTAGGAGATATTTACTTTCCAAAGCAAAGTGAGTTTCCTTTTCATTGTTACGAATTAGTATTATGAGTACTTCTATAACCTTAAAACAAATTAACAAATTAGCGATTCCGGCATTAATTGCAGGTGTGTCTGAGCCTATTTTATCTTTAACAGATGCGGCCATTATTGGTAATATGGAAGCCAATGCCACAACATCTTTAGCCGCTGTAGGTATTGTAACCACATTTTTATCCATGTTAATTTGGGTTTTAGGACAAACACGAAGCGCTATCTCTTCTATAATATCTCAATATTTGGGTGCAGGAAATATAGAAGCGGTAAAAAATCTTCCGGGTCAAGCTATTTTTGTTATTACCACCTTAAGCCTTTTAATTATCGCAGTGACATATCCGCTAGCGTCACATATTTTTAAGCTTTATAATGCGGATGGTGCGATTTTAAATTATAGCGTAGATTATTACCGCATTCGTGTCTTTGGCTTTCCCTTTACCTTATTCACTATTGCTGTTTTTGGAACGTTTAGAGGACTTCAAAACACGTATTTTCCCATGCTTATCGCTATTTCTGGAGCTTCAGCAAATATTATATTCGATGTTATCTTAGTTTACGGCATAGAAGATGTTATACCAGCTATGCACATTGAAGGAGCAGCTTATGCCAGCGTTTTTGCGCAACTTATCATGGCCTTACTTTCTGCATATTATTTATTAAAAAAAACCGATATTCCGTTGGTTGTGAAACTTCCATTCAATCCTGAAATGAAACGTTTCACATTAATGATTCTTAATTTATTTGTAAGAACCATAGCATTAAATATTGCGCTATATTTCGGGACTAGTTTTGCTACAAAATACGGAGGTAGTTATATTGCAGCATATACTATTGCTATTAACTTATGGTTTTTAGGAGCCTTTTTAATTGATGGTTATGCTAGTGCAGGTAATATCTTATCGGGAAAATTACTGGGTGCAAAAGATTATAAAAGCCTAATTGCTCTTAGTAATAAATTAATTAAATACGGTATTATTGTTGGACTTGTAATTGGAGCCATTGGCGCTGTAATCTATTATCCTTTGGGGCGACTTTTTAGTAATGACCAAGCGGTATTGTCTAAGTTTTATGAGATCTTTTGGATCATATTAGCTATGCAACCGCTATGCGCCTTAGCTTTTATTTTTGATGGAGTTTTTAAAGGTTTAGGAGAAATGAAATATCTTAGAAATGTATTATTGTTCTCTACTTTAGTTGTTTTTATTCCTATCATATTTTTTACTGATCAGTTGGAATATAAACTGTATGGCATCTTTACAGCTTTTACAATTTGGATGGTAGCACGAGGTTTGCCTTTAATTATAAAATTTAGGAAAACATTTATTCCTCTTGCACAAAACACTTAAATTTGATTTAAAATTTATTCTCTATAAATGCATTTATTAATATCCTTTTTACAAGACAATAACATAGACGAAAAACTAAAAAATGCGCCAGATAATGCATACAGTATCGGTGTTTTTATTGGTACGCTTTTACCATTTCTAGTTTTAGTTGGTATTGCCTACGCGATTTATAGATATAATAAAAATAGATTTAAAGACGAATAATATGGATATTCTAAGTTTTTTTAGTGGAAATGGTTTATTCCTCATTTTAGGAATTGTGCTTATTGTTATTTATTTCTACAATAGAAACAAAAGGCGCTAAACTCCTTAACGTGTTTTCAACCAACCTGTAATGCTTAAACGTTGTGTATTAACGGGTTTTACTTCGTGCTCTAATATTTGGCTCTCAAAAATGACAACCTTGCCAGGAAAAGGATAAATTACTTTGTCTTCACCGTCCAAATAAAGCACCAATTCACCGCCGTTTTCGGGTTGCCAATCTTCACTATTTAAATAACAAACAACCGATAATTTACGTCTGTCATCATTCTGAAACGTATCTAAATGACGTTTGTAATAAGTACTTTTAGGATAAATGGCATAGTGAAATTCTTTTTGATTTATACCAAGAAAACAGGTACGGTTAAGGTAATCTTTTAAATCATTGATTTTAGTAAAGAATACCTGTTCTGCAGTATTAATAACCTGTTCATCAATCCAAAGAATAATATCACCACGTACGGCTTTTTTTACCAGTTCGTTGGTTTTATTTCCAATGGCCGATTTTTTAAAGGTATCTTCTTCATATTTTAGAAGTAATGAATGCCGTAAAGCAATCACTTCATCTTCTGAAAAAAAACCATCAACAATACTATATTTTTGCAATGAAATGTCTGAAACTATACGCTCATAAAGCGGATTTTCAACAAACGGAATAGCGTCAAAAAGGCTATTCACCGTGACTTCTTAAGAAATTTAATGTAATCATACTTCAAAATATATTTAAAAAAAGTGCGCAAATGTAATCTAAAAAGCCATTCCTTTCACATTTATAATATCTTTGCAAGATAATTTAGAACCACATGAGCAAAATTCGCATTACAAAACAATTTTCTTTTGAAACAGGCCACGCCCTTTATGGATACGATGGGAAGTGCAAAAATGTGCATGGTCATAGTTACAATCTATACGTAACGGTTATTGGTACTCCAATAGCTGATTCCAATAATGTGAAATACGGCATGGTGATTGATTTTGGAGATTTAAAGAAAATTGTAAAGGAAGATATTGTCGATGTTTTTGATCATGCTACCGTTTTTAATAAGAACACACCTCACGTGGAGCTCGCTAAAGAATTAGCCGATAGAGACCATAATGTGCTATTAGTAGACTACCAACCTACAAGTGAAATGATGGTGATTGATTTTGCTGAAAAAATAAAAAAACGTTTACCTGATAATATAAAATTACATTCGTTAAGATTATCTGAAACAGCGTCTTCTTATGCCGAATGGTTTGCTAGCGATAATGAGTAAACCCAACCACATACAAATAGCCGAAGGCAAAAAAATTTATTTTGCATCAGATAATCATTTAGGAGCTCCAACGCTTGAAGCCTCGCGACCTCGTGAAAAAAAGTTCGTAGCATGGTTAGATAACATTAAACACGATGCAGCTGCCATTTTTCTGTTAGGCGATTTGTTCGATTTTTGGTTTGAGTACAAAACCGTTGTTCCTAAAGGATTTACTAGAACTTTAGGGAAATTAGCCGAAATTACGGATTCCGGAATACCGATTTTCTTATTTGTTGGTAATCACGATTTATGGATGAAGGACTATTTTAAAACCGAATTAGGTATTTCTGTTTACCATGAGCCGAAAGAATTTACCTTTAACGACACCTCTGTATTTATAGGACATGGTGATGGTTTAGGTCCTGGAGATAAAGGTTACAAACGCATGAAAAAAGTGTTTACGAATCCTTTTTTTCAATGGTGTTTTAAATGGATGCACCCTGATATTGGAATTAGAATAGGACAATATATGTCTGTAAAAAATAAAATGATTTCAGGTGATGAGGATGCTAAATTTTTAGGTGAGGATAATGAATGGTTAGTGGCGTATTGTAAACGTAAACTACAAGATAAACATCGTGATTTCTTTGTGTTTGGTCATAGACACTTGCCTTTAGAGATTTGTCTAAATGAAACTTCTAAGTATATTAATTTAGGCGACTGGATTCAATATTACACTTATGGTGTTTTTGATGGTGAAAATTTTGAGCTAAAGAAATATTAACTCCGTCCTGTTTTTACTTTAACTGAAGCATAGGTCGACACAGAATAAGGCACCACAAAGCACAAGCCAAGTTTTAACCAATTTACCTTTTCAAAATTGAGATGATATAACAAATCTCCTTGGTTGATAATATTTAAAATACAACCCACTACTATTGCGACTTTAATTGATGAGATAACAATGTCTTTTTCCAAGGCTATTTTAAGCAGTTTTAGAATCATGCTAAATAAACTATTAAAAGTTTGTCGGCAAAAGTAATAAAATAGACAAGGCTTAAAAGTGATTTTAAACTCTATCTTTTTCGTGTTCCTCAATATCTTCAGAGAGATCGAGTTGGCGTAAAGGTTTATTTTTTATACTCATAGTTGCCACCGTTATAAGCGTTACTGTACCACCAAGAATTACCGCTAAAGGAGCACCAAATAGTTTTGCTACCACACCACTTTCAAGCGCACCAAGCTCATTAGAAGAGCCAACAAACATAGAGTTTACAGCACCGACACGTCCTCTCATGTCGTCTGGAGTTTTAAGCTGAAGAATCGTTTGACGAATCACCATAGACACACCATCGCACACTCCAGATAAAAATAGGGCAATAAGACTAAGCCATAGTAATTTTGAAGCTCCAAAAATAATCATAAACACCCCAAAGCAAAAGACCGAAATAAGTAGCTTTTTACCAGTATTTCTAGTAATTGGAATGTAAGTAGTGGCTACCATAGTAATGATACTTCCAGATGAAAGTGCTGCGTTTAAAAATCCGAATCCTCTAGGTCCTGCATCTAAAACGTCTTTTGCAAAGACGGCAAATATAGCAACAGCTCCACCAAACAGAACAGCAATCATATCTAAGGTTAAAGCTCCTAAAACCACTTTATCGCTAAAGACAAATTTTAGTCCTACTTTTAAACTATCCATTACTGATTCGTCCGTTCTTTTATTGAGAATCGGTTTCTTTTTAACACCAAAAACTAATAGTAAAGATAGCATCACTAAAAGAAATATAATTCCGAGGGTATGATGCACACCAATCCAGGCAATTAAAAACCCTCCACATAAAGCTCCAAATACACTGGCTCCTTTCCAAGTACTACTACTCCATGTAGCCGCATTAGGATATATTTTTTTTGGAACTATAAGTGCGATGAGAGAGAAAATAGTAGGTCCAAAAAAGGCTCTTAAAACACCACCAAAAAACACTAAACCATAGATGCTGTATAGAATATAGTTTACTTTTAACGAACTTTCAATAGTTTCTGAAGTGAGCCAAAACAATCCAAAACTTATCAATGAGAATAAGGCTATGCAAATGGTGAATAAGTTGCGTTTTTCTTTTTTGTCAACAATATGACCTGCAAAAGGAGCGAATAAAAATGCCGGTAGAAATTCACACAGGCCAATGATACCAAGGCTTAATTTATCATTAGTTAAAGAATAGACTTGCCATTCAATAACAATAAATTGCATTGACCAGCCAAAGACTAAAGCAAATCTTACCAATAAAAAGATGTTGAATTCTTTAATTCTTAATGCTGCGTATGGATCGTTTTTTGCCAATTTGATTTAAAAGTTATGAGACCTGACCTAGCAGGTTTTAAAAACCTAGCGGGTCTGCAATTGATTTAGTATAGTAAGTACAAATTTAGAATAAGATTAGGTCTTATTTTAGTTTTTTCATAACAACTAAATTAATCTATTTTGATTCGGGATTCATACCTGTCAGGTTTTTTGAAACCTTACAGGATATTAAACTAATTTTCAATCAACTTAAAAGCTACACGTCTGTTTTGTTGTCTACCATCTTCTGTTTCATTGGTTGAAATGGGTTGTGTACTTCCAAAACCAAATGATTTAATCCTAGTTGCATTCAAACCCTTGTCAACTAAATAATCTGCTACAGCTTTTGCGCGTTGTTCAGATAATTCTTGGTTCCTCGTTTCTAAACCTATAGAATCTGTATGACCGTAAATCTCAACGTATAATTTGGAATTGTTTGTAAGGTGTACATAAAGCTGATTCAGTTCTTTTTTTGAAACTTCTAACAAGTTAGCTTTATCAAAATCGAATAGTACATTTTTGAAGGTGTAAACTTCGTTGGTTTTAATAGTTGGTGCTACAACTGTTTGGATAGTTTCTTTGACGGCATCTTTCTCTATTGGTTCTATAGAGACATCATCAATATAGTAATATGAAAATGATTCGTAACCCGTTGATCTCGCTTTACTCTTTTTGGTATCGGAATTAGAATTAAAATTACCAATAGCAAAATAGTTTTCAAAACCATCAGCCGTATACATAAATGAGACTTCCATCCATGTTTTGTCATTGTCATAAAATTCTTTACTAAAGGTTGGGCGAAATTTTAAATTAGGAATTCGATTCGCGAAGTGTTTTGCATTAATATTGATTTTACTTTTTGAAGCATTATACTTTTCTGAAGTCATCATCATTCCAAATTCTTTTAAAGCAAATCTTGAATTTTCCGCTAAACTGATATAGAATTTAACCTGATATTTTTTTCCTCTCTCTAATGTAGATTTAAGCGTTCCCTGAATGTATTCTCTGTAGTCTTTCTTAAAATAAGTATAGATTCCGGCGTAGCCATGTCCTGTTCTAGCTATTTGGTTGCCATTAAAATTCTTAAAACCCATTTTTTTACTGCACGCATTGAAATAATCTGTAGTGCCATTATTGGGAATCGTCCAATGCTTTACATTTCTGTGAAATAGACTTATGTCTCTTGGACAATCGTAGAAATCTTCAAAACTTGGGTTGAGTACTAAGTTTTGACATGTAGAAATTAAGCAATAAAAAATGAAGTAGATGAGTATTGGTTGTTTCATGTTTTATCAACGCTAGATTATATACCATATTTTATACCAGTCAGGTTTATGAAATCTTACAGGATGCCGCTATAGAAAAAGCGTTAAGCTTAAAATCTTTCGCATTTTGAAAACCTAGAACGTCCAAAAATTAAGCTTTTATATCCTTCAACTTCAACTGCAAACTCACATTGCCATTCCAATGGTTTTCATCAATAGCGTAGGCAGCATTGAATGGTCTTTTGCTTTTAATAATCTCTATTTTATGACCTAAGCCAAAACCTATACAAACAATTTTATCATTAAAAGATTGCGTTGCAGTAATGCGTAAATGTTTATCATCTTCACCAACGCATTTTCCCCAACCCGTATCTTTTAGGTTTTGAGACATAAAAGTAGGCGACATATTGCCTGGTCCAAAAGGAGCAAATTGTTTTAAGATTCGCATTAGTTTATCATTGATTTCTCCTAGTTCAATTTCTAAATCAACTTTAAGCTCTGGTGTTAATAATTTAGTGTCAATAGTTTCCTTAACAACACTTTCAAACTTAGCTTTAAAGGCGTCATAATTTTTGGGATCTAAAGTTAATCCTGCGGCATATTTATGACCTCCAAATTGTTCAATATGTTCTGAACAAGCTTCCAAAGCGTTATATACATCAAAACCTGAAACGGAACGTGCCGATGCCGCTAATTTATCTCCGCTTTTAGTAAAAACAAGAGTCGGTCTGTAATAGGTTTCAATTAAGCGTGATGCTACAATACCAATGACTCCTTTATGCCATGATGCGTCGTAGACAACCGTAGTAAACCCCTCTTGTTCATTGTTTTCTTCGATTTGTATCAAAGCTTCTTCCGTAATCTGTTTATCGGTTTCTCGACGATCGGTATTAAAATTATCGATTTCTACAGCATATTTTGCAGCAAGATTAAAATCCGTTTCGGTTAATAAAGTTACGGCATGGTTACCGTGTTTCATCCGCCCGGCAGCATTAATACGAGGTGCAATAATAAACACCACATCCGTTATGGTAAGAATGTCCTTTTTAACTTCGGCGATAATGGCTTTCATTCCTGGTCTTGGGTTGGTGTTAATGACCTGTAAGCCCATATAAGCCAACGCTCTATTTTCATCAACAATAGGAACAATATCGGCACCAATTGCTGTTGCTACCAAATCGAGGTACTCTGTTAAATCTTCTACCGTTTGCCCTTGGTTGGTGGCTAAAGCAGTAATTAATTTGAAACCCACTCCACAACCACATAATTCTTTAAATGGATAATCGCAATCCTCACGTTTCGGATCTAAAACCGCAACAGCTTCTGGAATTTTATCGCCTGGTCTATGGTGATCACAGATAATAAAATCAATGCCTTTTTCTTTGGCATAGGCGACTTTATCTATAGCTTTTATACCACAATCTAAGGCTACTATAAGCGAGAAACCATTATCGTCTGCAAAATCAATGCCTTGGTAAGACACACCGTACCCTTCGTTATAACGATCTGGAATGTACGTAGCTACATTTGGTGTTCTGGTTTTTAAATACGAAGACATTAAGGCCACAGATGTTGTGCCATCGACATCATAATCACCATAAACCATAATGTTTTCACCTGCCTCAATAGCCTTTTCAATTCTGGTAACGGCTTTATCCATATCTTTCATGAGGTAAGGATCGTGAAGCTCTTTAAAGCTTGGCCTGAAAAATGTTTTAGCAGCATCATACGTGTCAATGCCTCTTTGAGCCAATAATGTGGCTACAATATCATCGACTTGAAGTGCTTTTTTTAAAGCTTCAACTTTTTCTGAATCGGGTTTTGGTTTAAGTGTCCAGCGCATGTTTAATGTCCTCTCGAGCGCAGTCGAGTGGTTAATTTAATATGAATTTAAGGTCTCGACTGCGCTCTACCTGTGAATTGTCGTTTAATTATTATGAAAATGAATATGTGTTTCGACCGTAGCAAAACGACGAAACATTTCCATAACTCCACAGTATTTCTCAACAGATAAATTTACGGCACGTTCGCATTTTTTTTGGTTTAGATCTGCACCATAAAAATGGTAATCTACAACTACAGTATGATAATACTTTGGGTGCTCGTTGGTTAATTCTCCTGAAACATCCATTTTAAAATCGTCAATTTCCACTTTCATTTTATCTAGAGTAGAAATAACATCTAAGCCCGAGCATCCTGCTAAAGACGATAACATCATGGCTTTTGGTGACAACCCGTTTCTGTGATCGGTACCAGCAATGTTAGTATCCATAAGTACGGTTTTTCCACTTGGATTATCGGATTCAAAAGTTAATCCGCCTTTCCAACTTGTTGTGATTTTATGTTGCATAATATATAGTTTAAAACGTTATAAGTATTATCTTGTTACTTCAAAAATACGACTTAAAAAAAATAAATATGGCATTAGTAACTCCATTATCTGCTGAGCACGATCCTGAGACCAAGGAATTAGCTGAATTCTTTAATGAAACCCTTGGGTTTTGTCCAAACTCAGTACTAACCATGCAACGCAGACCAGCTATTAGTAAAGCTTTTATTAATTTAAATAAAGCGGTTATGGCTAATGAGGGTCGTGTAACGTCGGCCTTAAAACGTATGATTGCTTGGGTAAGTAGTAATGCTACCGGTTGTCGTTATTGCCAAGCGCATGCCATTAGAGCGGCAGAACGCTACGGAGCCGAGCAAGAGCAATTAGATAATATTTGGGATTATAGAACACATGCAGCGTTTTCTGATGCCGAGCGTGCTGCTTTAGATTTTAGCTTAGCGGCAAGCCAAGTGCCTAATGCTGTTAATGCAGAAATAAAAGAGCGTTTATATCAATATTGGGATGAAGGTGAAATTGTTGAAATGTTAGGCGTTATTTCGTTGTTTGGTTACCTTAACCGTTGGAATGATTCTATGGGAACCACTATTGAAGAAGGGGCTATAGAAAGCGGCAATCAATATTTAGGAAAACATGAGTTTACTGTTGGAAAGCATGATGGGTCTCTGTATTAATTTAACTACATTTAATTATGAAACTATCTAAGCTTACTTTTCTATTTTTAATACATGCTTTATCCATACTTGGTTGTAAATCTTCTGAAAAGGATAAGAATGAAGATTCTTTTACTTTTATTGGAAGAAATGCCTTTACTATTAATGTGTATAATGGATTGGAATACTATAGACTAAATGAAACTCAGAAGTTTATGGATGGCTACTACGTTGTTGGTGATAAGATGTCTAAATGGGAAGAATTTGAGTTTAAAGAAGGTTTACTAAATGGAGATTATATTGTGTTTCATCCTAATGGCGAAATGTTTTCTCATACAAAATATTCTAACGGTAAAAAATATGGAGATGAACTGATGTATTATCCTAATGGTGTTTTAAATAGTAAAAAGACCTATAAAAATGATGTTTTAGTAGGAAATGTGTATTCTTATTTTGATAGCGGAAAAGTACAGTCTGAATCTAAAGTTGTAGATGGAGAATCGGTTGAAACACTTCATTATAATTTATTAGGAAATATTGTTGCTCAGCGCTTTATAAAGGATAGTAGAACAATTACACAACGAATTGTAGAGGGTAAAATTTATTCGGAAATGGTGTCTTCAAATTATGACAGTTACGAAACTATAAAGTTTTTTAACGAGGACGGAAGTACTAAGATTTACCTGCAAAAAGAGGAAATAAATGGAACTTTCTATATTATAGAACTCGATGATAACGGAGATGAAATCTTAAGGGTTGATGTAAAAGCGAATCCGGATGCTGCCATGAAATATTTTCAATATTTGAAATAGGTAGATCTTATAATAATTCTGAAATTTTTACTCTTAGCTGTGGTACCACAAATTCTTCAAACCATGGATTTTTAGCACGCCAAAACCGATTTGTTGGAGATGGATGTGGTATAGGAAAATAGGTTGGTAAGTAGGTTTGATAATCGCCAACCCGTTCGGTTAACGTCTTTTTATCATTGAGATAATAGTTTTGGGCATAAGCACCTATTAAAAGAATTAATTTAACATGAGGCATCTTATCTAACACGGCTTTGTGCCACTGTGGTGCACATTCTTTCCTTGGAGGTAAGTCGCCTGTTTTACCTTTTCCGGGATAACAAAATCCCATAGGCATAATGGCAAAATTTTCGGTATTGTAAAACTGAGCTTCTGTAACATTGAGCCAATCTCTTAATTTTTTACCACTTTGATCATCCCAAGGAATGCCTGAAACATGCACTTTTGTGCCTGGTGCCTGACCTATAATTACAATTTTAGATTTTGGATTTGCGGTTACCACGGGTCTTGGTCCTAAGGGTAAACAGGTTTTACAGAGGGTACAATGGCTGATGTTGCGAAGTAATCCTTTCATGTTTTAATCGACATCGTTAAACATGCTTTTTAAATCGTTAGTGTAAGATGGGTAGGTAAATATCTGCTTCTTAAATTCATTAACCGTTAAGCCTTTATTTATGGCTAAAGTAAATATATTAATGGTTTCATTGGCCTGTGCGCTTAATAAATGTGCTCCAACTATTTTTTGAGTGCGCTCATTAACTACAATTTTATAAGCGTAGGCAGCCGCATTTACTTTTTTAGCGTTGTACCAGTCGGAAGCATCCTCTTTATAAATGTTTACATTTTTATATCTGCTTTGGGCTTCTTCTTCTGAATATCCAACACTCGCTATTTGTGGTTTTGTAAACACAACGGATGGCACTAATGGGTGTTCAAATCCTTTAGTATTCCCTTGGATTATATTGTGTGCTGCTATATGCCCTTGTAGTCCTGAAAGCGGTGTTAAAGCCAAAGATTTACTAGAAACATCTCCACAGGCATATACATTATCGTTACTTGTGCTTTGCATAAAATCGTTAACTATAACTCCAGATTCATCAGCTTTTATACCCGCATTTTCTAAATCTAATTTTTCTACTGCTGGTACACGACCTGCTGTATTAAATATCTTTCTCGCTTTTATCGCTTTTGTTTTACCGTCTTTTTCGTACGTCAGTTTTAAGTTTTTCTTCAACTTTTCTATTGAGATGGGTTTGGTATTAAACATAAATGTGACTCCATTGTCTTCTAAAGTCTTCATTAATTTCTTAACTAAATCGGAATCAAATTGACTTAACGCCGTGTCACCAACCTCAACCATGGTAACTTTACAACCAAGTGTAGAAAGCATGTAGCAAAATTCCATACCAACATATCCTGAACCTATAAAAATCGCTGATTTCGGTATTTTTTTCAACTTAAGAATAGCATCGCTTGTTTTTAATAAATCTGAACCTTTGAATTTTAACGACCTTGGAACATAGCCAGTAGCAATAACAAATTTGTCAGCAGAGATGGTTTTACCCTCAACGATAACTTCATTTTTACTCATAAACTTTGGAGATTGATGGTATAAATCAATGCCTAAATCTGTTAAATCTTTTTCGGTAGAGGATGGTATCGGTTTAGTAAAAGACTTTTTAAACTTTTGTACCGACGACCACTTAATTTTAGGTGCTTTTTTTATTCCTAAACCTTTAAGTTGATGGGAGTATTTTAATAAATCTGCAAATTGTATAAGTATCTTTTTAGGATCACAGCCTCGTGTGGCACAGGTACCTCCAAATTTTCGATTGTCTGAAATAGCAACGGTTAATCCAGCTTTTACACAAGTTGTAGCTGTAGTTTGCCCAGCAATTCCGCTTCCTATTACAAATACATCATAATGTTTAATCTCCATAATTTTAATTTGAAGTAGAAAATTAAAGAAAGTAAATAATAACGACTAATGCTGTAGCTCTAAAGGTTAACCCAATTGCTAAAGGTATTTTTATTTCTTTTTTAAAGGAAAAGTTTCAAAATGTAGTCCGTTGAATCCTGTTTTTATAAAATTTCGGATGTTTTGATGTCCTTTTCCATCAGGATGCATTAACACATCTTCAAAATAATAGTTACCAAAACACGCCAAGGCTTCTTCTGTTGTTAAATTTTGGTCTACAGCAAAGGCTAACAATTTACAAGAGCCTGAGTTTTGATCTTTAGCGTTTTCTAATGTTCCATTGGAGAAAGCTGTAGGCGTAAAAACGTAATTAGCCTCAATGATTTGTATCGTTTCAGAAAAATCAATTTCACTAGGATTAGATTTTAATTGGGCTAAAAAAGTATTTAGAGTCATGTGTTTATTTATGTTTTCCTTCTACAACTATTACAATTTCGCCTTTTGGTGGTTTATTGGTGTAGTGTTCTAACACTTCTTTTGCAGTGCCTCTAATGGTTTCTTCGTACAACTTTGTAATTTCTCGCGATACAGAGACTAAGCGATCGTCTCCAAAATATTCGCAGAAATGACCAAGTGTTTTAATGAGTTTATGCGGACTTTCGTAAAAGATGATAGTTCTGGTTTCTTCGGCTAGAAGTCGTAAGCGTGTTTGTCGTCCTTTTTTAACAGGTAGAAACCCTTCAAATACAAACTTATCGTTAGGTAATCCGCTATTTACTAAAGCAGGAACAAAAGCAGTAGCACCAGGTAGGCAATCGACTTCAATGCCTTGTTCTACACACGCTCTTACCAATAAAAATCCAGGATCTGAAATGGCAGGTGTACCAGCATCGCTGATTATAGCAATGGTTAATCCTGCTTTTAATTTTTCAATTAATTGGTTCACCGTTTTATGCTCGTTGTGCATATGGTGACTTTGCATTGGTGTAGTAATCTCAAAATGCTTTAAAAGTTTTCCAGACGTTCTGGTGTCTTCAGCCAATATTACATCGACTTCTTTTAAAACCTCGATTGCTCTAAATGTAATGTCTTTTAAATTTCCTATAGGAGTAGGAACAAGGTATAGTTTCATGTCTCAATAAACTTAATATCAAATTTACAATCTTTTCTATATCTTAACGCAACCAATTATAAGAATCTCTATCTTATATAAAACCAACCTATGTTAAAACCGCTTTATGTCTTAATCGTTTTACTGTTTAATATTTGTCTTTCGTATAGTCAAACTACAGACTTATCTATTGCGATTGAAGCTCAGAATTTAAGTGGAACTGCGGTTTCTCAAGTCAATATTTATGAGGATTTTCAATATGTGATTACCATATTAAATTCTGGAAACTCAGTTGATAGCGCGTCAATATCTATAAATTTTGATACGGATTTAACGATTAATTCATATGCTTCTCAAAACAATACGAATGGAGCATCTGATGTTGCTAATATTAGTATTTTAAATAATGTTTTAACGGCTTCGATTGCAACACTACCAAATAATTCGAGCGTAGAATTGTTGGTTTTAGTTACGGCACCTACTAATTTAGGGGGCATTGCTGCCAATGGAACAATCAGTGCTCCAGATAATATTGATGACATCAACCCAAGCAATAATCAATCTATAATATCTATTGATGTTTTGGATATAGATATTGATTTTACCGTTACACATACGCAGGTTATACCAGAAGAAGGAACAGCAATTAGTGCGTGGGGAGATACGGTAACGTATCAATTTACAATCACCAATAATAGTGTTATAGATTTTCCAATGACACAGATTGATGGAAATTTAATACTAGCATCTACTAATACTACCGGTCAGCCTTTTGCTGAATTTGTTTCCTTAGAATGTATAGAAACAAATAACGGCACTGTATGTCCTGATCTAAACGATGTATTAGGTAATTCTACTACTGTTGGTAGTTTAAATGCCTCAACTCCAACAACACTCTTTGTTAATAGTGAAGAATTTGTAATAACATCAGGCGGGAGCATCACCTTTGAAATGGTGTATCGTTACTCAAATTTTTCGTGTTCGGTAGAGCCTATGCCTATACGAGTAAATAGTTTTATTAAGATTTCTTTAGATCATCATATTCTTACCTCATTAAATTCAAATTTTGTTACGACGACTTTACTCGAGGCGAACTTATGTCCGGAAACAGATATTTGTATTGAAACGGTACAGATTGATCCAGAAATAACATCGGACATAGCATACAATCAAGACATCACATTTATTACTACAGTTTGTAATATGGGGTCCGTAGAAACTCCGATGCGGTTTTTTCTTCAAAATTTATCTTACCCTAATGCCATTTGGAATATAATTTCTGTGAATTGTATTGAAACGACAGGCCCTGTGTTGTGTAGTGACTTTACATTAACTACTGATGCTGGTCAGGTATGGTCGAGTAATGGTTTTAGTTTACAACCCAATACAACAATTACTATAGAAACTGTTCTTGAATATGTTGAACCCGAGTGTGCTACAAATACTAATATAATCCCAGCTATTATCAGAAGCGGTACTAATATTTTAGACTCACAATTGGTGGATAGTAACCCTTTAAATAATTATTTTTCTAATGAATTACAGCTGCCTCCTGTACTAAATGCTTGTGTAATGTCTGATTTACAGGTGACCAAGGTTCAGGTAAATCCGGAATTACCAAATGGTAGTTCAACAACTAACACCACAACATGGGGTTTAGTGTCCTATGAAATAACGGTTACCAATGATGGAGATACAGATGCTATTATTGAAGTTAGAGACTATATGCCAAGTGTGAATAATGGAGATGTTTCCATTTATGGAATGCTAGTTTCGGTGGCATGTTCTGATACCACAGGAACAGCATCTTGTTTTGATATAGAACACACAAGCATTGGCGAGTTATTAGATGGTGTGCCTGAAGATGGTCAAATAGATATGTTTTGGCAAATTTTACCAGAGGATAACTGGGTGTTACCCGCCAATAGTTCGGTTAGTTTTAATGTGACTATAGATTGGTTACCCGAGTGTTCAAGCTCTCCTATTGAAGCAACTAATGAGGTCGTAGCGTATTATGTAAATGATATAACCGATAATAATACGGTAAACAATATAGCTACTGTAAAAACTTATTTTGCTCCATGTGTAGATTTAGTAACCCAAACATATCCAGAATTTGCACAAGTTAACACTAACCAAACGTTTAATTGGATTATAGATATTAGTAACAGCACAACAAGCTCTAATGCTACAGATGTGCTTTTTGAAGATATACTAAATACGGCCTTTACTATAGTAGGATCTCCGAGCTGTATTGTTGCTTCAGGTACTGCTACATGTATGTCTAACTTTGATATTACGGGTAATTTAATTTCTGGGGTAATTCCTAATATGGAACCAGGTTCTACGGTAAAAATTAGTATTCCTGTTACTGCTCCTAGTTATGGAGGTGCTTTTAATAATATAGCAGAAGCCATACCTAGTATTGAAAACAATGAAGAAATAACACCTGAAACAAACATTTCTATAAATAGCGTACAAGTGATAGCTCCGGTTTTACAAAAGTCATTTGTACCCCAAACCATTATTGAAGGTGACGAAAGTGAATTGATATTTACGGTTTATAATATTGCTTCAAATCCAACTCAAACTCAAATCTCTTTTGTAGATAATCTACCCAACGGTGTTTTTCTTTCGGGATTGCCAAATTGGGTTGAAGCCAATGGTAGCACGGCTACATTTGTTGGAACAATAGGTGATGCATTTGTTGGAATTGAAAATTTGGTGTTTCCAGAAGGTGTGGTTAGTTGTTCGTTTTCAGTTATGGTAACTTCAGAATATTCAGGTACTTATCTCAATAATTTTCAAAATTTTACCAATAACAATAATATAGATACATCTCAAACAAGCGCTACTCTAAATGTAATTGTTGATACCTCTAATGTTGATATTGAAATTATTAAAACAGTAACTCCGACAGAAGCCGTTTTTGGTGAAGTGGTGTATTTTACAATTACCGCAACAAACTTAGGCACCACGACAGCAACCTTAATCGAAGTGATTGATATGTTGCCTCAAGGCTATGAATTTATTTCAGCAACCGTTAGTTTTGGCGTTTTTGATGAAGCTACGTTAATTTGGGATATTCCGTATTTAGACTCTAGTCTTTCAGAGACGCTTAGCATATCGGCTAAAGTTATATCTTCAAATAACCTCACTAATTTGGCCGTATTACAGAATGTTAATGAAATCGATAGAGAATTAACCAATAATGAAGATGAGGCCACGGTTGAAATTTCTAATTGCTTAATTATACCTGAAGGTATTTCACCTAATAATGATGGCAAAAATGATAAACTTGTAATTCCGTGTATTGAAAATTATGCCGAGAATACATTTAAAATATATAATCGTTACGGTGCGCAAATCTACGAAGCAAAAAATTATGTAAACACTTGGGATGGCAAAGCCAATATGGGACTTTTAAAAAGCTCCAAGATGTTGCCGGTAGGTACTTATTTCTATGTGTTAGAGATTAATGGTGTCCATCAACCCTTTGTAGGATATGTGTATTTAAATTATTAATTAAATCGGCCTTCAACAAGTTCTATAAAACGTTCTTCGTATGCTTCTTTTCCCTCCCAATTGTTATAGTCTGGTTTTACCATTTCTAAAATTAGTTTTCTGGCTTCACCTAGTGTAGGCGTTGTATTAATTTGAGAAATAACACGATCGTAATCTTCGCTTTTGCCTTCAAATAAATGCTTGGTAAAGGCTAGTTTGTCATTGAGACCTATACTTAAGCGTTTTCCTTTTAGCTTATCATTAAGGGATTTTTTTGCAGTTTCAGATTCCCGTTTTTTAGCTTCGTCAATAGGTTCAAATTCAGGTATGGTATCAAAGCCGGAGGTAATCGATTCAAAATCTGTAGACGAAGAAGGGTTTTCTTCGGTAGGTATGGCTTTTTCTAAAATAGGATCTTTTGATGTTTCTTCCTCTGGCATATGTGCCACCAAGTCTTTAATTTTAGACATTACAGGTTCCATAATGTCATCGTCCTTAATCTCGTCCACGTTAATATACGTTCTATCTTCAACCTCAACGTTATCACTTACCTTATTGTTAAAGGCTGTATCTAGCATATCAAAAAATGAAGAGTCATGGCCTATGGTGGGCATTTGGTCTTCAAAATTTTCTTGAGCAAATTTTAAAACAGTTAGTTTTTCATACAGTTCGGCAACTTCTTCATGCATCTTATAGATGTCTTCTCTACCTTTTAACTTTAGAATTCTATGGGCAATACTAACTAATTCGGACTCTAATTTCTTTTTCATAGTTCTAATTATTTTTTACTGAAGAATTAATGTGTTCTCCAAGCATTGGAAATCAACTTATAATTCTAATATCAAAGGAATATAATTTCTTTATTCTCTTTTCGTAAGTTTTGCTTTTGATTTTTAATAAATTTGCGTGACCTTTATCAAAACGGAGTTAGACTCCGATTCAGTGCTAAAATTACAAAATGTTTCTCGAAAATACAGTAAATCATAAAGAACAATTTGGGTGGATTGAAGTCATCTGTGGATCCATGTTCTCAGGTAAGACCGAAGAATTAATCCGACGTCTAAAACGTGCGCAATTTGCAAAACAAAGGGTGGAGATTTTTAAGCCAGCTGTTGATGTACGTTATGATGAAGATATGGTCGTCTCTCACGATGCTAATGAAATTCGCTCTACACCAGTACCAGCTGCAGCAAATATTCCAATTCTAGCAGATGGTTGTGATGTGGTAGGTATTGACGAAGCTCAGTTTTTTGATGACGAAATTGTACGTATCTGTAACGATTTAGCCAATAAAGGTATTAGAGTCATTGTGGCAGGTTTAGATATGGATTTTAAAGGAAATCCGTTTGGTCCAATGCCTAATTTAATGGCAACAGCAGAATACGTTACTAAAGTCCATGCCGTTTGTACTAAAACCGGAAACTTAGCTCAATACAGTTATAGAAAAGCGCTAAGTGACGATTTGGTTTTACTAGGAGAAGTTGATGAATACGAACCGTTAAGCAGAGCAGCATATTACAAATGTATGCAGCGCGAAAAAATAAGGCAAATGAAGGTAAAGGATGCCGAGGAAATTGATTCTAAAGACGACAACTTCAATGTCTAAAACCTTAGAAACCATACTCGAAATTGATTTAGGTGCGCTTACACATAATTTCAATTATTTAAAGTCGAAGGTGCAACCACAAACAAAATTTTTAGCCGTCGTAAAAGCCTTTGCTTATGGTAGCGATTCTGTTGAAATAGCAAAGCATCTCGAAAAATTGGATGTCGATTATTTTGCTGTTGCTTATGTAAAGGAAGGTGTGGCTTTAAGAGATGCTGGAGTAACCACACCGATTTTAGTACTACATCCGCAATCTGTTAATTTTAAAACACTTATTGATCGCTGTTTGGAGCCAAACCTTTATAGCGCTCATGTGCTCGATGAATTTATAAAAATTGCAGAAGGCTTATCGCAAAAGGGATATCCTGTTCATATTAAATTTAATACTGGGTTAAATCGTCTTGGTTTTAAAGAAAGCGATATTGAGTCCATTACGTCTAAAGTTAAAAATACAATAGCAGTGCAAGTGAAATCTATATTTTCACATTTAGTAGCCAGCGAAGACAGTAATGAAAAAGATTTTTCTAAACTTCAAATAGATAGATTTAAAGCTATTGCTAAAACCTTTGAAGAAAAAATAGGGTATAAACCGTATTTACACTTATGTAATACCTCTGGTATTTTAAATTACCCTGAAGCACATTTTAGTATGGTCCGTGCTGGTATTGGGCTTTATGGATTTGGGAATACTACAGAAGAAGATAAAAATTTAAAGCCAGTGGCTAGTTTAAAATCTGTTATTTCTCAAATTCACGAGATTGAAGAAGGGGAAACAGTTGGTTACAATAGGGCATATGTATCAGAAGGCTCTGAGAGGTCTGCTACTATTCCGTTAGGGCATGCCGATGGCATAAACCGCATTTATGGCCACGGAAAAGGTTATGTTATTATTAATGGTGAAAGAGCTCCTATTATTGGCAATGTTTGTATGGATATGATAATGGTAAATGTTTCAAATATAGCTTGTAAGGAGGGTGATGAGGTTGTTGTTTTCGATGCTTCTTATCCTGCAAGTGACTTAGCAGAATCAGCACATACTATTTCGTATGAAATTTTAACTGCCGTATCGCAACGTGTAAAGCGTATTGTAAAGCCCGAATAAGAAAGCGTTTTTTTAAAATGTGACTTTTTTAATTACCTTGTGTCCTATTAACTTAATAACTAACTATTAAAAACACGAGATTATGTTAAAAGAATTTAAAGAATTTGCAATGAAGGGCAACCTTATAGACATTGCAGTTGGTTTTGTAATGGGTGCTGCTTTTAAAGAAGTAGTCACAGCATTTACTGGAGGTATTGTTTCTCCATTAATTGGTTTGATTTTCGATTCAGACTTTAAAGCATTGAGATACCAATTAAAAGAGGGAACGCTAAATGAGGCGGGTGAAACAGTAGGAGCCGTTTTCTTAGAATATGGTACATTCTTAACTAATGTAATAGATTTCATAATTGTTGCATTTGTAATGTTTCTCGTTGTAAAAGGAGTTAATAAAATGAAGAAGAAAGAAGAGCCAGCTCCAGAAGCACCAGCAGGCCCATCTGAAATAGATTTATTAAAAGAAATCAGAGATTCTTTAAAGAAATAATTTATACATAGCGTCACCGCTACACTATTTAAATTTTAACTAAACCCAGGCCGTAACGGTCTGGGTTTCTTTTTGTATTGTAAAATCAATAATTAAAGGCCCTTATTTTTATTACATTTTTAAGACCTATTAGCAGCATTTACTTAAAGAAATATTATAATTTTGAAAGTTCTAAATATATGATTTATGAAAGTAGCAATTGTAGGTGCAACAGGCATGGTAGGTAATGTAATGCTCCAGGTTTTAGAAGAACGTAATTTCCCTTTAGACGAATTATTGTTAGTCGCTTCAGAGCGTTCTGTAGGTAATAAATTAAAGTTTAAAGGAAAAGAGATTGAAGTTATAAGTATCCCTTCTGCTATTGAAAAACGTCCGGATATTGCATTGTTTTCTGCGGGTGGTAATACGTCGTTAGAATGGGCGCCAAAATTTGCTGAGGTTGGTACAACAGTTATCGATAATTCTTCTGCATGGAGAATGGACTTATCTAAAAAACTTGTGGTTCCAGAAATCAATGCTCATACATTAAGCCATACAGATAAAATTATTGCTAACCCTAACTGTTCTACGATTCAAATGGTAATGGCTCTAGCACCACTTCATAAAAAATATAAAATTAAACGTATCGTTGTGTCAACGTATCAATCTGTATCTGGTACAGGTGTAAAAGCAGTTGAACAAATGGAAAATGAAATTGCTGGTAAAAAAGGAGAAATGGCTTATCCATACCCAATTCATAAAAATGCTATTCCGCATTGCGATGTTTTTGAAGATAATGGCTATACCAAAGAAGAAATGAAATTGGTAAACGAAACGCAAAAAATTCTTAACGATAAAACTATTGCAGTAACAGCTACAGCAGTGAGAATACCAACAGCAGGAGGTCATAGTGAAGCTATAAATGTAGAATTTGAAGAAGATTTTAATTTAAGTGAAGTAAGGCAATTACTTAGCGAAACTGATGGAGTAACGCTTCAAGATAATCTAGATGTCAATTTATACCCAATGCCAATGTATGCTCATGGTAAAGATGATGTTTTTGTTGGTCGTATAAGACGCGATGGTTCACAGCCTAACACATTAAATCTTTGGGTGGTAAGTGATAACCTTAGAAAAGGTGCTGCAACAAACACTGTTCAAATCGGAGAATATCTTATAAAAAACGGTTTGGTTTAGCACCAAAAATGTACCCTTATAGATTTTAAGATTAGAGATATAATCAAGTATTTTAACTCATTACTAATATAATTGGTTAAAATGCTTTCTAAATTTTAGTATCATACTTGGCGTAAGTTTTTAGTTGTTTAATCAAATCAAAATAACTAAAAGCTTATATTTGAAGTCATATTGTTTTACTTCAATCCGTTTAATTATGAGAAAATTACTTCTTTCTGCTTTAATGTTAACATTTTTTATGTCGTGTAAAAATGAAACTGAAACCGTGAAAAAGACTAGTGTAAATTATCCAGAAACTAATAAAATTGATACCGTAGACACTTACTTTGGTGAAGACGTAAAAGATCCTTACCGTTGGTTAGAAGATGATAGAAGTGAAGAAACTGAAGCGTGGGTAAAAGCCCAGAACCAAGTTACATTTGGGTATTTAGACCAAATTCCATACCGAGAAGAATTAAAAGAACGACTTACAAAACTTTGGAATTACGAAAAAATTGGAGCTCCATTCGTAGAAGGTGATTACACGTATTTTTCAAAAAATGATGGCTTACAGAATCAATCCGTCATTTATAGATACAAAACAGGTGAGGATCAAAAAACAGCTGAGGTGTTTTTAAATCCTAACACTTTTAAAGAAGATGGTACTATTTCTCTAGGAGGTATGAGCTTCTCAAAAAATGGTAAGACTTTAGCTTATGCTATTTCTGAAGGAGGAAGTGACTGGAGAAAAATTCTTGTTATGAATGTTGACACCAATGAGATTGTTGAAGACACATTGGTCGATATTAAATTCAGCGGCATGTCTTGGTACAAAAACGAAGGTTTCTATTACTCTAGTTACGATAAGCCTGAAGGGAGCGAATTATCGGCAAAAACTGACCAACACAAAGTATATTATCACAAATTAGGAACAAAGCAATCTGAAGATGCTTTAATATTTGGCGGAACACCTGAAGAAAAACACAGATATATTGGTGCCGGAGTTACAGAAGATGACAAATATCTTATAATTTCAGCGAGTGTTTCTACCTCAGGAAATAAATTATTTATTAAGGATTTATCCGATCCTAATAGCAAACTTATTACTATTTTAGATCATACTGATAGTGATTCTAACATTATTGAAAACGTTGGGTCTAAGCTTTATATAATGACCAATTTGGGAGCGCCAAATCAAAAAGTTGTAACGGTTGATGCTTCAAATCCAACTCCAGAAAATTGGGTAGATTTTATACCTGAAACAGAAAATGTTTTAAGTCCATCAACGGCTGGAGGTTATTTTTTTGCTAATTACATGGTGGATGCTGTTTCAAAAGTTTTACAGTATGATTATAATGGAAAGTTAATACGAGAAGTTGAATTGCCAGGTATTGGTACAGCTGCTGGTTTTGGTGCCAAAAAAGACGAGAACGAATTATATTATTCCTTTACCAATTACGTAACGCCAGGAAGTATCTATAAATATGATATAGAAAGCGGAACTTCAGCATTATACAGAAAACCGACTATTGATTTTAATCCAGAAGATTACGAAAGCAAGCAAGTGTTTTATAGTTCTAAAGATGGTACAAAAGTACCAATGATTATTACGCACAAAAAAGGTTTAAAACTGAACGGTAAAAATCCAACAATTTTATATGGTTACGGAGGGTTTAATGTTAGTATAACACCAAGTTTTAGTATAGCAAATGCGGTTTGGATGGAGCAAGGAGGAATCTTTGCTGTACCTAATCTAAGAGGTGGAGGTGAATACGGAAAAGCATGGCACGATGCAGGTACTCAGCTTAAAAAACAAAATGTTTTTGACGATTTTATTGCAGCTGCAGAATATTTAACTACAGAAAAATATACTTCATCAGATTATTTGGCTATTAGAGGTGGCTCTAATGGCGGTTTATTAGTTGGTGCCACAATGACACAGCGTCCAGAATTAATGAAAGTAGCATTGCCTGCTGTAGGTGTTTTAGACATGCTCCGTTATCATACCTTTACGGCTGGTGCTGGTTGGGCATACGATTACGGAACTGCTGAAGATAGTAAAGAAATGTTCCAATACCTTAAAGGTTACTCTCCTGTACATAACGTAAAAGAAGGTGTAGCATATCCGGCAACCCTAGTAACCACAGGTGATCATGATGATAGAGTGGTGCCAGCACACAGTTTTAAGTTTGCTGCAGAATTACAAAGTAAGCAAACAGGTAATAACCCAACGCTTATTAGAATTGAAACCGATGCTGGTCATGGAGCCGGTACTCCTGTGAGTAAAACCATTGAGCAGTACGCAGATATTTTTGGATTTACACTTTATAATATGGGGTTTGAAGTGCTACCGAGTAAAATTGGAGAAAAAGTAAAAGACTAATTATTAGTATAATAGTATTTAAATTAGTTTATTTGATGTTGTGCTTGCATTAGGAACTATGAAATGATAAGGGGGTAAAACCTGTTTTTTCGGAATAAATTTTGTCTTTTTTTTAACTTTTGTAGGACTTTTAAGGATTAAGCTGTCTTATTAATAGTGAGCTACTATTGTCTATGAAAAAAAACTACATCATATTTTTTGTTCCATTTTTAATTTTGTTCTCTTGTGGTAGTGACGACGGTATTGCACCATTGCCTATTGAAACTACAGCGGATAGTATAACTATTCTTCAAAATTCAGAAATTGATATTTTTATATTTCTAAACGATTTTAATATTCCTTCTTTAGGAGAGCTTTTTATAAGTCAGCCCACTAAAGGTAATGTTGTAATTGTAGACCCAAATACGACACCAAACAATCCAAGTGACGATTATATATTATATACTGCAAATCCTAATGAAGTAGGTGTAGATAGTTTTGAATATACCATATGTAGCAAGGCTGGTGATTGTAAAACAGAAATAGTAACACTTACAATAACGACGAGTTCTAACGTACTTTACGATTTAGAAAACATGCCTTTTTCTACCTTATCAGAGTATCAGTTTTTTGAAGGAGATTTAAAAAATTTACAACCCACACCTGGTGTTATACCATATACATTAAACGCTACATTATTTAGCGATTATGCTAAGAAAAAGCGTTTTGTATGGATGCCAAATAATAGTAAAGCGTCGTTTATAAATGAAAATGAACTTTTAGATTTTCCTATTGGCACAATACTAATAAAGAATTTTTACTACGA
>Ga0193951_1000059_pt1 | contig 43437 bp, 42 predicted proteins | sample BB_2_MG_FD_140370 | JGI IMG/M metagenome (GOLD analysis project Ga0193951, IMG submission 140370) | Microbial mat bacterial communities from the Broadkill River, Lewes, Delaware, United States - BB_2_MG | ecosystem: Environmental > Aquatic > Freshwater > River > Microbial mats | place: USA...
GGTACTGCTTTACTGTGGAAGAGTAGGTCGCCGCCTTTTTTGAAAACCCTTACTAGATAACTAGTAAGGTTTTTTTGTTTTTTGTAGTTTTTTATGTATGCTATTCTTAAGAAGGCCGGTATTCTGCTTACTTTTTCTTCTTAAATATACTATCTAGAATTGTATTGATATCGAGAAATAGGAAAACTATTGCCAGGATACAGAGTATAAATGCTATAATAAGTAATGGAACTTCGTAGTTAATACCAATAGGATATTAATTTTTCTTTTTAAAAATACTATCTACAATAGTATGGATTCCTAAAAATAATAAGATGATAGCAGCAATACATATTATAAATGCAACTATGAGTAACGGTATGTAAAGAGGTTTATCGTTGTTATCTAAGGCTAAATGCAATAGCGTAGGCCCACTAAACATACAAAGCAAACATAAGCCTAGACGTTTTAATCCTTTTACTAAAATATCTTTATCAGTTCTGTTATCTTCTTCCATTAGTAATGCTATCTCTTACGTTTTTGTATTTATTTAAAAGAACACTGGCTTCTGCTTCTGAAATATGTAGTTCAGACATAATCATATTTACAGCTCTATTTACTAACTTATCGTTGCTGAGCTGCATATCTACCATTTTGTTACCCTTAACTTTTCCTAATTGAATCATCGAGGTGGTTGTAATCATATTAAGAACTAGTTTCTGTGCTGTTCCTGCTTTCATTCTAGAACTACCTGTTAAAAATTCTGGACCAACAATGACTTCAATTGGAAATTGGGAAGTTAAAGCTAATGGACTACCTTGATTACAAGTTATACATCCTGTTACAATATTATGTTTGTTACATTTTTCTAATGCACTAATCACATAAGGAGTAGTGCCAGAAGCAGCGATACCAATAACGACATCATTTTCTGAAATGTTATAATCTAGTAAATCTAGCCAACCCTGAGTCGTGGAATCTTCTGCATTTTCTACTGCTTTCCTTATGGCTGTATCACCACCAGCTATTAAACCTATAACTAATTCTTGTGCAACCCCAAATGTTGGTGGACATTCTGAAGCATCTAAAATACCTAATCTACCACTGGTTCCAGCACCTATATAAAATAAGCGTCCGTTTTCTTTTAGTTTATTTACAATTTGATCTATAAGAGCTTCTATTTGTGGTAGTGCATTTTCTACAGCTATTGGTACGGTTTTATCTTCCTTATTTATAGAATGTATAATCTCATTAATAGACATATTTTCGAGATTATTATAGTTTGAGTCTTGTTCGGTTGTTTTTATAAAAGTCATGCCATAAAGGTAAGAAATAATTTTGGCGGATGTATTGCGTTAGCGGTAGTAACGGCATCCTTTTGCTAACTATTAATGACTATTTTTATAAATGCTATACTTATTAACTTTAAATTACCTCATAAGTTAGGGCTTATATAGCAAAAAGATATAGTGGATGACACGACCCACTTTTTTTAGGGGAATGCCCAAATAATTTATCTATTGAACAGTATATATTAATTCATCAACTTCTGATAATCTAAAATAGCCATACGGAAAATTATCTGGATAGGTCGTGTTTATACAATTGCCACGTACGGTAGCGGGTTGTGTTTCAAACGGACCACCACCAGAATCACCACTTTGTTGCAATAGGATAAACATATAATCATAAAATTGGCTTGATACTCCATAATTTCTTATGGTTACGATATCTCCTGCTTCTAAATCTTCTTCGGTATAAAAACCAAAAATTTCGTTTCCGTCGGTAAAGGTATCGTCGTAAACGGATAGGGTAGGGACAACCGGAATATCACTAATAAATTCGAAAAAATAATAATTACTTATGCCTTCAGGATCTGTATAATAAGCTTTAAGCTCTATATCTTCACCTGAAAAACCTCCCTCGTTATTTTGTTCTACAGATTCTATCGGAACTACAGAGGTAAGCGTTTCTGTAGCAGTGTAAATTTCATTATCATAGCTAATTACCAAGGTATAGTCTGTACCTATGTTTGGTATAAAAGTGTTGTTACTGTAGATACCCGTTGAATCTATTTCTGTAAAATTGAAAGTATTTCCGAAGGAATCAAAAACTTGTACTATAGCACTAGTTGCTGGGGGAATGGTATTATCAAAAAAAGGAGCGGATAAAGTTAACTTGATAGTTTGCTCATTTCCTGTTGTATTTTTAAAATAATTGATGGAGGCTTCAATAACCAATTTAGGTTCGACATTATTTAAATCAACATCGATAACATCTTCACAATTCGTAAAAAGTGCTAAAATGAAACTTATATATATTAATTTTTTCATGATTTAAAATTTGAAATTATAAGAAAAAGAAGGAACGATTCCGAAAATGGCTAACCGTGTTGCTTCATTAGTTCCTGTGTTTCTATTTTCGCTAAATGAAATACTAGCGGCATTTTTTCTGTTGTAAACGTTATATATTCCAAATACCCATTCACCTTTAAAACGTTTTTTACTCTCGGGATTAGGATTGTAATTTACAGCTAAATCTAAGCGATGGTAGGATGGAAGTCTACTAGAATTTCGTTCTTCATAATTAGGAATGATAATATCGTTATATTGATATTGTCCGTTTGGAAATGTTGTTGGTTGGCCTGTTTGAAAAATAAGATTAGAACTGAAAGACCATTTTTTATTTAATTCATAGTTTCCTGTTATGGAAATGTCGTGAGTTTTGTCATACGGTGTGTTATACCATTTTCCATTATTAATTCCGGTTTCTATGGAAGTTCTTCCTGGTGTTCTTTGTTCGGACTTTGATAATGTGTAAGCTAACCAACCTGTAAATTTCCCTTCATTTTTTTTGAAGAGAATTTCTAAGCCGTAGGCTCTTCCTTCACCGTTTAAAATGACTTGTTCTATGGCATCGTTAGCAATTAAGTCAGCACCATCAATATAATCGATACGATTTTGAATAGTTTTATAGAAACTTTCTACTTCTAGTGAATAGGCATTGTTTTTAAAGGTTCTAAAATATCCAACAGCTATTTGATCTAATAATTGTGGTTTTATATATTTTCCGCTTGGTGTCCAAACATCTAATGGTGTTGGTGAGCTCGTATTAGACAATAAATGTAAATATTGACTCATTCGGTTAAAGCTGGTTTTTACTGATGCGTTATCATTTAGCTGATATGCTAATGCTAATCGTGGTTCTAAATTGGTAAACGATTTAATAACATCACTCCGGTCATATGTATACTTGCCATTTGGTTCTGTTTTCTCATAAATACCAATGGACGGATTAAAGGTTAACGGACTATTATTTTCATAACTATTTAATTCATTTTGTCCTAATCTATGAAACATGCTTAAACGTGCACCATAACTAACTGATAAATTATCGCTCAATTTATGTTCGGCATCTATATATGCTGAATTTTCTAGAGCATATTTATCTATAAGTTTATATGGATTGATACCAGAATCGTCATTTATAGGTTTAATATCTCCTGGGTTAAATTTATAATACATACTATGAATGCCATATTCTAACTTAAAGCTATTACTTATATAGTGTTTAAAATCGTATTTAAGATTGATATTTTTTATTCCTGAAATCCAATCAAAACCTACAAAACCTAGTTGAAGGCCATAATAGTAATCAGAATAAATAAATGAGAGATTAGAAAATATTTTATTAGAAAAAAGGTGGTTCCATCTAAAGTTTAAAACAGAGTTTCCAAATGAATTTTCAAAGCTATCAGCAATTTTAAACACATCTCGGCCAAAGTAACCTGATAGATAAACGTTATTATTCTCATTAATATTGTAGCTTAATTTAGTGTTTAAGTCATAGAAATATGCGACATTATCTAAGTCAAAAAGAGGTAAAAAGAGGTGTGCATAACTGCTTCGTCCACCAATGAGAAAAGAGCCTTTATCTTTTTTAATAGGCCCTTCAGCTAGTAATCTACTAGAAATAAGTCCAATACCACCATTCATGTGAAACGATTTACTATTACCTTCTTTTTGATAAATATCTAAAACTGAAGATACACGCCCTCCATATTTTGCTGGAATTCCTCCTTTATAGAGTTTTATATCTTTAATAGCATCTGGATTAAAAACCGAGAAAAAACCAAAAAGATGTGATGAATTGAAAATGGTGGCTTCATCTAAAAGGATAAGGTTTTGATCTGCAGCACCACCTCTAACATTAAATCCAGATGATCCTTCTCCAGCATTGGTAACACCTGGAAGTAAGGTAATAGATTTAATAACATCGACTTCGCCTAATACAACAGGCATATTCTTTATTGTTTTTATAGATAAAGAATTAACACTCATTTGTGGTTTTTTAATGTTTAGTTTTTCTATATCTTCTGTGACTATAACTTCATCTAAACTTTCTGCAGCCTCATCTAATTTAAAATTTTTTGTAAGATTGTCATTTAAAACTATGGTTTCAGAAATGGTTTTGTAACCTAAATAACTTATTTGAATAATATAGGTGCCTTTAGGTAGCGTAATGGAGTAGAAACCGTATTCGTTAGAAACTGTTCCTGTTTGTTGTGTTGGTAAAATCACATTGACACCAATAAGTGTTTCGTTACTTTGGTTATCTACTATTGTGCCGCTAAGTGTAAAATTTTCTTGTGCTTGAAATAGGAAAGGACAGAATAAAATAACAAAAATAATTCTTTTAAAGAGTGGTAGCATAGTTTATAAATAATGCGTTTGATTGAGGTTGCATTTTATTCTCAACGATTGAAATTAACATTTGTTACTCAATATTAAAAATAAATGAAATGAATAAAAAAAGCTTCCGTTTGGAAGCTTTTTTAACATAACATTAATCGTTAGATCATTATGAATTTACAATATCATTTAATGCAGTGCTTGGTCGCATAGCATTAGATAGTAAATCTTCATCAGGAAAATAGTAACCATTGATGTTTACTGGCTCTCCTTGGCAATCTATTAATTCTTTTATAATAGTATCTTCTTGTGCTGATAACGCATCAAAAACCTTTGAGAATTCAGCTTTTAACTCAGCATCTTTATCTTGGTTAGCCAAAGCTTCGGCCCAATATAATGCTAAATAAAAATGACTTCCTCTGTTGTCTAATTCGTTAACTTTTCTTGAAGGACCTTTTCTGTTTTCTAATAATTTATCGGAAGCATCGTCTAAAGCTTCACCTAAAATACTCGCTTTTTTATTATCGTTAACTTCAGAAAAATGTTCTAAAGAAACCGCTAATGCTAAAAATTCACCTAAAGAATCCCAACGTAAATGATTTTCTGAAAGGAATTGTTGCACATGCTTAGGAGCAGATCCTCCAGCACCAGTTTCAAATAAACCACCTCCATTCATTAATGGCACAATAGATAGCATTTTTGCACTAGTACCAACTTCTAAAATAGGGAATAAGTCCGTTAAATAATCTCTTAATACGTTTCCTGTTACAGAAATAGTGTCTTTACCTTCTTTAATTCGTTTTAAGGTAAAGTTAGTAGCGTCCACTAAAGACAGAATTCTTATATCTAAACCTTCAGTATTGTGATCTTTTAGGTAGACATTTACCTTTTTAATTAATTCTGCATCATGGGCTCTTTTCTTATCTAACCAAAAAACAGCTGGTGTTTCAGAAGCTCTAGCTCTGGTTACGGCAAGTTTTACCCAGTCTTTAATTGGTGCGTCTTTTACTTGGCACATTCTCCAAATATCACCTTCTTCCACTTTATGGCTTAATAAAACGCTACCATTAGCATCTATAACTTCAACTTTACCCTTAGACGAGATCTCAAAAGTTTTATCATGAGAACCATATTCTTCAGCTTTTTGTGCCATTAAGCCTACATTTGGTACTGTTCCCATTGTAGTTGGGTCAAAAGCTCCGTGTTTTTTACAGAAATCAATTGTTGCGCTATAAACACCAGCATAACTACTATCTGGAATTACAGCTTTAGTATCTTGTTGTTTTCCTTCTGCGTTCCACATCTGCCCAGACGTTCTAATCATTGCAGGCATAGATGCATCAATTATAACATCACTTGGTACGTGAAGATTTGTAATTCCTCTATCTGAATTTACCATTGCTAAATCAGCACCATGATCGAGTTCAAAACGAATATCAGCTCTTATTTCATCGCGTTTGTCTTCTGGTAATTCACTTAATTTTTCTAATAAGTTCCCAAAACCATTATTAACGTCAACTCCAATTTTTTCAAATGTTTTTCCATGTTTCTTAAATAAATCCTTGAAAAATACACGTACTGCATGTCCAAAAATAATTGGGTCAGAAACTTTCATCATGGTGGCTTTCATATGTAATGAAAACAACACACTGTTGTCTAAAGCGTCTTCTACTTGCTCTTCTAAAAATTCAAGTAAAGCGCTTTTACTCATTAAAGTAGCGTCGATAATTTCACCTTTTAATAAGGCTAAATCAGTCTTTAAATTGGTTTTATTTCCCTTAGCATCTGTATGGACAATACTTACTGTAGTTGCTTCTTCTAATGTTACAGATTTTTCGTTATGAGCGAAATCTCCTTTAGACATCGTTGCCACGTGCGATTTAGAATCTGGTGACCAAGCTCCCATACTGTGCGGGTTTTTCTTTGCATAATTCTTTACGGCTTTTGGAGCACGTCTGTCTGAATTACCTTCTCTAAGCACTGGGTTTACAGCACTACCTTTAATTTTGTTGTAACGTGTTTTTATTTCCTTTTCAGTATCGTCTTTAGGTTCATCTGGATAATCCGGAATCTCATATCCTTTAGCTTGTAATTCTTCTATTGCAGCAGTAAGTTGCGGTACAGAAGCACTAATATTTGGTAATTTAATGATGTTTGCTTCTGGTTTTTTTGCTAACTCACCTAATTCTGCCAACGCATCTGCGACCTTTTGATTGTCTGTTAAATAATCTGGAAAGGCAGCTAAAATTCTAGCAGCTAATGATATATCTTTTGTCTCTATAACAATACCTGAAGACTTTGTAAACGCTTCAACAATTGGTAAAAATGAACGCGTTGCTAAAGCTGGTGCTTCATCCGTTTTTGTATAAACAATCTTTGCTGTTTTTGTCATATGTCTTGATAAATAAAATGAATAAAAATTGGCTCGAAATTGAGCTGTGCAAATATACGAAATCGTTTGATTTTTATAGGTATAAGATTACTAGTAAAGCATGTCGAATTTTAAGAAATTAATAAATAATTGCTGAAAATCTTTATTTAATTTTTGATCTTAATATGAAAACTATTTAATAACCCAGAAATGTTTTCTTTTGAAAAAGAAGCATGTTTAATTTGGTTGAAATTTGGATTAATATTGAAGTTATACGCAGATGTAAAATCGGCATGCTCGATATTGGTGCGATCAAAGGTAGAATTCTTTAAATCACATGTATTAAAAGTACCATGCTTTATTTCGGCTTCTGTAAAATCTACTTGTTGCATGGAACATTTAGTAAATTTTGTACGATTAATTTTAAGCTGATAAAAACTACTAAGATTCAACGTGCAGTCTATAAACTTAAAAGCTAATAAAAAAGAGTTACAATTTTGAAATTGTACACCTAAGATTTTACAGGTAGTAAACGTACAATCGTTAAAAGATGTATGCACTACTTTAACGTTGCTAAAATTGCAATCTATAAAATCACATTCTAAGAAGATAATATTTGAGAGGTCAGAATTTTCAAAATTACAATTAATGAATTTACATTCGGTATACTCAGCTTTTGGTAGATAATGAATTGTATATTCTTGAGAACTAAAGTCTTTTTGGTCTATAAGTGGTAAATTCATAAGACAAGAATACAAAACATTTTTTGAATAAAAAATGACACGTAATATGAAAGCTTTTGGTAGGTATAAGTATAGGAGCTTACACTTTAGATCTCTATGTTTTCATAAAAATAAAAAGCCATATCACTCAGAAGATCTGTGTTGACATGGCTTTCATAGAAACAGTACTAACTAACATCGCCTATTTAGTATTTACTAACTCAGATGATTGACCAATGTCTTCTCATCGTTATCGGCTTAAGTGTTTCCGTTTCAAATCGAAACAATTCATACCTTTCAAAATGTATTGACCTGATATTACTATATTTCTTAGGTTTGTTTTTCTTGATGTTTTTTCCTATAATCTTCAAAATTAATGAATGTTAGGTCTAAAACATTGCTCGTCCTTTTCATGTTCACTTTCGATTCCATTACTTCTTCAGAGCTTTCCACATTACTAATACAGTCTACTATGTATACTAAATTACTAATGCTTCATGATTGCTATACAAACACTCACTTTCGTAAGTTGCTTCACAATCTTAAAAAACAACCTCAATACGTAAAGAACGAATCTTTAGTAACAATAAACATTAATCTAAAATGAATTTAGAACCAAACAAGGTTTGTCATTTATTGTTGTACTAAATTAAAAAATATTATTGGATATTTTGTGTTTTTAAGACATTAGATATCAACACTTTATAAACTCTAGTTATTAACAATTGTTAATAACCAAAAAAACCTTCTGTTTCAGAAGGCTTTTTTACTGTAATATTTAAGTTGGAATTATCTTCTAACTTCTTTGATTCTTGCTTTTTTACCAGTAAGACCTCTAAAGTAGTAAATTCTAGCTCTACGTACTTTACCACGTTTGTTAACTTCAATTTTTTGTAAAGCAGGTAAGTTGATTGGGAAGATACGCTCTACACCAATTGTTCCTGACATTTTACGAATGGTAAATGTTTCAGAAGTACCGCTACCTTTACGCTGTAGTACTACTCCCTTAAAGAATTGCGTACGTGTTTTACTTCCTTCTTTAATTTCATAGTATACAGTAATTGTATCACCAGCACTAAATTCTGGAAAATCTTTGCGAGTTACAAATTCGTCTTGTACAAATTTTACTAAATCCATTTTGTTTTATTTATAATAATTTATTCAAAGCAACATTCACGATTCTCGCCAGAGGTTGGTCTAAATGGGTGTGCAAAATTAGTACTTTTTTGTATATCTGCAATGCTTTGACTCTATTATTTTTTGATTAGCTAAATAGAGATCGCTCAAATCTTATCTGTACTTTCTAAATTGGTGTTTCATAAGATATAATTTACTAGGCATTCAGCATAAAATCTAAAATATAAATATTTCAAAAGGTGTAAGAATGTTATTAAAGATTTAATCCTTTAGTAAATCTGGTCGTCGTTCTTTTGTTCTTTTATAAGCTTGTTCTTCTCTCCATTTTTCAATTTCACCAAAGTTACCACTAAATAATACTTCTGGGACTTTCATGCCATCATATTCTCTAGGTTTTGTATATATTGGTGGTGCAAGCAGATTATCTTGAAAAGAATCGGTTAGGGCAGAAGTCTCATTTCCTAATACACCAGGAATCAATCGGATTACCGAATCGCATAATACCGCAGCTCCTAATTCTCCTCCAGATAATACGTAATCTCCAATGGAGATTTCTCTTGTAATAAATTTATCTCTTACACGCTGATCTACTCCCTTATAATGTCCGCAAAGAATAATAATATTTTCTTTTAAAGAGGTTTGGTTAGCAATACTTTGGTTAAGTTGCTCACCATCTGGTGTCATATAAATAATGTCGTCGTAGTGACGTTCTTTTTGCAATTTAGAAATGCATTTATCTATTGGTGCTATGGTCATTACCATACCTGCACCACCTCCAAATTGGGTGTCATCCACAGATTTATAGCCACCTGTGGCATAATCTCTTAAATTATGAAAATGAACTTCTACTAAACCAGCTTCTATAGCTCGTTTTAATATTGAAGCTTCAAACGGACTTTTTAAGAGTTCTGGTAATACGGTTATGATATCTATACGCATGATTAATTTTTGTATGGTTTGCAAAGATATGTTTAATTCATGTATTTTTTAGTCGGACTTATATCTAAGTGCTAAGAGGACATGTAAATTGAAAATCTTTACAAAGGATAGAATGTTTTAAATAACCTTCTCACAAAAAAATCCGTAATTAGAATTACGGATTTTTATATTACATATATTAGAGATTTTCTTAAGACTTCTGCTTATTTAATTCATCTTGTAACTGGCGTCGTACTTTTTGCTCACGCTCTAATGCAGTACGTCTGTGTTCTTCAAACTCAGATTCTACTTCTTCCAATTTGTGTTTGGCTTCACGTGTTGCTGAATTACTACCTTTAAATTTATAGATAAATAATAATAACAAGGCTAGCAAACCACCAATAATACTCCACATTAAAATTTTGTAGCTCGCTTTGTTGGTTTGCATTCCAAATAGTGAAATATTATCTTTTTCGTCATTTGTAGCATTTAAGGTAGATTCCGTATTGGCCAAATTGCTTTTTAAACTTTCAATTTCTTTGGCCTGTGATTTTACAATGGCTTTAGTGTCTTCTAAATCTTTATGAACTGCTTTTAAAGAATCTAATGTGTGCGCTTTTAAAGCATATAACCATGTTTTTTTGACGGTTTTGTAATCTTGCCAACTATTAGAGCGTCTAATTACAAATTCAAATTGATTATCTATAGTACCACTATTAAGAGACAATTTCTCTTCTTGTTGGTCATTGTTTTGCGCGATTACTGCTTGAAAACTAAATGTAACTAAAAGAATTACAGTAACTTTTGTTAAGAATTTCATCTTAGAGATAATTTTGGTTGAGTTAGATTAATTGGTTGCCAAGATAATAATTTTATGAGTATATCATATACAAATTACCAAACAAATAGCCTCTGTTTACAAAAGGCATTTAATATACGGCAGAAACTATTGTTTAGATGTTGACACCTATATAGAACCAATTTGTTTATTGTTGCTATGTCATTAATTCGCTAGAAATCATAATGCTAAAAATCAAAAAAAATCTTGCCTTGAGACAAGATTTTATTTTTTCCTTTTTCAGAATGTTCTAATAGTAAGCATAGCGTCTTACCTTAGAAATGTATTTTGCTAAACGAATAACCTGATGGCTGTAACCGTATTCATTGTCATACCATATATATAATATCGCGTTTTTACCATCTTTTCTAACTATGGTTGCTTTACTGTCGTAAATGGCTGGTGCCGAACTGCCCACAATATCGCTAGACACAAGTTCGTCGCTCATTTCGTATTTAATTTGCTCAACCAAATCTCCTTCTAAAGCATACTTTTTCATAATAGTATTCATGCTGGCAACGGTTGTTTCATTATCCAGTTCTAAATTTAAGATAGCTAAAGAGCCATTTGGTACAGGTACTCTAATTGCATTAGATGTTAATTTGCCTTCTAAAACAGGAATAGCTTTACTTACCGCTTGTCCAGCACCTGTTTCAGTAATTACCATATTTAATGCGGCTGCACGACCTCGTCTGTATTTACCATGAAAATTATCTACTAAATTTTGATCATTTGTATATGCATGAATCGTTTCTAAATGTCCTGTTTTTATTCCAAAAGAATCTTCCACAGCTTTTAAAATAGGTGTAATTGCATTGGTGGTACAGGAAGCCGCAGAAAAGATATTAACTTTTTCTGGATTATACTCTAAATGATTAACTCCATGAACAATATTGGGAATGCCTTTTCCTGGAGCGGTAAGTAAAACTTTGTCCACTCCTTTAGCCTTTAGGTGTCTGCTTAATGCAGCTTTATCTCTAAACGCACCAGTATTATCTATAATTAACGCGTTATCTATGCCATAAGAAGTGTAATCAATATCTTCAGGGGCTTTTGCAGAAATAACTTTAACTGTAGTACCATTAATAATTAATGCAGAATTAGCAACATCAGTGCCTACCATTCCTGAGAAATCACCATGAACGGAATCATTTCGCAATAAAGATGCGCGTTTTTCTAACACCGTTTCATTAATCTCCCCACGAGTAACGATGGCTCTTAATCTTAATTGATTGCCTTTACCTGTGCGAGCCATAAGTTCACGAGCGACTAAACGGCCAATTCTTCCAAAGCCATATAGCACAACATCTTTAGGTTCTATAGCTTTATTATCTTTAGCTTTGCCTAATTTAGAAGCGACAAATGCTGTAGCATTACCATATTTCTGATCTTCTAAATGAAATTCGTAAGTTAACTTCCCGATATCTAGTTTAGCAGGTGGTAAGTTTAATGTACTTATAGCTTGTGCAATTTCTACAGAATCGAAAATAGAAATAGGTTTCTGAACAAATTCACCAGCATACTCATGCAGGTTTAAAATTTCGCTCACATTTCGGTCTATTAATTGATTTCTGAATATCACGAGCTCTATGGATTTGTCGTACCATAAGTCGCTGATAATTTTAATAAATTCTACGGTTGCTCTACGACGATCGGCTTGAAACGCTAATTCTTTTTCGTAAGTCTCGTTAAATCCCATGTTTTCTTGGTTTAAGTGATTTAGATTTTGCGCAAAAGTAATATATTTCAAACGTTTTCGTAACTCCTTTTATAGAAAATAAAAAACCCTCTAAAGAAATCAACTTTTAAGGGTCTTGTTATAAATAATAGTTAAATGTATTACCTGAAATGATAGACTACTTTTTCACGGTCTTTATTGATGACTTCAATTTGAAGTGGCTCATTAACACTACGTGTTTTAATGGCATTTTGAGCATCGTCTATGGAGTAAAGTTTTTTACCATTAATTTTGGTGACAATGCTACCTTCTTCAACTCCATTTCTAATCCAGTTAGATTTATAGGTTTCATCTAATTTGTTGATTACAACACCGTAATCTGTATCAAATCGTTTTAACTCTTTCTTAGATGCATTTTTTATAAGACCAATTGTAGGTAAGGTATAGATTGATGGTTTTAATAAGGTTACAGGAAACGTTTCTTCTTTATCATTTCTAAGTAAGGTAACATTTACGACATCATTAGGACTCTTAGTTTTTAAATAGCCTGTGAGATCAGAAAATTTATTGATTTCAACATTATCAACTTTTTTAATAATGTCACCAGATTGAATACCTGCTTTTTCTGCTCCTGTGGCTTCCTGTACGTCTTGAACATAAAAGCCTTCAGTAGTAGTGGTGCCAAATTTTTTGGCTGCTTCACTATTTAAGGCGCTACCTGAAACACCAAGAATTCCGTTTTGTACATTACCAAATTCCATAATGTCATTTACAATTTTTCTAGCAATATTACTTGGAACAGCAAATGAATAACCAATGTAAGAACCTGTTTGTGATGAAATTGCTGTATTAATACCAATTAAATCTCCATTGACATTTACTAGAGCTCCTCCAGAATTTCCTGGATTTACAGCTGCATCTGTTTGTATAAACGATTGCATATTCTGACCAGATAAATCACGAGATTTTGCACTTATAATACCAGCTGTAACTGTAGAATTTAGGTTAAAAGGATTTCCTACAGCTAAAACCCATTCTCCAATTTTAGCATTGTCAGAATCGCCAAAAGCCATAAATGGTAAGTCTTCATCCGCTTCGATTTTAAGTAAGGCAATATCAGTGGTTTCATCGGTACCTATAAGTTCGGCCATGTAAGTTTTATTGTTGTTTAAGGTAATGCTAATTTCAGTCGCATTTTTAATAACATGGTTATTGGTTACAATATAACCTGTTGGTGAAATAATGACTCCACTACCAGTGCCAACTTGGGCTCGCTGAGAACTACGACCGTAAAAATAATCGCGCATACTTAAAGGTGCGTTTACTATGGCTGTATTTTTAACATGTACCACAGAATGTATGGATTTGTCTGCGGCTTCAACAAAGTTGGGCGTTATCGCAGAAGACGAATTTAAGGTGTTAGTGGTATTATTTGTGGGAATAAAGGTAGGTAGTTCTGATGGCTGCTCAACCGCAAATGGTTGGGTTTCTTTTTCTACTAAAAGTTTATATCCTCCTAAAGTTAATAGACCACCTAATGCAGAAACAAACACCAATGTTATTATCTTCTTCATAATTTTCAGATTTAAGTTTAACTATTTTTTATTTTCAACTAACGATTAAAATTAGAAATTTATTGATTTCAATGTTCAATTTAACGACTTTTTAACGTCAAATTTAACGCCCTATTAACACCACAAAATACAGTTGAATATTGTTATATTTGTGGCTTATTAATGACTATGACATTTTATAAATATCAAGGAACAGGTAACGATTTTGTAATAGTAGATAATCGTTTACAGAATATAAACAAAAAGGATACCAAACGTATCGCAGCTATATGCGACCGACGTTTTGGCATAGGTGCTGATGGTTTTATACTTTTAGAAAATGATGACGATGTAGATTTTAAAATGGTTTACTATAATGCTGATGGTAACGAAAGTACTATGTGTGGTAATGGTGGTCGTTGCATTGTGGCATTTGCTAAATTTTTAAATATCATTGATAACAATACGGAGTTTGTGGCGATAGATGGATTGCATAAGGCTAAAATTGAAAACGGTTTGGTACATCTTCAAATGCAAGATGTTTCAAAAATTGATTCTTTTGATAATCATTTGTTTTTGGATACTGGCTCTCCACATCATGTTGAAATTGTCTCAGGATTAAAGGATTTTGATGTAAAATCTAATGGATCAAGAATTAGAAATGGTGAACCTTATAACGCTGCAGGTAGCAATGTGAATTTTGTAGAGCAATTATCTACAGAGATTTTCGCCGTTAGAACCTACGAACGTGGAGTAGAGGACGAAACCTTATCTTGTGGTACTGGAGTAACAGCGGTTGCGCTTGCCATGCATGCAAGTGGAAAAACTCAAAACGAAAAAATAGGATTACAGACACAAGGAGGAGAACTCAATGTGATGTTTAATAGTAAGGGAAGCGGTTACAATAATATTTGGTTAGTTGGGCCAGCTCAACAAGTATTTAAAGGTGAAATTGAATGGTAAGCCTAAAAGGAGACAACATATATTTAAGAGCGTTAGAGCCTGAAGATTTAGACTTCGTTTTCAGTATAGAAAATGATACTTCGCTTTGGACATTAAGTGATACCCAAACCCCTTATTCAAGATTTTTAATAAAGCAGTATCTCGAAAATGCACAGCAAGATATTTTTGAAGCCAAACAACTTAGATTGGCTATTTGCGATAATGAAAATCAAACGATAGGTTTAATTGATGTGTTCGATTTTGATATAAAAAATAGGCGCGCAGGTATAGGTATTCTTATTCAAAACCACCAAAACCGAAACAAAGGTTATGGAAAACAAGCCTTAGAACTACTTGTAAATTATTGTTTTTCAACCTTACACTTACATCAAGTATATGCTAATATATCTGAAAGTAATATGGCAAGTTTAAATCTTTTTGAATCTAATGGTTTTCAGAAAATAGGCTTAAAAAAAGATTGGAGTTTCGATGGTACAATGTATACCAACGAATATATTTTACAACGCATTAATAACTAACTATGTATATAAAAAAAATACTTTGGGCTGTTGCTCTTATAGGCCTTATAATCTGTGGAGGATTCGCATATTATATTTATAACACTATGTTTTCGCCAAATACCAATTTCGAAAATAAAAGGGCCTATATATATGTACCAACAAATGCGAGCTATGATGAAGTAAGATCTCAATTAGAACCATTATTAAAGGATTTAGATGCATTTGATGCTTTAGCTAAACAAAAAAAATATACTACAAATATAAAAGCAGGTCGTTTTGAGATTACAAAAGGCATGAATAATAATGACATTATAAATTCTATTCGAAGTAAAAACCTTCCTATAAAAATAGCCTTTAATAATCAACATAACATTAAAGATTTAGCTGCACGCATAAGCAAGCAAATTGAGGCAGATAGTGTAGCTTTAGAAAAAGCAATGTTAGACCCTTCGTTTTTAACTAAAAACGGATTTAACAAAGCGACAGCTTTGGGTATGTATTTACCAAACAGTTATGAGTTTTTCTGGAATACTTCTGCTGAAACATTTAGAGATAGAATGCTTACAGAATACAATAGGTTTTGGACTAAAGAACGCAAGGCCAAAGCCAAAAAACTAAATTTATCTCCAAATGAAGTTATAACGTTAGCTTCAATTGTACATGAGGAATCTAAAAAGGCAGATGAGCAACCAAGAGTTGCAGGTGTTTACCTCAATAGATTGCGCATTGGAATGCCGTTACAAGCCGATCCAACTTTAAAGTTTGCAGCGTATCAGTTACCAGAATATCAGAATACAATTATTAGACGTGTGCTAAATATTCATAAGACCATTAAGTCACCTTATAATACTTATCAAAATGTTGGGTTACCTCCAGGTTTAATTGCTATGCCAGATTTGTCAGCTATTAAAGCCGTCTTAAATCCGGAATCGCATAAATATCTATACTTTGCTGCAGATGCGAAGCGTTTAGGATACCATAAATTTGCAAAAACTTTAGGTCAACATAATAATAACGCTAGAGAGTATCATAGATACTTATCATCTCAGGGTATTAACAAATAAGATGTGAAGCAAACACTTGTTAATATTATAATTGTTTTTTTTACAGGAACATCGCTTTTTTCACAATCCAAATTTAGTCAGTTTTTAAAACCAAGTGACAGTTTAGATACTAGTCGTAGAAATACGGTAGTGATTTCTGAAGCTGCTATAGCAACAAGTACCTTAATAGGCCTTAATCAATTATGGTATGCGGATTATCCGCGTTCTAATTTTAAAACTTTAAATGATAGTGGAGAATGGTTACAAATGGACAAAATGGGACATGTGTTTTCATCCTATCAATTAGGTAGATTTGGTGCTAATACATTAAATTGGGCAGGAATTAGTAAAAAGGATCAATTGATTTTTGGTGCTACTTTGGGATTAGGATTCCTTACTTCTGTCGAAATTTTTGATGGATTTTCTGAAGAATGGGGATTTTCTTGGTCAGATATGGCAGCTAACGCGGCAGGAACAGGCGTATATATAGGACAAGAATTACTGTGGGACGAACAACGTATAATGTTAAAATATTCTTTCCATAGAACATCGTATGCAAAGCAAAGGCCCAATACCTTGGGCAACGGGTTAGCAGAAGAATTTTTAAAAGATTATAATGGACAAACTTATTGGTTGAGTGCCAATATAAATTCATTTTTTGAAACCGAATCCATTCCTAATTGGTTAAATTTAGCTTTTGGATATGGAGCTGATGGAATGTTGACTGGTGAGTCAAATGATCCTCAATTTTTAGACCAACAAAGAACACGTCAATATTACTTAAGTTTGGATATTGATTTAACCCGAATTAGAACAAATTCTCACCTTCTAAAAACATTATTTGACGTTTTTAACCTCATTAAGATACCTTTTCCTGCTTTAGAAATAAATAGCAATGGTCGGATAAAATGGCACTATATCTACTTTTAAGTTAAAATTTTAACACTTAATCGGTTGATTTTCAGTATATGAAAAAATGTTGTATATTTGCACGCGAATTTTGTACGATAGTTTTGGGGAACTATTTTACTGTAAAAATTTAGCTGTTATGATTAAAAGTAGCGTTAAGAATATAGTAATACCATTTTCAATTTGTGTACTTATAGCATTAGCTTTGTATCCAAATTCTACTCTCAATCCAGAGTCGTATTCAACTGAAGGATTAGAGCTTAACTATAATATTTCGGAAGATTTAGCTATAGTAGCACAAGATAAATCTACTCAACAAAATTTATTCACACCACATTTAGGGAAATCTTTTGAAGGTTTTAAAGAAGCCTTAGCTTTTAAAGAATCTAGAGGAGATTATTTTACAGTAAATACGTTAGGTTACTTGGGGAAATATCAGTTTGGATCTGAAACCTTAAAACTATTAGGAGTCTATACGCCTAATCAGTTTTTATACAATCCGGAATTACAAGAAAAAGCCTTTATCGCTAATGCAGAGCGTAATAAGTGGGTTCTTAGAAAAGACATAAAGCGCTTTGAAGGGAAACAAATTTCTGGAGTAAAAATTACAGAATCAGGTATTCTAGCTGCAGCACACTTGGCTGGACCTGGAAATGTTAAGAAATTTTTACGCAGCTATGGAAGTCATAATCTTTCTGATGCTTATGGCTCTTCTGTACGGTATTATATGAAAAAGTTTTCGGGTTATGATACTTCTATGATTACTCCAGATAAAAAAGCCAGAGTAACCTTATAATTTCAATTAGGCTTTCTGAATAATAAATATCGCAGGTCTTTTGTGAAAATCTTCCTTATTGTGTTTCCAGTCTTTGGCAGGCATTGTTTTAATAAATTCAGTAGGTAATGTTAAATCGCAGGCCACGCAAACTCTAGTATTAGGATGCAGACTATGTGTAAGGTCTTCTAACATTTTCATGTTTCTATACGGAGTCTCAATGAAAATCTGAGATTGGTTATGTTCTGAAGATAATCGTTCTAAAGTTTTAAGTTTAGCTTTGCGTTCACTCTTATCAATGGGTAGATAGCCATTAAATGTAAAACTTTGTCCATTCATTCCTGAGCCCATTAAAGCTAAGAGAATAGATGAAGGGCCTACAAGAGGAACAACTTTTATATCCATTTGATGAGCTAAACCCACAATATCAGCGCCTGGATCTGCAATTGCTGGACAGCCAGCTTCAGAGAGTAAACCAATAGATATACCTTCTAAGCATGGGTTTAAAAATGTATTGCGCTCAGATTCAGTAGTGTATTTGTTTAATACTTTAAGTTTTAATGTAGGTTGAGATTTACTAGGAGAGACTCGTTTGATAAATCGTCGTGCTGTTTTTTCATTTTCAACAATATAAAAATCGAGATCTTCAATTACTTTTTTAATCGAGATTGGTAAAACTTCTAGAGGTGGATTGTCTCCCAATCGTGTAGGTATAAGGTATAATTGTCCTTTGGAGTTGCTCATTAATGTATAACTAGTTTATGTATGCTTTGTTGTCCTGTTTTCGCTTTTATTTTTAAAGTATATATTCCTTTAGAGAATGATGATGTATCAATAGTTTGAATGGTATCGATAATACCATTAATCGTCTTTATAGTTTTACCTTGTATATCGAGAATTGATATGTCAGCTAAATGTAATGTATTATTATTTGAACCAAAATTAATATAAAAAATGTTTTCTGAAGGATTTGGATAAACAGTTATTTCTGAAAACACATTGTTATTATCGCTTAAGGTGGTATCAGTGAGTTTGTAGATGATGCCGTCTCCAAGGTCTGAAATATACAATTCGCCATTGACATCTTCACCAAAGGCGGACCATTGACCAGAAAATTGTTTAAAGGTTCTGTTCCAAACTGCATTAGTCTCATCATAAACTAGATATCCAATTTCTTGACTGCAAAGATCTGCAAAAAAATACCAGCCATACATATTAGGGTAATTAGTGCCTCTGTAGCGATAACCTCCTGTAATGGAACATTTAGATTCTCCATCGCCAAAATGATTGTAACCACTAACAGGAAAAGTGTAGGTACTTTGATCCTCACACTCAGTACTGCTATAAGACTCATTACCTTCATAACATTTCCAACCATAATTGAGTCCAGTGGCAGCGTCTTCATCAGAAACACGGTTAATTTCTTCGTAACTTCCTTGACCAACATCAGCAATCCAATGATCTCCATTTAAACGATCGAAAGAAAATTTCCAAGGATTTCTTAATCCAAAGGCCCAAATCTCATGTCTAGTGTCAATCTCTTCAACAAATGGGTTATCAGTAGGAATACTATAATTTTCAGTGTCTGTTGTATTATCAATGTCTATTCTTAATATTTTACCTAATAAACTTGATTTATTCTGAGCACGATTTTGGGGATCTCCAGATGAACCACCATCTCCAGAAGATATATAAAGATAACCATCAGAGCCAAATGCTAAATCTCCTCCATTATGATTAGAGTAGGGTTGATCGTAAGTTAGTATTATAAGTTCGGAATTAGGATCTGCTAAATTAGGGTTTGAAGTATCCTTTGTAAATCTAGAAATAACCGTATTCCCTGAATTATTAATGTAATTTACAAAAAAATAGCCGTTAGTAGTGTAGTCCGGATGAAAAGCTAAACCGAGTAAACCTCGCTCATATCCAGAATCCGTTACCAGTGCATCAATATCTAAAAATGGTGTTGATTCTATATTTCCTTCAGCATCAATAATTTTAATTGTGCCTTCTTGTTCTACGATAAATAATCTGTTATCACCGGCATGTTTTATACTCACTGGTTTTTCTAAGTTAGAAGCTAGGAGTTCTAATTCTAATTCTTGGGCATAGGAAAAAGTAAGGAAAAATAAAAAAGTAATAAACAGCGTTATAGATTTCATGATACATGGAATTGGTAAGGTACTAATTTACAAAAAAGATATTCTTTTTTTGTGTTTAATATATTAAGGATTAATCAATTAGTTTCTTAGCTAAAATATCGCAAGTGTCATTTATGAGCTTAAAAACATACTCAAAACCATCTTGACCACCATAATAGGGATCCGGGACATTTTTATTTTGAATCCAAGAATTTACTTCTAGAAATAGTTTTACCTTCTTGGTATCTTCTGAGTTTCGAGCTATACGAATAATGTCATCGTAGTTAGAATGATCCATGGCGTATATGATATCAAAAGTATCAAAATCCGATACTTTAAATTGTCTAGCACTTTGTGTGCTAATATCTAAGTCGTGTTGATTTGCAACAGCAATGGAGCGTTTGTCAGGTGTGTTTCCTATATGATATGCAGCTGTTCCGGCTGAATCTACATAAAACCGATCTTCAGGAAGTTTAGATTGTAGAATACCATGAGCTAATGGCGAACGGCAAATATTGCCTAAGCACACCATTAAGATCCGTGTCATATTAATAAAAAAAATTAAAGGGCTAATTTTTTAGATAAATCCTCAACGTACTTTCTAAACTGCTTATCGGTAGACGATAAGTTATCAACTGTTTTGCAAGCGTGTAAGACCGTAGCATGATCACGTTGTCCAATTTGAGAGCCAATACTTGCTAGCGATGCCTTTGTGTATTTTTTAGCAAAAAACATTGCTAATTGGCGTGCTTGTACAATGTGACGTTTACGTGTTTTAGATTGTAATGTATTAACATCCATCTGAAAATAATCTGATACCACTTTCTGAATATAGTCAATAGAAACTTCACGCTTTGTATTTTTAACAAACTTCTCTACAATATCTTTTGCGAGATTGATGGTAATTTCTTTCTTGTTAAAAGACGATTGTGCAATTAATGATATAATCGCTCCTTCGAGTTCTCTAACATTTGTTTTGATATGTTTGGCTACGTACTCTATAATATCTTCTGGCATTTCTACACCATCTCTATAAAGTTTGTTTCTTAAAATTGAAACTCTAGTTTCAAAATCAGGAGTTTGTAATTCTGCCGAAAGTCCCCATTTAAAACGGGATAATAAGCGTTGCTCAATATCTTGCATGTCAACAGGAGCTTTATCACTTGTTAAAATAACTTGCTTTCCGTTTTGGTGTAAGTGATTAAATATATGGAAGAATACATCTTGAGTTCCTGTTTTGCCAGATAAAAACTGAACATCGTCAATAATTAAGACATCTATAATTTGATAGAAGTGGATAAAATCATTTCTGTTATTCTTTTTTACTGAGTCTATGTATTGTTGCGTGAATTTTTCAGCAGAAATATATAAAACGGTTTTTTCAGGATATTTATCTTTAATATCTACACCAATGGCATGAGCTAAATGTGTTTTTCCTAAACCAACACCACCAAAAATTAAAAGTGGGTTAAAGGATGTTCCTCCGGGTTTATTAGCAACTGCAATTCCTGCGTTTCTTGCTAAACGGTTAGAATCTCCTTCTAAGAAATTTTCAAAACTATAACTTGGATTAAGTTGCGACTCGATTTTTACATTTCTAATTCCAGGAATGATAAATGGATTCCTTAACTCAGGACTTTTATTGTTAAAAGGTACATCTACGTCTTGAGATTTTAAAGCCGAACGGTTTGCACTTGGAATTTTCTCTGTAAACGGTTGTTTGTTACCATAGGTGTTTTCCATTTTAATAACGTACACCAATTTTGCATCTGCACCTAGCTCTTTTGTTAAAGAGACTTTTAGGATTTTTACATAATGCTCCTCTAACCATTCGTAGAAAAACTTACTAGGTACCTGAATGCTCAAAGCATTACCAGAAAGCTTCACTGCATCTATAGGTTCAAACCATGTTTTGTAGGCTTGTGGTTGTATATTATCTTTTATAAAAGCGAGACAATTACTCCATACAGATTGCGCTGTGATCTCCATTCGTTCAGTTAAATTTTTCGTTGTTAGTTATTTTAGCAAAAAAAAAGAGAATTGGACTTCTCTAGTAGTTTTTAACAGGACAAATATGTGAACAAAATTCTTAATAAAAAAATCAAATTTCGTTGAATATTTAGAATTTTTTCCTCATGTTTAAAACATTTGAAAATTACAAAATTTTTTCTTAATCAAATCATTTATCTATGAATTATAATGAAACAAGTATTAGAGTACGTTATGGAGAAACTGATCAGATGGGAGTTGTGTATCATGGCAACTACGCCACGTATTTTGAAGTTGGGAGAACAGAATGGTTACGCGAGTTTGGGCTGAGTTATAGTGGAATGGAGGCTGATGGTATAATGCTGCCGGTTGTTTCATTATCTATAAATTACAAAAATTCAGCGCTTTATGATGAGGTGCTTAAAGTGAAAACAACACTAAAAAAGATGCCTACGGCTTCTATTGAATTTGAGTACGAATTGAGAAATGAATCGGACATTTTATTGGCTACTGGTAGTACAATTTTGGCATTTATCGATACGGATAAGAATAGGCCTACACGATGCCCAAAATATCTTTTAGATAAACTACGTAATTATTCGTTATAATTCTTTGATTTCAACACCAAAAAATTGTTCGAATAGCTCAGCTACTTTGTTGCTGTTGTTTTTTCTGACAGATATTTCTAACAAGCAATCGAGCTCTAAAGTTTGATTGCTAATGTCAACATCGTTATCTTTCAACAAACGCATTACCTTACTCATATTTTTGTATTCAAATTTGAGTTGATATGTTTTATTAATTGTTTTTTCTATAATATGAGATGCCTCTAACGCTAATTGCGCTCCAGTTCGGTATGCATTAATGAGTCCGCCTACACCCAATTTTACTCCTCCGTAATATCTAACTACTATAATTAAAACATTGGTTACACCAAAGGATTGAATTTGTCCATAAATGGGCATGCCAGCGGAATTGCTTGGCTCACCATCATCGTTGGCTCTGTATTTAATGTCTTCAGTACCTATTTGGTAAGCATAGCACCAATGTCTTGCAGCATAATGGGTTTTTCGGACATCCTCAATGTGTTGTTTTATTTGATCCTCATTTGTTACAGGAAATGTAAAACCGTAGAATTTGCTATTCTTATCTTTAAATAATTCACCTTCTGCAGGTTTTGTTATCGTTTTATATGTGTCGTTTTCCATTAGGCAAGTGTTACTAAAGCGATAGCTATAAAAGCAAAGAAAATCCCTATCCAATTTTTTTTAGATATATGTTCCTTAAATAAAATTAGTCCGACTAGGGTTGATAGAGCTAAAATAGCAATGTGATTAATTGTAAAAATAGTTGAACTCTCAGTGTTTTCTACTCTTAATGCTCGTAGTAGGAAATACATAGAGCCGTAGTTTACAACTCCTAAAAAGAAGCCAAAAGGAATACTTTTTAGTTGAATTGGATTTTTGTCAACAACGGACTTATAAACAAACAACCCAATACCAATGATAGCGGCAATTCCGAAAATTGACGATAGAAATAAAGGTATACTCCCTTTGGGAGCGAAATGATTTACAGAGGTGTCGATGATACCAGAGCCTAAAAATAGAATTATAGGCAAATAGATAGATTTTGTAATTACCGCATCATCCTTTGGTTTAATTGAAGTTAAATACACAGCTACTAAGGCTAATGCAATGCCTATCAGTTTTTGTAGTTCAGTACTTTCATTATGAACATAGATACCAAAAATCACAGGAATTATTAAACTCATTTTACTTGCAACTGAAGCTACGGATAAACCATTTTTTTGTGATGTGAGTGCCATCACAAAAAATATGGCAATAAATAAAAATCCTAATCCGACTGCGGCAAAAAACCATGGCGTTTTTACAATAGCTGTGATTTCAATTGGGTTTTCATTAAAAAGCATGCCAAATGAAAAGGCTATGGCATAATTTACAACTATGGCTTGGAGCGTGTCTATTTTGTATTTGCTAAAAAGCTTAAACAATACAAAAATGGCTGTAGACGATAATACGCTAAATACTAAATATATCAAAATAGCTCTTTTTTAGTTTCAAAAAGTGTGATGACATCTTCTTTGGTTTCATCTATATTCCAAGTATGAAATCCCATTTGGTCTGCTGTATCAGTATTAGCTTTGGTGTCATCTATAAACAGACATTCATTCGCGTTAAGGTTATTTTCATTTAATACAAATTCAAAAATATCGTTATTTGGTTTTCTAAAATGAATTTGCTGTGATAAATAAAAGACATCAAAACACGACTTAAATTCTTCAAAAAACGGAACCGTTTCCTTTACATAGTCAATATGCATATCATTTGTATTACTCAGTAATATGAGTTTGTATTCCTTTTGAAGCGCTAAGTTTTTAATAAACTCTAAGCGATGCTTAGGGAAATCTTTAATGATACAATTCCAAGCCTTAATAAGTTCTATGTCACTAATATTTGGAAATTTCGATTTGTAGAATGCTATAAATTCTAAAGTCGTAATCTTTCCCACTTCATATAATTCGTTAATTCCAATCATATCAACTTCAAAAGTTTCTAAGTTGAATAAATCTAAAGCATGTTGCATGGCACCTTCCTTATCAAGGTTGATAAATACATCGCCAAAATCGAAAATTAAAGTCTTAATCTTTTGCATATATTTTTAAAGTATCATTTTTAATAGTGGCTTCAGAAATCAAATTTCCGCTAAATTGAGGTGCTTCAACACCTGATTTAAATTCGGTATTTCCGATAAAAACTCTGGCTTCATCCCAAAGATTTTCGTCTATAAATGTTTGAAGCGTTTGTGAGCCACCTTCAATAATTACAGAGTTAATATTTTCGTTATGTAAAAAAGTCGCAATTTGAATGGCTATCGGTTTTTCAAAATCAATAGTTTCAGACGTTATTCTAATGGTTTTAGCATCATCATTAAAAATTGAATAATCAGCATTTAATTTTGAAGTTTTATCCAAAACCACTCTAATTGGGTTTTCGCCAGACCAATCTCTAACCGTTAAACTCGGATTGTCTGCTACAACAGTATTGGTTCCTACTAAAATAGCTTGTTCTTCGGCACGCCATTTATGGACTAATTGGCGTGAATACTGGTTGGTTATCCAAACTGGTTTTTGCTCGTCCTTTTTTAAAGGTGCAATAAAACCATCAGCCGTTTCTGCCCATTTTAATATAATATAAGGTCGTTTTTTATTATGAAATGTGAAAAATCGTTTGTGATGCGCTTTGCATTCGGCTTCCAAAACACCAACTGTAACATTACAGCCAGAAGCTCTAAGTTTTGCAATGCCTTTGCCTGCAACTTCAGGATTATCATCAATACAACCAATTACCACATTTGGTATGTTGTGTTTCACAATTAAATCACTGCAAGGTGGTGTTTTTCCAAAATGGCTACAAGGTTCTAGCGTCACGTAAATGGTACTTGCAGCTAAAAGTGATTGGTCTTTTACGGCATTTATGGCATTAACTTCAGCATGATTGCCACCATAAGCGCTTGTAAATCCTTCAGCAATAATTTGGTCGTTATAAACAATCACAGCACCAACCATTGGGTTAGGTCTTGTAATTCCTAATCCGTTTTTGGCAATTTGCAAACAGCGTTTTATGTAAGTTTCGTGCGTAGTCAACTAGAGTTTAATTTTTATATCTTGAATTTCGTCAACCGTATATATAGACGAATACCCCATAATTTTATATTTAATATCGCCTTTGTAATGCACTTTCAAATTTTGAGATATAAGGCTTCCAAGTAATCCACCTAAACTACTCTTGTCAACAAGTTTTTCGGTATCAACAGCAACGGTTAATGGGATTGTGAAATTTTCGCGTTTAGGAACATCAAATTCGTCAGAAACAATTTTAGCGACTTCGATTTCATTGATGTACACTTTAAAATCATCTGTTTTTAATGTGCCACCAACATGATTTTTGTTTAGAAACAAAGCATCTACTTTTAATGTAATTGATTTAGAACTAGAGTCTAATATTTCAACATTATCGAGCCTAACAAATTCTGGCTTTTTAGTAACAGCACAGTTGAAAAGTAGTGTAAAAGTTAGGGAAAACATTAAGAGTCTTTTAAACATAAAATTGTTTTTATACGTATTTTTGAATTTGCTAAAACCTAATTATTAAGTGCGTAAAGATACTATTGTTATTCGAGAAATTGAAGCTAAGGATAATCCTAAAATTGCGAAGGCGATTCGGAATGTTTTAATAGAAATGGGTGTGCCTAAAGTGGGTACAGCCTATGAAGATGCGGCTTTAGATTGTATGACGGAAACTTACAACGCACCAAAGAAAGCGTATTTTGTAGTTGAAGCTGGTAATGACATTATTGGTGGTGCAGGAATTTCGCCTTTAGAAAATTACGAAGGTAACATCTGCGAATTACAAAAAATGTATTTTATGCCTGAAGCTAGAGGTAAAGGATTAGGCTCAGAAATGATGCAAAAATGTCTAGATTTTGCCAAGCAAGCTGGTTTTGAACAGTGTTATTTAGAAACCTTGCCTTATATGGATGATGCGCGCAAATTATACAGAAAAGTAGGGTTTAAATCTATTGATAAACCTCTTGGAAACACTGGTCATTACTCGTGTACGGTTTGGATGCTTAAAGATTTATAATTTATGGTTTTAAAAGAACTTCAGAATATATTTCATACTGAATTAGATGCTATTTATGGTCAGCAAGAAGTAAATAGTTTTTTCTATTTGTGCACAGAGTATTATTTGAATATAACAAGAATTCAATTAACGTTAGAACCAGAATTAGCCATCACAAAACCCGAAACGGAAACCTTTTTTAAAGCTTTAGAGCATTTAAAACAACAAAAGCCAATTCAGTATTTACTAGGCGAAACCGAATTTTTTGGATTGCCTTTTAAAGTGAATGAAAATGTATTAATTCCACGACCTGAAACGGAAGAGTTGGTGGATTTGATTATCCGTTCTGTCACTTCGACCTCAGTGGAAAAGTCTATAAGAATCTTAGACATTGGCACAGGTTCTGGTTGCATAGCGATTTCTTTAGCTAAAAACATACCGAATGCTGAAGTTTATGCTTTAGATGTAAGTCCAAAAGCTTTAAAGACTGCAAAAGAAAATGCAGAACTAAACAAAGTCAATATAACATTTATTGAAGCTAGTATTTTAGATAAGACTTGTCATTCCGCACTTGATGCGGAATCCACTTTTGACACTATAGTTTCCAACCCACCATACGTTAGAAACTTAGAAAAACAGGAAATTCAACCGAACGTTTTAGACAACGAACCGCATTTAGCATTGTTTGTAGAAGATGATAATCCATTAATATTCTATAAAGCCATAACAGAATTCGCTATTAAAAACTTAAAACCAAAAGGACAATTGTATTTTGAAATTAATCAATATCTTGGAGAAGAAACAAAGGCTTTATTAACTAATGCTGACTTTGAAGCTATTGAGTTATTGAAAGACTTAAATGGAAATGATAGAATGTTAAAGGGCATGAAAATTTAAAAAGAATTGTTTACATACTTTATTATATGAACACAAAACAACAAATAGAATCACTTAGAGAAGAATTGCGTCAGCACAACTACAATTACTATATTTTAGATGATGCAACGATAAGTGATTACGATTTCGATATAAAATTAAAAGAACTTCAAGCTTTAGAAGAACAGCATCCTGAGTTTTTTGATGCTAATTCGCCAACGCAACGTGTAGGAGGAGCAGTGACTAAGAATTTTAAAACTACGGTTCATGATTCGCGTATGTATTCTTTAGATAATTCTTATTCCAAAGAAGATTTATTGGATTGGGAAACTAGAGTTAAAAAAATGGTGGATGGAGATGTCAACTATACATGTGAGTTAAAATACGATGGTGCATCAATCAGTTTAACTTACGAAAACGGTAAACTATTAAGAGCAGTCACTCGAGGCGATGGTGTTCAAGGAGATGAAGTCACTGCTAACATCAAAACTATCAATACCGTTCCGTTACAGTTAAAAGGCGATTGTCCTGAGCGTTTTGATATACGAGGAGAAATTGTTCTTCCTATAGAAGGTTTCCTAAAAATGAATGCCGAACGCATTGAAAACGAAGAAGAACCTTATAAGAATCCAAGAAATACAGCTTCAGGAAGTTTAAAGCTTCAAGATAGTTCTGAAGTGGCAAAACGTCCTTTGGAATGTCTTTTATATAGTATTGTAGGAAACAATCTAAATATCACTTCACAATATGAAGGTTTAGAAAAAGCCAGAGCTTGGGGTTTTAAAGTACCAAAAGAAGCCAAATTGGTAAAATCTATTGACGAGGTTTTAGAATATGTAGACTATTGGGACAAAAACAGACACAATTTACCATACGAGATTGATGGTGTTGTGGTTAAGGTAAACAATCTATACCAGCAAGACGAATTAGGCTTTACGGCAAAAGCACCACGTTGGGCAATGGCTTATAAGTTTAAAGCCGAACAAGTCTCTACGCGTTTAAACGAAATTACATATCAAGTTGGTAGAACAGGTGCTATAACACCAGTTGCCAATTTAGAACCTGTGCAATTGGCTGGTACAACCGTAAAACGTGCATCGCTTCATAATGCAGACCAAATTGAAAAATTAGATATTAGAGAAGGCGACGAGGTGTTTGTTGAAAAAGGTGGCGAGATTATTCCAAAGATAATTTCGGTAGACTTAACAAAGCGTCCTGCAGATTCTGTACCAACGACATACATTACTAATTGTCCAGAATGTGGTACTGAATTGGTACGATTAGAAGGCGAAGCTAAACATTATTGTCCAAATTATATGGCTTGTCCGCCACAAGTGGTTGGGAGAATTCAACATTATATCTCAAGAAAAGCCATGGATATTGATGGACTAGGAGGTGAGACGGTTGCTTTATTAGTTAAGGAAGGCTTGATTCATAATTATTCCGATTTATATGAATTAACTGTGGAGCAAGTGATTCCGTTAGAGCGTATGGCAGAAAAAAGTGCTGTAAACTTGGTTAATGGTATTGCCGCTTCAAAGCAAATTCCGTTTGAGCGCGTACTATTTGCTCTAGGAATTCGTTATGTAGGTGAAACGGTTGCCAAAAAATTAGCTAAACATTATAAGTCTATTGATGCTTTGATGTTTGCGTCATTATTAGATTTAGTTACGGTTGATGAAATAGGGGAGCGTATTGCTCAGAGTGTTGTGGAGTTTTTCTCTTCAGAAGAGAATAAAGTTATTATAGAGCGTTTAAGAGGTTTTGGAGTGCAATTGGAAATCTCAGCAGAGAAATTAGCTAATCAAACGGATAAATTAAAAGGATTATCTATAGTAGTGTCTGGTGTATTTGAAACGATTTCTAGAAATGAGCTCAAAAAACTAATAGAAGATAATGGAGGAAAAGTGTCGTCATCTATTTCTTCTAAAACAAGTTACCTAGTTGCAGGTGACAAAATGGGACCAAGTAAGCGCACAAAAGCTGAAAATTTAAATATTGAAATTCTATCTGAAATGGCATTTTTGGACATATTGAAGTAAATTCCTACATAAAAACACCTAAAAAGCCGATAAAAAGCGCAATTAATTCGTTGAAGTGTAGAAAAAATGTTTATATTTGCTTTAATTAATAAGGGGGAATTATGTTAGTAAATAAAATTTTAAAAGTAGTGCTACTGCTTTTAGGAATTACATATATCGCACTACAGGGCTTTACTATGGAGCAGGAAGGCGATGCTGTGAGTGCGTTAACCTTTATTTTACTTACTTGGTTATATATCGGTTGGACCAAACATAAGTCGAAATTGTTTGTAGCATTCTTACTTATTTTTACATCAGCACATATACTTAGTTATTTATCCTGGTTTCAAGCTCCATTAGAAGATGGAGAGCCAGATTACTCATATTATATAGGAAATATCCTTAGCATCATCTCGTATAGCTTACTAATTGTAAAAATGTTTTTACAATTAAATTTTAAAACGGTATTCGCACAATTAACTGTTCCTGTGGTTATTTTGGTGATTTTAGATGTGTTTTGTGTTACCTTAATATCAAGTACTACAGAAAGTGCATTTACTTATTACGAGTATGCTCTAGAGTTCACGTATAATGCCGTGGTTATGACCTTGCTGTCCTTTGCCCTTATTAATTATATGTATAGAAATAACTATAAGTCCATGCTGTTTTTGCTAGGCTCTATCTTTATTGTATTCTCTGAAATTATACAATTGGCTTATTACTATATTTTAAGCGATGCAAATTTAGGCTATATTTACTCTTTTTTCTTAGTTATTGCCTTTATCTTCTATTACTTACAGTCACAGCATAGAGTGAGTGAACCGATACCAGTTTATACGGAAGATGATTCTTTAGAAGCTGAGTCTTCCTTACCTTAAAAAAGAGCATTCTGTATACGTTCTTTATACTATAATAGCGGTTCCTTCTGAACTGACAGCTTTTCCTTGTTGAAAATAGAAATCAATTTTACCGAGATATAAACCAAAACATCCCACTTGGTTAACCAGTACATTTTTGCCTACGCTATTTTTTTCAATCGTTGGTTTAGGTAAAAATGTATGTGTATGTCCACCTATAATTAAATCAATATCTTTTGTTGCTTTTGCTACGGTAATATCACTGACTTTATTAGGGTTGTTTTTATAATTATAGCCCAAATGAGATAAGCAAATAACCAAGTCACAAGACTGCTCTTCTTTTAATGTGCGCGACATGTCTTGTGCAATTTCAATAGGATTATGATACACGGTTTCTTTGTACATTTCTTTATTCACTAGGCCATCTAATTGAATTCCTAAACCAAATATGCCAATTTTAATACCGTCTTTAATAATAATTTTATAAGGCTTAACATGCGTGTCCATTACCGTATTGGTAAAATCGTAATTAGCAGAAACAAATTCAAAATCAGCATGTGGAATTTGAGCATATAGTCCATCGATGCCGTTGTCAAAATCGTGATTACCAATAGTGGCAACATCATATTTTAACATGCTCATTAATTTAAATTCTAATTCGCCACCATAATAGTTGAAATATGGAGTACCTTGAAAGATGTCTCCAGCATCTAATAATAGCGTATTTGGGTTTTCTTTTCTAATAGATTCTACTAAGGTAGCACGCCTAGCAACACCTCCTTTATTCGCATTTCTACCATCTTCGGGTCCAAAAGGGTCAATATGACTGTGAACGTCATTGGTATGTAAAATGGTTATTTTTTTTGTTTTAGATGAACTAAAAGATTGTAAGCTTAAACCTCCTACACCAGCTAAAACCGTAGCAGCTGTAGATTTTTGAATAAAATGTCTTCTTTTCATAATTTAATCTTCTAATTTTATAAAACGTCTATCTCTCATTGGGTTTAAGGTGTCTTTCTTTTTAAAATTATCAATAAGAACATCCCTAATTTTATAATTTAATACATATAAACCTTCATTTGGATGAAAAAAGGTCATCCCATCTCCACCACTATATAAGTAATCGTTGGTAGCAACATAATAGGTTTTGTTATCTTCTATAGGTTTCCCATGTACTGTCGCTGTTTTAATATTTGCGTTTTTGTCTAATATTAATTGCAATTGGTGCGATACAGGATGGGCACGTTTAGATTCAGATAAATAGGTCATCATGTCATGAATTTGCGTTCCTTTCAGAGCCACAACGACTACTGAATTTTCAAAAGGCATAACTTCAAAAGCTGTTCTAATAGTAATATTTCCTTTTGATATAATAGAACGAATACCTCCATGGTTAAGGATCGTAAAATCAATATTTTGTTGAGTACGTTGATGAAACACAGGATTACTTTCGCTAAAAACGGCATCAGCCATTAAATTTCCGATAGCGGTATTGTACGAGCCGTCAGATTTAGTATAAGTTTGCGGAGCATAAGAAATTATACTATCCATATTTTTATTAATATGTGCTCTGTACGGAGCTATAAAGTCTTCAATCTCTTGTTGAGGTTTAAGGCTGTCATCGATATCGATTTGTTTGCCTTCAATTTTAGAAATATGAGATGATGCACAGGAGAAAATGAGCAACAAAACGCAGAGTCTTAAAATATGTTTAATAGTCATTGAATAACTTATAAGAAGTTTGTAATAAAATGTTAGTGCTTTTATTAAATTTGCACAAAGGCTAAAGGTAAATGATTTTAAAAGCATTTAAAGAAAAATCTAATCGAAAATATGTCAATAATTTGTTAGCAGCACGTCAACCTAATGTTAACAATAATAAAGTAAAGACGATTGCGGTATTACTTAATACAAGTGAATTTCATGAATTTGAGGTGTTTAGAGTGTATTTTAAAGAATTAAATTTAACCTCACCAAAGCACAAAATTGTAGCATTTACAGTAGACGATAAATTAGAGCACAATAAATGGAATACGCATTTTAGTCCAAAAGATTTTGGGTGGAAGGGAGCAATAAAAAATCCAGATTTACAAACTTTTATTAATGAGCCTTATGACATGTTGATTTGCTTCTTTAAAAATGACGAATTGCCGTTAAATATCATTACAGCAGCTTCTAAAGCAAATTTTAAAGTTGGAATATCTAGATTTGACGAGCGTTTATATGATCTAATTATTGATGTCGAATTAAAGGATATCAATACTTTTAAACTAGAATTAAAAAAATACTTAAATATTTTAAATAAATTATAATGACCAAATTTATAGGTACAGGTGTGGCATTAATTACACCGTTCAACGCAGATTTAACCATCGATTTTGATGCGTTAGAGCGTTTGGTAGAATACAATATCGCTAACGGAACGGATTATTTAGTAATTAGTGGTACCACTGGAGAAAGTGTAACTGTAACTCCAGAGGAGAAGAAGGAGTTAATAGCATTTGTTATTAAAATTAATAAGGGTAGATTACCGTTAGTTTTAGGAATTGGTGGTAATAACACAGCTACGGTTATAGATGAGATCAAAGCAACAGATTTTTCAGAAATTGACGGAATTTTATCTGTATCACCATACTATAGTAAACCTACGCAAGAAGGCATTTATCAGCATTTTAAAGCGATTTCTGATGTGTCACCAAAACCTATTATATTGTATAATGTTCCAGGTAGAACATCATCTAACATGTCGCCAGCAACAACTTTGCGCTTAGCCAAAGATTGTGAAAATATAGTTGCTGTAAAAGAAGCAGGTAATAATGTGCATCAGTATTTAGAGTTGCTAAGAACTAAGCCAGAAAACTTTTTAGTTTTATCAGGAGATGATGATTTAGCCTTAGGTGTTGCCTTAGCTGGTGGTTCTGGAGTGATTTCTGTGATAGGCCAAGCTTTACCAAAAATGTTTTCTGAAATGATTCGTTTAGGCATAGCGGGTAAAGCCAAAGAAGCTTATGGTATTCATTTTAAACTCATGCCAATCACAGGGCTCATTTTTTCTGAAAATAATCCCTCAGGTATCAAAGCTGTTTTAAGTGCTTTAAATATTTCAGAACCATATGTGAGATTACCACTTGTTGAGGCTACGGATCAATTAAAAGAACACATCAAATCTGAATTAAAAATTCTCGGAAAAAGTTAAACTTTATATAAATAGGTTTTCTACCTAGAAACAACACTTAATTTAGCACATAATAATTGTTTTTTAAATCCGTTAATAATGCTTACTTTTGCATTCTGTTTAAAATTTATGAAGAGAGGACTTTACATACTACTAATTAGTATCTTATTTATTTCTTGTAGTGATTTTCAGAAAACCTTAAAATCTGAAGATACTGCGAAGAAATTTGAAATGGCAACCGAGTTATATGAAGCTGAAAAGTGGAATAAATCTTATAGATTGTTGGATCAAATCCTGCAACAGTATAGAGGAAAGCCACAAGCCGAAAAAATAACATTTATGCATGCCATGTGTTCTTATCAGTTAGAGGACTACTATATTGCAAGCTTTCACTTTGATAAATTTACAGACATTTATCCGCAAAGTGAAAAAGCGGAACAGGCTTCTTTTTTAGCAGCTAAAGGTTACTATCATAATTCTCCGGTGTATTCTAAAGATCAGAAAGAAACGATTGAAGCCATTGAGAAATTACAAATTTTTGTGAATGAATATCCTGAATCTACTTATCTGGGTGAAGCTAATACATTAGTTAAAGAGTTAGATTTTAAGCTACAGAAAAAAGCATTTGAAATTGCTAAACAGTATAATTTAATTAGAGAATATAAAGCATCTATAAAAGCATTTAACAACTTTATGTTAGAGTTTCCTGGGGCAACTTTAAAAGGTGAGGCGTTTTATTACAGATTTGATTCTGCTTACAATTTAGCCGTTTTAAGTATAGACTACCTAAAAGAACAACGTCTTAAAGATGCTATTGGGTATTATAATGCCTTAAAGAAAACGTTTCCTAACTCAGAGCATATGGAAGCCGCTTCGATAATGAATGAAGAATTACAACAACAATTAAATACGTTTACGACTAAAAGTTAAACATTATTACGATGGATTTAAAAAAGACAGATGCGCCAGTAAGTACAATTACTTACAATAGAAATGAAATTGATTCTGCCACAGATAATATCTATGAGGCTATTTCAGTTATTTCAAGACGTGCAGAGCAAATCAACACTGATATCAGACGTGAGTTAATAGACAAATTAGAAGAGTTTGCTACTTATAATGATAGTCTTGAAGAAATTTTTGAAAACAAAGAACAAATTGAAGTTTCAAAATTTTACGAAAAATTACCAAAGCCACATGCCTTAGCGGTTAAAGAATGGTTAGATAATAAGATTTATCACAGAAATACTGAGGATCCTCAGCCATAAACAGAAAGCCTTAGATGTCTATTCTAAAGGATAAGAATATTTTATTGGGCATTACTGCTGGTATTGCCGCATATAAATCGGCCAATTTGGTCCGATTATTCATTAAAGCAGGCGCTAACGTTAAAGTCGTTATGACGCCTGCTTCTAAAGAGTTTATTACTCCGCTCACACTTTCTACTTTATCAAAAAATCCAGTGTTTTCTACTTTTGTAGATGAAGACGAAGATGACGGCACTTGGAATAATCATGTAGAATTAGGGCTTTGGGCAGATGTTTTTGTCATCGCACCAGCCACGGCAAATACTATGGCTAAAATGGCAAATGGAGTGTGTGATAATATGCTTTTAGCCACCTATCTTTCTGCAAAATGTCCTATATATTTTGCACCAGCGATGGACTTGGATATGTATAAGCACAAGTCAACTAAAACATCAATTAAAAAACTAACCTCGTATAGTAATACGCTTATTCCAGCAGGAACAGGTGAACTTGCCAGTGGTTTAGTTGGTGAAGGTCGCATGGCAGAACCTGAAGAGATTGTTGCTTTCGTTGAGAACGATATTTTAGGTCAACTACCACTGCGAGAAAAACGTGTTCTGATTACTGCTGGGCCAACTTATGAAGCTATAGACCCTGTTCGTTTTATCGGTAACCATTCTAGTGGTAAAATGGGTTTTGAGATTGCAAAAACAGCAGCAAGCCTAGGTGCTGAGGTGATATTAGTGACGGGTCCAACGCATCAAAAGGTTTCTAGCAGTTTTATTTCTGTAATACCTGTGGTAAGTGCAGAAGATATGTATACTGAAGTTCATAAGCATTTTCATACTGTAGATGTAGCTATTCTTTCGGCAGCAGTAGCTGATTACCGACCAAAAAATGTGGCCACTCAGAAAATAAAAAAGAAAGAATCTGCGTTCGCTATTGAGTTAGAAAAAACCAAAGATATTTTAAAGTCCCTTGGAGCTATTAAAAAGAACCAATTTTTAGTCGGATTCGCTTTAGAAACCAACAATGCTTTAGAGCATGCCAAAGGAAAGCTGAAATCTAAAAATTTAGATCTCATTGTACTCAACTCACTAGAAGATAAAGGAGCAGGTTTTGGAGTATCGACAAATAAAGTTACATTTATAACGTCTTCTAACGACATTATTGAAAATGAATTAAAATCAAAAGCAGACGTTGCTAAAGATTTAATGCAATTAATATTAAAACAAGCCGATGCGTAACCTATATTTTATATTTGTTTTTCTACTAACATCCATAAGTTTTTCGCAAGAGTTAAACTGTACTGTAAATGTCATTGCACAGCAAACAGGAAACGAAAATGATGTTATATATAAAACTTTGGGTAATCAACTTACAGAGTTTGTAAATAACACTAAATGGACACGAAAGAATTTTGCACAGCAAGAACGTATTAATTGCAGTATGGTTATTAATGTTTCACAGCAAAGTAATAACTTGTTTAGTGCATCAATTCAAGTGTCTTCATCTCGACCAATTTTTAATTCCACCTATAGTTCACCTGTCTATAATTTTAATGATAAGAATTTCAATTTTGAATATTTAGAATTTCAAAATTTGGTTTTTAACGAAGGACAATTTGAGTCAAATTTAATTTCGGTATTATCATTTCATGTCTATATGATTTTAGGAATGGATGCAGATACTTTTGCGCTTAATGGTGGTGATGAATATTTTAAACAAGCGCAGACTATTGCAAGTTACTCCCAGCACCTCAATGGCCAAGGTTGGAAATTAGAAGATGGATTACAATCTCGATTTGCTTTAATCGACAATATGATGTCGCCATTATATAAAGATTTGCGTGTAGCCATGTATAACTATCATATTGGTGGTATGGATATTATGAATGAGAGCACTAAAGAAGGAAAATCTCAAATTATAAGTGCATTAGACGATTTACAAAAAGTGCATAGAATACGACCAAACTCTTTTTTGATGCGTGTGTTTTTTGATGCTAAAGCAGATGAAATTATGGATGTTCTTTCCGGTGGTCCAAGTTTAAACATTACAGACGCAACGGATATATTAAATAAGATTGCACCTATGCATTCTCAGAAGTGGAGGAATATTAAATACTAAACGTTGTTACGCTGTATTTCGCGTCGCCATCTCGCTTAATGTTAATTATAACGCAGATAGATTTTCAATTTTATTTTAGAGTTCTTAGCCTTAAAAACTTAATTTTGTAATACATAATTAGAAGCGCTTGTTAACATCACTTTACATAAAAAATTACGCACTCATCGATGAGCTAAATGTTTCATTTAATAATGGTTTAACTATTATTACAGGTGAAACCGGAGCAGGTAAATCTATCTTGTTAGGAGGTTTATCTTTAGTTTTAGGGAAGCGTGCAGATTTAAGCCAAGTAAAAAATGCCAATGAAAAATGTATTATCGAGGCTGTTTTCGATATTGCTAATTACGATTTAAATTCCCTTTTTTCAACCTTAGATTTGGATTATGATGTACAAACCATCATTAGAAGAGAAATTTTACCTTCCGGAAAATCGAGAGCTTTTATTAATGATACACCAGTAACTTTAGAGAGTTTGGGAGCTTTAAGTCGTTACCTCATTGATATTCATTCTCAGCATCAAACCCAACAATTAACCCAAGACGATTACCAATTTAAGGTCATTGATGCTTTGGCCGATAATAAATCGAATTTAGAAGATTTTTCTAAGCAATTAGCAACGTATAAATCACTACAAAAAAAATTAAAGGAATTACAGGCGTCTAAAGCAGACTTAATAAAGGAATACGATTATAATCTCTTTTTATCTAAAGAATTAAACGAAATTAATTTAGAGAATATTAATCTTCAAGATTTAGAAGCGCAATATGAAGAACTTAATAATGTTGAGGTCATCGGTGAGCATCTAAGTGCCGCCAAAGCACTCTTGGCCGCTGAAGATTTGGGTGTGATAGATCAGGTGAATGCGGTAAAACAAGCCATGTCTAAAATTTCAAGTTTTGGAACATCATATGAAACGTTAAAAGAGCGTATTATTAGTGTGGGTATAGAGTTAGATGATGTTTTAATTGAAATTGATAACCTTGACGAGAATTTAATTACAGATCCAGAAGAGCTAAACCGTATTAATAGTAAACTTCAAATTGTAAATAATTTATTTCAAAAGCATTCGGTTTCGGATATTGAAGAGTTAATCGCAATAAAAAACGATTTAATATTAAAAATAGACAATACTGAAAGTTTAGACCAGTTGATCAACGATAATGAACAGGAGGTTTTAAAAGTCAACGATAAACTAAATCAGATCGCTTTAAAAATTCATAAGAAAAGAAAGAAAGTTATACCTGTTTTCGTTTCAAAGTTAGAAGCGATTTTGTCTGATTTGGGTATGCCAAATGCTAAATTTAAAGTTGAATTAGAGACAACAGATCGGTTATTGAAAAACGGTAAAGATAATTTACAGTTTTTATTTATGGCTAATAAAGGATCTAGTTTTAATGAACTAAAAAAATCTGCTTCGGGAGGAGAATTGTCGCGTATTATCTTAGCTATAAAATCGATTTTGGCAGAATATATTCAACTACCATCCATTATGTTCGATGAAATTGACACAGGAGTTTCAGGGGAGATTTCTAATAAAATGGGCGAAATTATGAAGCAAATGAGCCTAAAAATGCAAGTATTTACAATTACACATTTACCTCAAATAGCAGCTAAAGGTAATGCGCATTTTAAGGTGTTTAAAACAGATATTGAGGATGCCACACATACGCAACTCAAAAAATTAAATAAAGACGAACGTATTGTAGAAATTGCTCAGATGCTAGGTGGATTAACTATTACAGAATCTGCTATGGCACATGCCAAACAACTTTTAAATTAATAACTCGAAATATAAATTTTCATAAGATTGCGGCTATGCTATTATTAGTCGTCTTTTGAAAATAATTTATAATAAAACAACTAATACCAAAAACAAATGTCATACAATTTACTAAAAGGAAAAAGGGGAATCATATTTGGTGCTTTAGACGAGAATTCTATTGCTTGGAAAACGGCGCTGCGCGTACACGAAGAAGGAGGAACGTTTGTATTAACTAATGCGCCAGTTTCTATACGTATGGGGCAAATTGATGCGTTGGCAGAACAGACAGGATCTCAAATAATTCCGGCTGATGCCACTTCAGAAGAAGATTTACAGAATCTCGTTGAAAAATCAATGGAGATTCTAGGTGGAAAAATTGATTTTGTTTTACATTCCATTGGTATGTCTATTAACGTTAGAAAAGGAAAACATTACACAGATCAAAATTATGCTTGGACCCAAAAAGGTACTGATGTTTCTGCGATGTCATTTCATAAAGTAATGCAAACCCTTTATAAAGCAGATGCCATGAATGAATGGGGAAGTATTGTAGCCTTAACCTATATGGCAGCACAACGTGTCTTTCCCGATTATAACGATATGGCAGATAACAAAGCCTACTTAGAAAGTGTGGCACGTAGCTTTGGTTATTTCTTTGGTAGAGATAAAAAGGTACGTGTGAATACCATTTCGCAATCACCAACACCAACCACTGCAGGTTCGGGTGTTAAAGGCTTTGATGGTTTTATCGCTTACGCAGATAAAATGTCTCCTCTAGGAAATGCTACAGCTATGGATTGTGCAAATTACACTGTAACATTGTTTAGTGATCTAACGAGACGTGTCACTTTACAGAACTTGTATAATGATGGAGGCTTTAGTAATATGGGAGTGAGTGATGCCGTTATGGACGCTTTTGTAAAAAATCAATAAAACACACCATAATTAAGATAATCTTAGCCGTTATGTTCAACACATAACGGCTTTTTTATTTTATAATTTCGTGAATTTTGAATACTCAGGTTTAAATTTTAGACTATTATCCTAAGGTAACGTTTGGTTGTGTTTTTTGTCGGTATTTTCGACATTTCAACGATTTGAAAGTTAAAGCTAGTAATGTTTTAAAGATTTAACATATTTTTAAAGAATTACTAACTTAAATATATTTTTATGAAGAAAATTACTTTTTACTTATTTGCATTGTTTTGCTTGGCTTTTTCATGGCAAGGGCAGTCTCAAATATTTATTGATGAATCTTTAGATTCAGGGGTTCCTGCTGATTGGACAAGTACTTACTATAACGCAAGTACATCTGCAGATAACCTATGTGAAGGTACAGGGAATTTATACAATAACCTTTATTATAGTACTTGGGATGATTTAGCTACTAATGGTGATTTAACCACTCCTAATTATTCAGGTATCTCAAATGGGACAGATACGGCAGTTGAATTTGAATGGAATGCGAGACCATATACTACTAATGCAGTAGATTATATTATATATGTAGATTATTCAACAAATGACGGTACAGACTGGAATTTAATTTCTTCTTTTGCGGTTACTGAAACAACAGCTTGTACGCAATACTCTGAAGTAATACCTGCGGCTAGTCTGCCAAGTGGATCAGATTTTAAATTTAGAGTAAGAGGTGAGTGGGTATCTGGTGACAGTTATTTTTATATTGATAATATTTATATTACTCAGGCTATTAGTTGTCCACAACCTTCTGATTTATCCGTTTCTAACGTTGAATCAACTCAAGCAGATTTATCTTGGGTTGAAAATGGATCTGCATCTTCATATAACGTTGAAGTTGTAATCGCAGGTGATACGCCAACTGGTAGTGCAACTGATACAGGTGTTGCAAACCCATTTACTAAAACGGGTTTAACGGCAGATACAGCATATGATTTTTACGTACAAGCAGATTGTACAGGTGGAGATCTAAGCGCATGGGTTGGACCTGTGTCTTTTATTACCGGATATTGTATTCCTGAATCTTCAGCCTCTGGTACATATACAAATTCTTTTACGGTTACAGGTGCTTTAATGAATACTTCAACAAGCGAAACTGGTTATACAGGTACTGGGTATGCAGATTACTATGATACAAATATAATTGAAAGCTTTGAAGGAGGTTCATTTGATTTTTCTGCCGCAATAGAAGGTGGGACAGCTGGTTATGCTGTTTGGGTAGACTGGAATAATGATTTAGTATTTGATGCTGAGACAGAAACAGTTTACAATACAACAAGTTATGGTAATGGTCCTTTTGAAGCTACAATAGCTATACCAAGTGGAACAGCTTTAGGAGACTATAGGCTTAGAACTATGGTAGATTTTAGTGATAGTAACCCTAATGATGATGCTTGTGCTTTTGGAAATACAAGAGGAGAAGTAGAAGATTATAAGTTAACTATTGTAGCTGCGCCTACTGATGAAATGGATTTTAATAATGTGCAATGGGTAACAGATGGTACTAATGGTAGTGATACATCTCTGTCTGTAGATGCAGGTACATCTATAACAGTATATGCTCAAGGATATGAAGCAGGAGTTACTGATTCAGAAGGTGCAGGTGCAGGTGTTGAATGTTGGATTGCAATTAACGACGAAGATACTGATCCTGCAACTTGGGATAGTTCTCTATGGAAAGTTGCAACATTTGGAAGTGATTCAGGAAATAATGATGAATATGCATATACGACTTCAGATACTCCACCTGGTACAAACTACGTAGCAGCAAGATGGCGTTTAAATAATGCAAGTTATACTTATGGTGGTTTCAATGGCACTTGGGATGGGACTAACAATGTAAATATAGAGCTCATTGTCGCGCCTGTTGCAAATGACGATTGTGATGGGGCAATTGCATTAATTGTAAATGCAGATTTAGAGTGTACAGAAACTACAGCTGGTACAATACAATATGCTACTGCATCAGGTGATGATGAAGCGACATGTTCTGGTACTGAAAATGATGATGTATGGTTTTCTTTTGTTGCAACAGCTGAATCTCATAAAATCGATTTGTTAAATGTAACAGGTGCTCCTACTGATTTATACCATTCTGTTTGGTCAGGTGCTTGTGGGACACTTACAAATGTAAGCTGTAGTGACAGTGATAGTAGTTCTGCAACAGGATTAACTATTGGTGAAACATATTTGTTAAGAGTAAATTCGTATGGCACGGTAACTAATCCAACGACAGCTTTTGATATTTGTATCGGAACATTCCCGCCACCACCAGCTAATGATGATTGTGCAGGAGCAGAAGCTCTTACAATAGGTGTTACTGTTTCAGGAACCACAGATGGTGCTACTGGCGCATCTTCTACATCATGTAATGCTTCTATAGGTAATGATGTATGGTATACTGTCGTTGGTGATGGAGGAGATTTAACAATCACAGTAAATTCTCTTGATGAAGATTCTCAAATAGGAGTTTTTGAAAGTGATGATTGTTCTGGTATAACTCTAGGTTCATGTGACTATAGTATTGATCCATTTGACAACCCAGCCGCATTAACTTTTACTTCTGTGGCAGGTACTAAATACTATATTCAAGTCGGAGCTTGGATTAATACAGGAGATCCTTCTACTCATGATATTACTGTAGAAACAACATTATCTACAGACAGTTTTGAAACAGAATCTGCATTCACATATTATCCAAACCCAGTTAAAAACACATTATCATTAAATGCTCAAAATACAATAGAGCAAGTGGCAATGTATAATATGCTAGGTCAAGAAGTATTAAGAGCGACTCCTAATACAGTTGATAGTGATTTAGATATGTCTCACTTGCAAACAGGAACTTACTTTGTAAAAGTGACTATTGCAAATGTGACGAAAACAATACGAGTGATTAAGCAATAAGCTTAGTTATGTTATAGTTTTGAAAAAGCCGCTAATTTAGCGGCTTTTTTGTGTTTAAATGACCATAGATTTTAGAAGAATTTTTCCTAATTTACTTTATAGATTTTAAGCTATGACAACTGTGAAAAATTGTGTTTGGTTTGTATACCTTTGTAGCTTATGAAGACGTTTGATTTCTCATTTATTATTCCGGTATTTAATAGACCTAACGAGATTAGGGAATTACTAGAAAGCTTTTTAAACCTTAAGGGGCAATATGTCTATGAAATTGTAATTGTTGAAGACGGTTCTAATGATACATCAGAAATGGTTATAAAAGATTATGAAACGCAATTGAATATTTCGTATTATTCAAAACCTAATACTGGTCCTGGCGATTCTCGGAATTTTGGCATGCAGAAAGCTAATGGTAACTATTTTATTATTTTAGATTCCGATATATTGTTGCCACCCAATTATTTAACAGCCGTAGAGACATTTTTAAACACATCTTATTACGATTGTTTTGGTGGTCCTGATGCAGCGCACAGTTCATTTTCTAATCTGCAAAAAGCGATCAATTTTGCTATGACCTCTTTTATTACAACTGGCGGCATTCGTGGGGGGAAACAAAAGGTAGAAGACTTTCAGCCTCGAA
>Ga0193951_1000062_pt1 | contig 42691 bp, 40 predicted proteins | sample BB_2_MG_FD_140370 | JGI IMG/M metagenome (GOLD analysis project Ga0193951, IMG submission 140370) | Microbial mat bacterial communities from the Broadkill River, Lewes, Delaware, United States - BB_2_MG | ecosystem: Environmental > Aquatic > Freshwater > River > Microbial mats | place: USA...
GGTGATGTATTTACTAACGACATTATTTATTACATGAGAACACAGCATAACTTATATGTTGGAGATAGAACGGCTGAAAAAATTAAAATTCAAATTGGTGCTGCTACCGAAGATTTAGAATTACCTCCAGAGGACATGAGTGTTCAGGGACGTGATTTACTTACAGGGAAACCAAAACAAGTTCAGATTTCATTCCGTGAAATTGCTAAAGCTTTAGATAAATCTATTTTACGTATTGAAGACTCTGTTATGGAAACATTGTCTCAAACTCCACCAGAGTTAGCCGCAGACATTTATAATACAGGGATTTATTTAGCAGGTGGTGGCTCTATGTTAAGAGGGTTAGACAAACGTTTATCTCAAAAAACAGATTTACCCGTTTACATTGCTGAAGACCCATTAAGAGCAGTCGTTAGAGGGACAGGAATTGTACTTAAAAATTTACCTAAATACAAAAGCGTATTGATTAAATAAGCCATAAATAATGCAACAAATCTTCAATTTTGTTATACGAAACAAAACCTTTCTGTTGTTTTTATTGCTATTTAGTATTGCTCTAGCATTAACCATTCAGTCGCATTCTTATCACCGAAGTAAATTTATAAATTCAGCTAATTTTTTAACTGGTGGAGTTTATGGCACCATGAATTCTGTAGATCAATATTTTGACTTAAAAACTACCAATGCTATTTTAAGTGAAGAAAACAGACAATTAAGAGAGCAACTTTTTAATCTAAAAGGCACTAAAGACTCTTCTTATATTGACAGCTCTTATTCTAAAGGACATTATAAAATTACAATTGCAGATTTGTACAAAAACAGTTATTCTTCAACAAATAATATTCTTACCATAAATAAAGGAAAAAACGACAGTATTAAGCAAGATTTCGGAGTAATGACGTCAAATGGTATTATTGGTATCATTGATAACACCTCAAAAAATTATGCCACAGTATTATCTATTTTAAATGTAAAAAGTCAAATTAACGCTAAGATAAAATCTACCAATCATATCGGTTCTTTAACTTGGGATGGAAAATCACCTGTGTATGTTCAATTAGAAGATGTGTCTCAATTTGCACCTATTAAAGTCGGAGATACTATTGAAACCGGTGGAGAATCTTCTATCTTCCCTAAAGGCATCGGTATAGGAACGATAACGAGTTTTGAAACTGACATCAGTGGAGACACGTATAAAATACAAGTAAAATTGTTTAACGACATGACGAATATTGGAACGGTATATATTTTAGAAAATCTAGATCGTGCAGAAATTCAATCTTTAGAAAACAAAGCTAATGAATAGTGTTGCTGGTATAAATATGGCCCGTTTTGTTTTACTGTTGCTCCTTCAAGTTGTCATTTGCAATCATATTGATTTTTTAGGGTATATTAATCCCTATATATATATCATTTTTATATTTCTTTTTCCTGTCCGCGAAGATCGTCTCGTCCTATTATTTGTCAGTTTTTTATTAGGGTTGACGATTGATATGTTTTCAGATTCTGGAGGAGTACATGCCGCAGCAGCCGTTAGTTTGGCCTATGCTAGACCAATACTTCTTAAAAGCGCATTTGGCATGTTATATGAGCACCAAAGTATAAAGTTTAGTTCTACAGACATTGGTAGCCTTATGACCTATATTTCGTTAGGAACTATAATTCATCATACCATATTATTTTCATTAGAAATATTTAACATTTCAAACATACTTTTAATACTTAAAAAGACGTTATTCTCCAGTATTTTCACTATAATATTAAGTGTTTTAATTATAATTCTATTTAGCCGAAACCGAAAATGAGAAAGCTGCTATTATTAACATCGGTAATTCTTGTTGGTCTCGTTTTTATTGCCCGTTTATTTTATCTTCAAGTTTATGACAATACGGTTTATAACATCTTTGAAGATAACGCCATACGAAAAGAATATAACTACCCAAAACGTGGCTATGTGTATGACCGAAACGGAAAGTTACTTGTAGCCAACCAACCATCTTATGACGTTATGGTCATACCTAGAGAGGTTAAACCATTAGATTCGTTAAAGATTGAAGAATTTTGTAGCCTTTTAAAAATAACACGAGAAGATTATGATAAAAAATTAGACCGAGCAACACGATACTCTCCAAGACTGCCCTCACCTTTTGTGCCACAACTGTCTAAGAAAGATTACGCTGTACTTCAGGAAAAGATGAGAAAGTATGAAGGTTTTTACATCCAAAAACGTTCTTTAAGATCTTACCAAACTAACATCGGTGCCAACGTATTAGGTGATCTCGGTGAAGTTAATCGCAGAACCATTCAAAATGATCCTTATTATTCCCTAGGTGATCTTATAGGTAAACAAGGTATTGAAAAGACCTACGAAAAAACCTTAAGAGGTGTAAAAGGAATAAAATTTATTCAAAAAGACCGATTTAATAAAAATATAGGTCCATTTAAAGAAGGGAAGTTAGACACCTTACCACAAGCCGGAAAAGATGTTACTATTACCATTGATTCTGAGCTACAAGCTTACGGAGAGTTATTAATGACTAATAAGCATGGAGGTATAATTGCCATAGAACCTAGTTCGGGTGAAATTTTAGCCATGGTTACTGGCCCATCATACAATCCTAACCTATTAGTAGGAAGAGATCGTTCTAAAAATTTCACAAAATTATATAACGACAGTATTGCAAAACCGTTGTTCGATAGAGGTCTTCAAGCCATGTACCCTCCTGGTTCGCCTTTTAAGACCCTCAATGCGTTAATCGGATTACAAGAAGGAGTTGTAACCCCTGAAGAACGCTTTAGTTGTGCCTTAGGTTACAGATACGGAAACCGTAAAATGGGGTGCCATCATCATATTAGTCCTGTAAATATGAATATTGGCATATACGAATCTTGTAATGCCTATTTTGCCAATGTATATAGAAGAATAATGGATAAATATGACTCTCCAGCTGAAGGTATGGACAATTGGAGTAAGCATATAAAAAGTTTTGGCTTAGGAAATTACCTCAATAATGATTTAGCTGTAGGACAACCAGGTAAAGTGCCTTCAGCAGAAACCTACAACAGAGGTTATGGTAAAAACCGATGGTACACTACCTTTACCTTATCTAACTCTATTGGTCAAGGAGAAGTGTTAGCAACACCTATTCAGCTTGCAAATATGGCAGCAGCAATTGGAAATAGAGGCTACTATTATACACCACATATCATTAAAAATATAGAAGGAGACACTATTCCTAAAGCGTTTAGAACTCCCAAATATACAACTATAGACAAACGCCATTTTGAACCAGTTGTACAAGGTATGTATGACGTATACAATAAAGGAACAGCCAGATCACTACAAGTAAAAGGTATTGAAATCAGTGGTAAAACTGGGACGGCAGAAAACTTTGCGATAATTGATAGTGTAAAAACTCAACTTACAGATCATTCTATTTTTGTGGCCTTTGCTCCTAAAGACAACCCCAAAATAGCTATCGCTGTATTTGTAGAAAACGGCTATTTTGGAAGTCGATTTGCGGGTAAAATGGCAAGTCTTATGATAGAATATTACATTAAAGGTGAGATTACAAGAAAAGATTTAGAAAACTTTGTTTTGCGTTATTCTCTAGAACACGAATATGAAAAACCATATTTAGATGAAGCGTTTGGAATTAATAGACAAACAAAATTAGATCCTATTGAAGAAGAAGAATTTCAAAATCTCTTGAAACTTAAAGCTGAAATTCCAAAGTCTTAAAAGCATGATAAGAGAAAATCATAGAGGTTTTAAATTCGATTGGGTTACTATAGTTCTATTTCTATTATTGGTGGGTTTTGGCTATCTTAATATATTATCAGCATCGCATGTTGGTGAAGTAACCAACTATTTTGATACTACTCAACTCTATGGCAAACACTTAGCATTTGTAGGACTAACATTTATACTTATAATACTTATACTTTCAGTTGAAGCCAAGTTCTACGAACAATTTGCTAGTCTTATTTACTTAATAGCCATGTTGGCATTAATAGGGTTATTTATTTTTGGAAAAGATGTCAACGGTGCACGTTCTTGGTATGGCATTGGCAGTATGACCATTCAGCCTAGTGAATTTGCAAAGTTTGCAACAGCTTTGGCAGTTGCTAAATATATAAGTGATCTCCAAACGAATATGACCACTTTAAAAGATCAACTAAGAGTTGCTGTAATTATATTTATTCCCGCACTTTTAATTTTACTTCAAAATGATGCCGGTAGTACCATAGTTTATTTGGCTTTTTTCTTCGTCTTTTATCGTGAGGGCTTACAACAAGTCTATTTAGTTATTGCTCTATCTTTAATAATCTTGGCCGTTTTAGGCTTAAAATTTGGCGTGTTAATAACAGCAATTGTTGTGACCTCGACCCTTACTGTATTGTATTTTTTTAAAAAGAAAAAAAGAGGATCTATTTTTCAATACGCAGCTATACTCATTGTCGCTACAACGCTCTCATACGGTGTGAAATTATTTTATCAACATGGTTTAAAAGCCCATCAGCAAAACAGAATTAGTCTTTGGCTGCGATTAGAAAAAGATCCCGCCAAATTAGAGCGCATGAAAAAAGAAGAAGCATATAACCTCATTCAATCAGAACAAGCCATAAGCTCTGGTCGTATATCTGGTAAGGGCTTTTTACAAGGTACAAGAACGACTGGAAAATTTGTACCAGAACAACATACTGATTATATCTTCAGTACCGTGGGTGAAGAATGGGGCTTTTTAGGCACAAGCTTTGTTGTCATCATATTTGTAGTACTCATTGTAAGAATTTTGTACTTAGCTGAAAGTCAAAAATCACAATTTAGTCGGGTGTATGGTTATGGAGTAGCTTCAATTCTATTTGTCCATTTTACCATTAATATTGGCATGGTAATGGGTTTAATTCCAACGGTAGGCATACCACTACCATTTTTTAGTTATGGTGGTTCCGGACTTTGGGGTTTTACTATTTTGCTGTTTATTTTTGTGAAGCTAGATAGTAATAAAATTAATGAATGGTAAATGAAAAAAGACCGCTTCATCAGCAGTCTTTTTTTACGATATTCTTAACGAGATAACGCTATTTTAAACTCGCCAAACTTGCTTGGATAGTTTCAATCTTAGCTAAAGCATCAGCTTCTTTCTTTTTCTCTGCTGCCACCACTTGTTCTGGTGCTCCTGCGACAAAACGCTCATTAGATAATTTCTTCTGTACCGATTTTAAGAATCCTTCTGTATAATTTAATTCTTCGGTTAACTTTTTAATTTCAGCCTCAACATCAATACTTCCTTCCATAGGAATAAAGTACTCATTAGACTTTACTCTATATGTTAACGCACCTTCTACTGCTTCGGTTACATATTCAAAAATTTCAAGGTTTCCTAGTTTTGAAATCACTTCATCAAATGTAGAATTCACATTTTCGTTATTCACTACAGAAAATCCAATAGCGTCTTTAAAAGCTATATTCTTTTGTTTTCTAATATTTCTTATCCCAGAAATCACTTCGGATGCAAATTCAAACTCAGAAATCAAATTGTGATTAATTGGTTTTGATTCCGGCCACTTAGCAATTATTAAGGCTTCTTCTGCTGAACGCTCCTTTATATAATGCCATATATCCTCAGTTAAAAATGGCATAAAAGGATGTACAATTTTTAAATTATCTTCAAAAATAGACATGACTTTCTCATACGTTGTTTTATCAATGGGCTGTTGATAAGCTGGTTTTACCATCTCTAACATCCAACCACAGAAATCATCATAAATCAACTTATAAATTGCCATTAAAGCATCACTTAATCTGTATTTGCTAAAATGATCTTCGATCTCTACAAGTACAGATTGAAATTTAGCCTCGTACCACTCTAAAGCAATTTTGCTAGAATTTGGCTGCTCTATATCTGCAACCTCCCATAAATTAGTTAACTGAAAGGCATTCCATATTTTGTTACCGAACCCTTTTCCTTGTTGGCAAAGCGCTTCATCAAACATTAAATCATTTCCTGCAGCAGAACTTAACAATAACCCTACTCTAACACCATCTGCAGTGTATTCCTCAATTAATTTTAAAGCATCTGGAGAATTACCTAGCGACTTAGACATTTTTCGTCTTTGCTTATCTCTTACCAAACCAGTAAGGTAAACATTCTCAAATGGCTTTTCATCTTTGTATTCGTAACCAGCAATTATCATACGTGCTACCCAAAAGAATAAAATATCTGGTCCAGTGACTAAATCGTTTGTAGGATAATAATACTTTATCTCTTCATTTTCTGGATTTCTAATACCATCAAACACACTCATTGGCCATAACCAAGAACTAAACCAAGTGTCTAAAGCATCGGTTTCTTGTCTTAAATCTTCTGCTTTTAATGCTGAATTATTCGTTTTTTCTTGAGCTAGTTTTACGGCATCTTCTTTGGTTTCTGCAACCACAAAATCTTCTTTTCCGTCTCCATAATAAAACGCAGGAATTTGCTGTCCCCAAAGTAATTGACGTGAGATATTCCAATCGCGAATATTCTCCATCCAGTGACGATATGTATTTTCAAATTTCTTTGGAAATAATTTTACATCTCCAGTTTTTAAGACGGCATCGATAGCTGGTTGCGCCAGTTCCTCCATTTTTAAAAACCACTGATCGCTTAATCTTGGTTCTATAACAGCTTTAGTACGTTCAGAAGTTCCAACTTTATTAATATGAGTTTCAGTTTTTACTAAAACACCTAATTCTTCAAGTTCTTTAATAATTGCTTTTCTAACTACAAAACGATCTTGACCTTCATAATGCATTCCGAAGCTATTTAAACTAGCATCTGCATTAAAAATATCTACCACTTCCAGTTGATGCTTATCACCTAAAACTTTATCGTTTTCATCGTGTGCAGGTGTTACTTTTAAACATCCTGTACCAAATTCCACATCCACATAGTCATCTTCAATTATAGGTATTACTCGTCCACAAATAGGTACAATCGCTTTCTTTCCTTTTAAATGTAAAAAACGTTCGTCATTAGGGTTAATACAAATAGCAGTATCGCCAAAAATGGTTTCTGGTCTTGTGGTGGCGATGGTTAATTTTTGATCACTACCCTCTACTTTATATTCTAAATAATAGAGTGATCCTTGTTTCTCGACATGAATAACCTCTTCATCAGATAAAGTTGTTTGGGCTTCTGGATCCCAATTCACCATACGGTAACCTCTGTAAATAAGTCCTTTATTATAAAGATCAACAAACACCTTAATTACAGCTTCTGACATATCGTCATCCATAGTAAATTTAGTACGATCCCAGTCGCAAGAACAGCCTAACTTTTTAAGTTGTTCTAAAATAACACCTCCATATTCTTCAGTCCATTCCCAAGCATGTGCTAAAAATTCGTCGCGAGACAAATCGTTTTTATCAATACCTTGCTCTTTAAGTTTGGCCACAACTTTAGCTTCTGTAGCAATCGAAGCGTGATCGGTACCAGGCACCCAACATGCATTTTTGCCCAATAAACGAGCTCTACGAATTAATACATCTTGAATAGTGTTATTCAACATGTGTCCCATATGCAAAATTCCTGTAACATTAGGTGGAGGAATAACGATTGTATAGGGTTCTCTCTCGTCTGGTTTAGAATGAAAATAATTGTGCTTCATCCAGTAGTCGTACCACTTACTTTCTACTGTTGAAGGGTTATATTTAGATGGAATTTGCATGTTTTGGTATTGTTTTTGTAATAGAACTGTCAAAAGTACTTATAATTCCTTTTTTGAAAAATTATTAGCGTAAGAATATTAAGTTTAAAAGTCAAATTTTCTGTTAAATCAAGTGTTATACGTCTAATAAATTTTGCTAGGAATGAAAAAGTAACTAAGTTTGACTAATCAAAATTATAATGATGAAAAATTTAATAGCAGTATTATTTGTAGCATTAATAAGTCTAGGTTCATTTGCTCAAGAAAAAGTAGCAAAAATTGAATTTAAGACAGATGTGATAGATTATGGTACCATTGAAAAAGGTGCCAATGGAGTAAGAGTCTTTGAGTTTACCAATACAGGAGATGCTCCTTTAGTGATTTCTAATGTAAAATCTACCTGCGGTTGTACCGTTCCTAAAAAACCAAAAGGACCTATTATGCCTGGTGAATCTGGTGAAATAGAAGTAAAATACGATACTAAAAGAGTCAACCCAATTAGAAAGACAATTACTGTATTTTCTAATGCTGAAACACCAACAGTAGCATTAAAAATCAAAGGTTTAGTAATTGATCCGAATAAGACAAGTGTCTTAGAAAAGAAAAGTAAAAGTATGCTAGAGCAATAGTAAAACTTAACTTTTAAAAATTTTAAAATGAGCGCTCAAATTGAGGGCTCATTTTTTTATGTATTTTTTCCGATTAACATTAAGATTTTTCAGAACTTAGCATTTTAAAACCATTATTAAATGCCATTAATATCAAACAAAGGCATCCAGATGCCAGAATCGCCAATTAGAAAATTGGTACCCTATGCTGAAGCAGCACAAAAAAAAGGTAAAAACATCTTTTACCTCAATATAGGTCAACCAGATATAAAAACTCCTCAAGTAGCTTTAGATGCTATAAAAAATAGCAATATTGAAACCTTGGCTTATAGTCGATCTGAAGGATCAGAGAGCTATAGAATAAAAATTGCTGAGTACTACAAGCGTAATTCAATAGCTGTGTCTCATAATGACATAATTGTAACAACAGGAGGTAGTGAAGCGCTTCTATTTGCTTTTGGTAGTATTATGGATCAAGGTGATGAAATTATTATTCCAGAGCCATTTTATGCCAATTACAATGGATTTTCAACAGCTTCTGGAGTCAATGTTGTACCTGTAATTTCTAAAATTGAAGATAATTTTGCTCTACCTCCTATTGAAGAATTTGAAAAATTAATTACTCCAAAGACCAAGGCTATTTTAATTTGTAATCCTGGTAACCCAACTGGGTATTTGTATTCGAAAAAAGAAATAAAACAACTTGCAGACATTGTAAAAAAACACGATTTATTTTTAATCGCAGACGAAGTCTATAGAGAGTTTGTGTACGATGATGTATCGCACTATTCTATTTTACAAGAACCAGGCCTAGAACAACACGCTATTGTAATAGATTCTGTATCTAAACGCTACAGTATGTGTGGAGCTCGTATTGGGTATTTAGTTTCTAAAAATAAAGACTTTATAAAAACGGCTTTAAAATTTGCTCAAGCAAGATTAAGTCCACCGACCCTTGCACAAATTGCTAGTGAAGCAGCCTTAGACACACCGCAAAGTTATTTTGATGATGTTAAAGAAGAATACGTAAAACGTAGAAATACACTCATTGATGCATTAGAAAAAATCGATGGTGTTAAAGTTGCAAACCCAAATGGTGCTTTTTATTGCATTGCAGAATTACCAGTAAAAAATTCAGATCATTTTGCAAAATGGTTGTTAGAATCTTTTGATTATAATAACAACACTGTAATGGTAGCACCTGCAGCAGGTTTCTATTCTACACCAGGTGTCGGTTTAAACCAAATCCGTATTGCCTATGTCTTAAATGAAGATAGCTTACGAACTGCGGTTAAAATCTTAGAAGAAGGATTAAAGGTATATAAAGACTAATGATAATAATTAACAACGCCTCCTTAAAACCTTTTAACACCTTTGGTATCGATGCTAAAGCGCAATCTTTTTGTGAAGTGAGTAGTATTGCTGCTCTTGAAACCATTTTAAAAGCGCATCACGACACTCCATTATTTGTTCTTGGTGGCGGAAGCAATATGTTGTTAACTAAAGATATTGAGGCTTTGGTGCTTCATATTAACATAAAAGGCATTGAGGTTATTAGTGAAACTGAAGACACGGTAATTGTCAAAGCCATGGCTGGTGAAAACTGGCACAACTTTGTACTTTGGTGCTTAGCGCAAAATTACGGTGGTATTGAAAATTTATCTTTAATACCCGGAAATATTGGTACGGCTCCAATACAGAATATTGGTGCTTATGGAGTTGAGCTTAAAGATGTATTTGTAAGTTGTGAAGCCATAAAAATAGACGACCAATCCGTAAAGACATTTACAAAATCTGATTGTTACTTTGGCTATAGAGAGTCTATTTTTAAACAAGCTTTAAAAGGACAATACATTATTACTAGCGTTAATCTTCAATTAACAAAAGCTAATCATAACCTACACACCGATTATGGTGTTATTAGACACGAGTTAGAATCTGCTGGCATTGTGAATCCAACCATTCAAGATATATCAAAAGCTGTAATTGCCATTAGGCAAAGTAAATTACCAGATCCTAAAGAAATTGGTAATAGTGGTAGTTTTTTTAAGAATCCAATAATAACAGCTGAAGCATTTATGGAGTTAAAAAATCAGTTTCCAGATGTGCCTTCTTATAAAGTATCTGATAACGCTATAAAAATACCTGCAGGTTGGCTCATAGAAAAAGCCGGATTTAAAGGTAAACGTTTTAAAGATTATGGAGTACACCAAAAACAAGCCTTAGTCTTAGTCAATTATGGCAACGCTAATGGTAAAGAAATTTTTGAATTGGCGCAATTAATTCAAAAAACGGTAAGACGACTCTTTAATATCAGTATTGAAACGGAAGTGAATATTATATAAAACAAAAGTCACAATTTAGAATTGTGACTTTTGAATCTAGAATAATTTCAATTTGAAAACGCTATTAATCAACCTCTTATAAAGACAAAATCATTCTAAGACTTTATATGTATCACCTTTAAGGTGTATTTAAGTATATTTACGTTCAGAAATTAAATTTAGACGTTTTAACTATCTAAACCATAAGATTTTAACACTTTGAGTATATCACCTACAGAACAAAAGATCATAGATTATCTTCAGCAAGGAGATAAACGGGCTTTAAATTTGCTTTATGAAAATTATTCTAACAGCCTTTATGGTGTTATTTTAAAAATCACGGTAAATGAAGAAGTTGCTCAAGATGCCTTACAAGAAACCTTTATTAAAGTATGGAAAAACGCATCAAAATATGATGCCTCTAAGGCTAAACTCTTTACTTGGTTATTTCGTATTGCCCGAAATACCGCTATAGATAAACTACGAAGTTTTAATAATCGCTATCATAAAGAAGTCCAAATTGAAACATCGAACGTATATATCTTACCAACAACAAATTTTAATCAAGATGTCATGGACATTAAAAAGCATGTTGGTAAACTAGAAGAAAAATATCAAATTGTGTTAGATGCCTTATTTTTTCAGGGCATGACGCAACAAGAGGCAAGCGACGAATTAGACATTCCGCTTGGCACAATTAAGTCTAGATTAAAAATAGGATTACGAGAACTGAAAAAGGTTTACAATCCATAAATTATTTGATCATGGAAAAAAAATTACAGAACTTTTTAAATTCCGACCTACTTAATAAGTATTTGGTGGGAGACCTTTCTTTAGACGCATCTAAAGACGTAGAACACTTTATTTCTACTTATCCTGAAGCAGCACAAGCATACGAAAAGCTTCAAGATAATTTAGAAATTGTAGCAAAGGCAGGTGCCGTTGAAGCACCGCAATATATTTTAGGTGATGTTCTAAAATCTTTAGACCAAACTAATGATACCAAAGTCGTTCCATTAGCACCACGAAAAAGAACTCCTTGGTATAGTATTGCAGCAAGTGCCGCAGCAATATTATTTGCAGCAACTTCAATGTTGCTTTACCAAAAGAATATGGCCTTAAATAATGAAAACAATATTGTAGTTGAAGAAATTTTTGATTTACGAAGCGATATAGAAAATAACAATTCTAAATTAGAAGAACTATCTAGAGAACTGTTAAAGCTTAACAATCCAGATTCTAAAAAATATGTGATTAATGGTAATGAACGTGCTAAAAATTTAAAAACCGTAGCCTACATTAATCCTATTGAGAAAACATCTATGATAGATGTCATTACACTTCCTCAATTACCAAAAGAGCAACAATACCAAATCTGGGCAGAGTTGCAAGACAGAATGGTTAACTTAGGTATTTTAGATGAATCTGATCGTAAGTTGAAACAAATCCCATACATGGAAGATGCTTTAGCTTTAAGCATTAAAATTGGTACTAAAGGAGATAATGCTAACGAAAATGATACTGAAGTTGCAGAAATTTCTTTAAAAGAAAATCAAAACTAAAAAAAGAGGCACTATTTACATTGTGCCTCTTTTTTTGGTTATACCTTTTTTAAATATTATTCTTTTTCGAATAAAGACTTATGAGTAATTCCACCAATAACCGCACCTACTATCGGTGCCACCCAAAACAACCAAACCTGAGATAAATAAGCACCATCAGCAAAAATAGCTTGGCTTAAAGATCTTGCCGGATTTACAGATGTATTGGTCACCGGAATACTAATTAAGTGAATAAGAGTTAAAGCCAAACCAATTGCAATAGGAGCAAATCCTTTAGGAACTCTATAATTAGTACTACCCAAAATCACAATTAAGAAAAAAGCTGTTAAAATCACTTCTATTACCAGAGCAGACAGCATACTGAAGCCACCTGGAGATAACTCTCCATAACCATTAGCAGCAAAACCACCTACTCCACTAAAATCAGCTTTACCAGACACAATAAGGTACAATGCACTTGCTGCAGCGATAGCGCCTATCACTTGAGCCAAAATATATCCCAATAAATCTTTTACTTCAAACTTTCCACCTGCCCAAAGACCAATAGATACAGCCGGATTAAAATGACCTCCAGAAATATGTCCAACAGCATAAGCCATAGTTAACACTGTAAGTCCAAATGCTAGTGCTACTCCCACAAACCCAATTCCTAATTCGGGAAATGCGGCTGCTAAAATCGCACTACCACAACCTCCAAACACCAGCCAAAACGTTCCTAAGAACTCTGCGAATAATTTTTTCATAATTGTTTAATTAATTAGTTAGTAAAAAATCTATATTTAGTAATAAGACACAACATCAACAAGTTAAGTCACACAAAAATGAATGAAGAAATAAATGTAAAAGCATTATCTTTGCATTTCAATAAACCTTTAAAAGAAACAGTCTAAAATTTAATACTATACCATTATCGTTAAGTTTAAGTAGTTTTTTTAAAGCAATTAATAAAAAGAAAAATAAACCGATGAAATTATTATTACTTACATTAGGATTATTAGCTATCGGAGTGGCAGGAATCGCTATAAAAATATGGGCAAAAAAAGATGGCAAATTTGCAGGTACTTGTGCCAGCCAAAACCCGATGCTTAATAAAGAAGGAGAAGCTTGTGGCTTTTGTGGAAAAACACCAGACCAATACAAAGACTGTAGCGAACCTCAACATTCTTAAGTATTAATGACCATTCCCTCAATACTATGTTATGCATTTGTTGCAGTAGTTAGTATTCAAATTGCTTATTACCTTGGTTTTCTATTCTCTTTTAGTTTAAAACGTGCAGAAACACGACTAAAAAAGCACCTCCCAATATCTCTAATTATTTGTGCTAAAAATGAATCAGAAAATCTAAAAAAAAACATTCCTCTAATATTAAATCAAAACTATTCCAATTTTGAAATTGTCTTAGTAAATGATAGCTCGTATGACGACACCTTAGAAGTCATGAAACGTTTTAACGCGCAACACGACAACATTAAACTTGTTGATGTTAAGACAAATGAAGCTTTTTGGGGAAATAAAAAATATGCACTTACCTTAGGCATCAAAGCTTCTAAGCATGATTTTTTAGTATTCACTGATGCCGATTGCACACCAAACTCTGAACAATGGCTTGCACAAATGAGCAGTCATTTTTCTAACGAAAAATCTATTGTTCTAGGTTATGGAGCCTATGCTAAAAAGAAATTTTCAGTATTAAACAAACTTATCAGGTTTGAAACTGTATTGACCGCTTTACAGTATTTTTCGTATGCAAAAATGGGAGAACCTTATATGGGTGTAGGTCGTAATATGGCTTACAGAAAAGACTTGTTTTTTAATAACTGTGGATTTAACAACCATATGTCTATTAAATCTGGAGATGACGATTTATTTATAAATGAAGTAGCAAACACCTCTAACACTTCAGTTTGTTTCACTAAAGAAAGTTTTACTATTTCTGAACCAAAAACAAGTTTTAAAGATTGGATTCATCAAAAAAGAAGACACGTCAGCACTGCTAGTCTATATAAATTGAAACATAAATTTTTATTGAGTCTATTTTATCTTTCAACTTTAATGTTTTGGGTACTTGGAAGCTATTTACTGGTCATCGGATTTGCTTGGCCATGGATTGTATCTTTAATAGGCTTGCGCTTTATCATTCAATGGTTATCTTTTGGTTTTACTGCTAAAAAATTTGAAGAAACAGATCTCATTATTCTAATGCCAATTTTAGAATTATTTCTCATTACTACACAATTAAGTATCTTTATAGCTAATTTGATATCTAAGCCAAAACATTGGAAGTAAAAGAAGCCATAGACAAAGCCAAAAATAATAACCAAATAGCATTTAAATTTTTATTGGATACGTATTGGAATGACGTATATGCTTTTCAGCTCAAACGCACAAAAAATGAAAATGATGCTGAAGACATTACCATTCAAACTTTTTCTAAAGCTTTTGATAAGATCAGTACCTATAATGAAGCCTATAAATTTAAAACGTGGTTGATTACTATCTCGAAAAATATTCATATCGATTTAGTCCGGAAACAAAAAAAAACAATTAATAATACTTCTAAAGACAACGAAGATCAATATTTTGATATTGTAGATAACTCACCTTCACCTGAAGACAAAATTATTACGGAACAAAATCTTGCCAACCTCCTACAAGATATAAAAAAATTAAAATTGCACTATCAAGAAGTTATTAATTTGAGGTATTTTCAAGAATTAAGCTATAAGGAAATTTCAGAGGAGCTAAAAGAACCAATCAACAATGTAAAGGTTAAACTTTTGCGCGCCAAAAAACTCTTAGCAGAAATTATTATTAAACGCTAGAAATTTATCAAACCTGTAAAAAAACACCTTGTCAGCTTATTATTTTACCTCATAGTATTCCATTTTTACTATTAAAAACAAGATTTTTCTATAGATATTTCTCGCTAAGTGTCACTTGCTCCGGTCAATCATTTTAATTATTTAGTTTGTATCTTTGCCCTTAGAAATTGAAAATTGCATGGATACAAAAGTTGCTTCAAATATTTTACCAGAACGTAAACCAAAATGGTTAAGAGTAAAATTACCTACAGGCAAAAAATATACTGAACTAAGAACACTAGTAGACAAGTATAAACTAAACACTATTTGCACCTCTGGTAGCTGCCCTAATATGGGAGAATGTTGGGGAGAAGGTACAGCTACATTTATGATTTTAGGAAATGTATGCACACGTTCTTGTGGCTTTTGTGGAGTTAAAACAGGACGACCAGAAACTGTAGATTGGGATGAACCCGAAAAGGTAGCACGATCAATAAAACTAATGCAGATTAAGCATGCCGTTTTAACCAGTGTAGATCGTGATGATCTTAAAGACATGGGAAGTATTATGTGGGCTGAAACGGTTAAAGCTGTAAGACGCATGAATCCTAAAACAACACTTGAAACACTAATTCCAGATTTTCAAGGTATGGAAAAACATATTGATAGAATTATTGATGTCGCTCCAGAAGTCGTTTCTCATAACATCGAAACTGTAAGACGTTTAACACGCGATGTGCGTATACAAGCGCAATACGATAGAAGTTTAGGGGTTTTAAAATACTTAAAAGCCCAAGGGCAGCGAAGAACGAAATCTGGCATTATGTTAGGCTTAGGTGAAGAACGCGAAGAAGTAATACAAACCCTTCACGATCTAAGAGCTAATGATGTAGATGTTGTGACCATTGGTCAATATTTACAGCCAAGTAAAAAACACTTACCTGTAAAGCAATTTATAAACCCAGACCAATTTGACGAATATAAAGCCATTGGATTAGATTTAGGTTTTAGACATGTTGAAAGTAGTGCCTTAGTGAGATCGTCGTACAAAGCACAAAAACATATTAATTAATGATCACAATAGCCATTAACGGTTTTGGCAGAATTGGCCGTCGTGTATTTAGACTTGCTTTAGCACATCCGCAAATCTGTGTGGTGGCAATTAACGACTTGGCGGATGCCAAAACATTAAGTCACCTATTAAAATATGATAGTATTCATGGCGTTTTAACAGATACGGTTTCACACGATGAGAATCATATAATTGTCAATGATGTGGCTATTCCTTTATATAGAGAAACGCATCCTAAACATATTGATTGGCAAAATGTACAGCCCGACTTTACTGTAGAGTCTACCGGAAAATTTAAGGCTAAAGCCGACCTTCAACACCATATTTCGAATGGTGCAAAGCGCGTTATCTTATCGGTTCCGGCTTTAGAAGACGATATAAAAACCATTGTTTTAGGAGTCAACGATCACAGTATTGATGGCACGGAAGCGATCCTTTCTAATGCATCTTGTACCACCAATAATGCAGCACCAATGATTGCTTTAATAAAAGCGCATTTAGGTATTAAACAGGCTTATATTACAACGATACATTCTTACACAACAGACCAAAGTTTACACGATCAGCCTCATAAAGATTTAAGACGAGCTAGAGCAGCCGGTCAATCCATTGTACCCACAACAACTGGGGCAGCGAAAGCATTGACAAAAATTTTTCCTGATTTATCAGATGTCATTGGAGGTTGTGGCATTAGAGTACCTGTGGCTAATGGGTCTTTAACCGATATTACTATCAATGTTGAAAAACCTACAACCATAGAAAAGGTCAATGCCATATTTAAAAATGCTTCAAATAATGCATTAAAAGGAATTCTTGAATATACCGAAGATCCTATAGTATCTATTGATATTGTCGGTAATCCTCATTCCTGTATTTTTGATGCACAAATGACCTCTGTGATAGGAAACATGGTTAAAATAGTGGGTTGGTACGATAATGAAACTGGATATAGTTCAAGAATTTTAGATTTAATTTGCAATTTATCGGACAAATAATAACTTTTGTCGAATAAATAATTATATTTGTTTAAATTAAAGTGAGCTGAATGTCCCAGATCAAATACTACATATTTGTTATTTTAGCATGTTTTTGTGGTCTTATTTTCGCACAACAAGAAAGCGTCGAAGATGAAGACATGCTTACTTTAAGGCTTGCGGAACACTTAAACCAAGCCAAGTTAGATAATGATCGTGGTAACTATTATAATGCCAAAGACAATTTAGATAAAGCGCTTTTAATCGCTGAAAAAATTGACGACAAAACGAGTCAAGGTACCATTCACACAAAAATCGCCAAAGTACAATTTTTAGTCGGTGAGGAAGACCAAGCTACCGTTTCGCTCAGTAAAGCCATTCAGCTACAACGTGAAAATGATGATTACAGCAACCTTGCAATCACCTACAATATAAAAGGTGTCATTTTCAGTACGCAACGCAAATACGACAAAGCTTTAGTCTATTACGAATCTGCTAAAAACCTCTTTGAACAAGAAGATTTAGAAGAATACATTTCTGATGTCACCTTAAACGAAGCCAAAGCCTATATCGCTCAGGAAAAATACGAAGAAGCGAAAACCAAACTCGAAAAAACAACGATTATAGCTAAAAAATACGATCAGAAGCGTCGTTTAAGTAGCGCCTTAATTCAGAGTGGAAAAGTTTATAGTGCGTTAAACAATCCGAAGATGGCTTTAGCCCAAACGGAAGAAGGATTAGCGATTGCGCAAGTCGAAAAAATTATAGAAAACATCGATGAAGCTTATGTTATTCTTAGTGATATACACGAGCAAAATGGCAATTATAAAAGTGCTCATAATTACATTAAAAGACATATTCACTTATCAGATTCCATATTAAATGTTACACGAGAAAACATTGCCTCTGGTGTATCTAGCACATCCATCAATAATTATAAAGACGCTGAAAACGCACAATTAAAAGCACAAATCGATGAAGTTAGTGCAGAACATGCTTTTACTAGAATCACAACAATCTTAAGCATTGCTTTAATTACAATCTTATCGTTACTAACCTTGTCATTGTACAAAAACAATAATATAAGACTGAACACCAACACAATGCTTCATAAAAAAAATGATGAACTTATTGTTGCTAAAGAAAAAGCAGAATTAGCCTCTAAAACCAAAGCTAATTTCTTATCTACAGTTACGCACGAGCTACGTACACCATTATATGCCGTAACCGGATTAACAAATATGTTGTTAGACGAAGACCCAAAAGAACATCAAATACCACATCTAAAATCCTTAAAATTTTCAGGCGACTATCTATTAACATTTATTAATGATATTCTTCAAATTAACAAAATAGAAGCCAATAAAGTTGAAATAGATCCTGAGCGTTTTAACCTTAAGAGCAAATTAGAAAATGTAATCTCGGCCTTGAGCAATTCTGCAAAAGACCAAGAAACTCAAATTCATTTTGAATATGAAAAAGGGCTACCAGAAACATTTGTTGGTGACCAATTAAAGATTTCCCAAATCCTAATTAACCTACTTGGAAATGCTATTAAATTCACAAAAGGTGGAGACATCTGGGTGAGAACACACAAAGTTGACCTCAAAGACAATGTGTACACACTTCGCTTCGAAATCGAAGATAATGGCATTGGTATTACAAAAGAAAAACAAGACCACATGTTTGAGAGTTTCTCTCAAGGCTCTGTACAAATCAACAGAAAATACGGAGGTACTGGTTTAGGATTATCTATTGTAAAAGGACTAATACAAATTCTTAAAGGAACTATTCATTTAAAGAGTGAGCTCGGTAAAGGCACTACATTCTTTTTCGAAATCCCATTAGAGTTTGATGATGCTGTTCAAAAAACCGAAGTAGTTGAAGTTAAAAAAGAAAATAAAATGGAAGGATTGGATTTAAGTAACGTTAAAATTCTGATTGTAGAAGATAATAAAATCAACCAAATGATTACGAAGAAGATTCTTAACAAAATGAATCTTTATTGTGATGTGGTTGATAACGGAGAAGCTGCAGTTGAGCAAGTAAAAGAAACCACATATGATGTTGTTTTAATGGATATCCATATGCCTGGAATTAGCGGATTAGAAGCCACTAAAATTATTAGAACTTTCGACAAAGAATTAACCATTTTTGCCCTCACGGCAGTAACATTAGAAGATAAAATGCATGAGTTTGGCGAAGCTGGTTTTGATGATATTATTTCTAAACCATTTAAACAAGATGATTTTGAAGATAAACTACATGCGGCACTATCTGGAGAAAAAATAGTATCTAGCTTTTTTAACTAACAAATCGCTTAACCACAGCATTAAATTGTTCCTCTTTATCTAACTTAACTTCAATAGGTATATAATACAACTTTTCTTCTAAACTATTATGATCCTTCAGTCTTACATAATCCTTTTCGGTTGTAAGAATTAATGATTTTGAAGCTAAAGTCTCAATATCAGAAGCCCTAAAATTATAATGATCACCATACTCTAAATGATCAAATTTTAATCCCTTACTCACTAAGAAATCCACCAATGGTTTTGCATTGGCTATACCTGTAACCAAAGTAAACTTAGGTAATGTTATTAAATCTAATGATTTAGATGCCGACTCCACTTTCGTGGCATAATCGACATAACTAAAAAACACCGGTTGATTACTATCTACGCGCAATTTAGTAGCAATACTTAATTTTTCACCTTCCGACATATCTTTACGACACTTTGTAACTACAATTGCATGAGCTCTATTGGCGCCTGAACGCGGCTCTCTCAGATTCCCTGTTGGCAAAACGATATCTTTGTAATAAAGATTATTATAAGCGGTTAATAGGATATTAAAACCTGCCTTCACCTTTCTATGCTGATAAGCATCATCTAGTAATACTACTTCGGGTTGCGGTTGCAATGCCCTTAGTTTTTCAATACCATGTTGCCGATCTGCATCAACTGCAACAGTAAGGTGTTTGAATTTTCTATAAAACTGAAATGGTTCATCACCAATGGTGTCGGCATTTGCTGTGTTGTCTGCCAAAATAAAACCTTTCGTTTTTCTTTTGTAACCACGACTTAATGTGGCGAGCGATTTTTCATCTTGCAACAATCGAATTAAATATTCTATCATTGGTGTTTTTCCTGTTCCACCTGTACTGAGATTTCCCACACAAATTACAGGAAAATCATAATACTTAGACTGCTTTACACCTACATTATACAACCAATTACGCAACCAAGTAATTACAAAATAAATTGGTACAATAGGAAACAATATGATGCGGATAAATTTCACGATGACTAAATTATATTATTTTTGAAACAAATATACACTTATGATTATACAAGACGTAATTAATCACTTGCACAACTTAGCTCCTTTAGCTTATGCCGAAGATTTTGACAACGTAGGACTTTTAGTTGGCGATAAAAATGAAACCGTATCTGGTATTCTTGTAACATTAGATACCCTTGAAGCGGTTGTAGATGAAGCTATAGAAAATAACTGTAACCTCATTGTAAGTTTCCATCCTATTATATTTTCAGGTTTAAAAAAATTAACCGGTAAAACATATGTAGAGCGCGTGGTCATAAAAGCGATTCAGCATCATATTGCTATATTTTCTATTCATACGGCTTTAGACAATGCTTTACAAGGTGTTAATTCAATTATATGCGACCAATTAGGCTTAACCAATAAAAAAATCTTAATTCCACAGACCGGAACCATCAAAAAATTACAAACCTATGTTCCCAAAGCCAACGCCGAAGCTCTAAGAACAGCTCTGTTTAATGCTGGAGCAGGTAGTCTTGGAAATTACGAATCATGTAGTTTTAATATCGAAGGAGAAGGAACATATAAAGGAAATGAAGACTCTAATCCTGTCATTGGCACCAAAGGCCAAATGCATAAAGAGAAGGAAACAGCTATTTCAATTACATATAAAAAACATTTAGAATCTCAAGTTTTGAAAGCGCTTTTTGATACGCATCCTTATGAAGAGGTTGCTTACGAGATTTCAACATTAGATAACACCAACCAACATATTGGAATTGGTATGGTTGGAGAGCTCAATGAGCCTATGACCACTGAAGATTGTTTAAAATTCATTAAAGATAGAATGCATACGGAATGTATAAGGCATTCAAAACCACTAAATACTTCTATTAAACGCATTGCTGTATTAGGTGGCTCTGGTAGCTTTGCAATTGCTGCTGCAAAGGCTGCAAAGGCTGATATATTGGTTACTTCAGATCTCAAATATCACGATTTTTTTAGTGCGGAAAACAGCATAGTGTTGGCAGATATAGGACATTATGAGAGCGAACAGTTCACAAAATCGTTTTTAGTAGACTATCTATCAAAAAAAATCACTAATTTTGCAATCATTTTATCAAAGACAAATACAAATCCGATAAAGTATTTATAATTATGGCAAAAAAAGCTGAAGTTTCTGTTGAAGAGCGTTTGAGAGCACTATATGATTTACAACTAATTGACTCTAGAGTAGACGAAATAAGAAATGTCAGAGGAGAACTTCCTTTAGAAGTTAGAGATTTAGAAGACGAAGTTGAAGGGCTTAACTTAAGAATGGAAAAGCTAAATGATAGCCTAACTATTATTGATGAAGAGATTAAAGGAAAGAAAAACCTCATCGAAGAAGCTAAAACTTTAATCAAAAAATACAGTGAGCAACAAAAGAATGTTAGAAATAACAGAGAATACAACTCATTGACTAAAGAAATAGAATTTCAAGAATTAGAAATTCAATTAGCTGAAAAGCACATTAAAGAATTTAAAGTTCAGATTGAGCAGAAAAAAGAAGTTATTTCTGAAACTAAAGAGCGTTTAAAAGACCGTACTGCTCACTTAAAGCACAAAAAAGGTGAGCTTAATGAGATTTTAAAAGAAACTGAAAAAGAAGAAGAAGCTTTAAAAGAAAAGTCTTTAGATTTTCAAAAGAAAATTGACGAGCGTTTAGTAAAAGCTTACCAAAGAATTAGAAACAACGTAAAAAATGGTTTAGCTGTTGTAGCGATTGAGCGTGGTGCTTCTGGTGGTTCTTTCTTTACTATACCTCCACAAATTCAAGTGGAAATTGCTTCTCGTAAAAAAGTAATTACAGACGAGCATAGTGGTCGTATTCTTGTTGATGCTGGTTTAGCCGAAGAAGAAAAAGTAAAAATGAATAAATTATTTGCTAAGCTTAGCAAATAAACATTTTAAATATTATTGAATTAAGCCTTTGCATTTGCAAGGGCTTTTTTTATTAGTATTATTTTATTAAAATTAGAATTAAGGTTTTGTAACTTTCTACGACTATAAAAAAAAGAAAAATTAAAGCATGAAAAAGTTACTTAGTATTTTAACGATCTCACTAGTATTTAGTTGTCATAATCAGGCACAAGTCAACTCTAAACAACAAGCGGTTATAGATGGAGAACCAGTAGTTGTCCCTCTTAAAGATGGGAAAGCCAGAGCGTATTTTGCCAGTGGTTGCTTTTGGTGTGTTGAAGCCGTTTATGAAAGCGTAAAAGGTGTTGAGGAATCTATTTCAGGCTATGCTGGCGGATTTACAGACAATCCAACTTATGAAGCAAGTAACACAGGTAAAACTGGCCATGCCGAAGCTGTCGAGGTAATATATGACCCTGAAGTTATTAGTTTTTCAGAATTAGTAGATGTGTATTTTGGCTCTCAAAACCCAACGCAAGTTAATGGACAAGGACCAGACCATGGCTCACAATATCGTTCTATAATCTTTTATCAAAATGATGAACAAAAGAAAATTATTGAAGATAAAAAAGCGGCTTTAGCCAAAGAATTAGGTGAGACGATTGCAGCAGAAGTTTACCCATTTCAAAAATTTTGGGTTGCTGAAGACTACCACCAAAACTACGAACGCTTGCACCCAAATCAAGGTTATATTAAAAATGTGTCTTTACCTCGATTAAACAGGTTTAAGGCTAAGTTTCCGGAATTATTAAAGGAAGATGAAAAGCATTAATCACAATTAGACCTAATTTTTTAATGTATAACAGCTGTCAAGTTTTCAAAACCTGAAAGCTCTTAAAATATCTACTTTAGAATATACTCAACCTCAACACCTATCATTGGATTTAAAACTCCAACTTTAGTGCGTTTGGGGTTTTTATATTCTATTGAACCATCTCTCCATCCTGTATTATGATAGTTAGACCACGTTTTTAGACCTTTCTCTTCGGTAAAAGTATACCGATATCTAGGACCAAAATAAGCGTACTTTTTCACTTTTCCTGATGTATTTACCATTTCGACACCAAGACAAATTCCACTTTCTGGAAACAGAATACCTAAATCCTTTACATCAACCCAAAGTTTATATTTTTTATTTTTAGGTTGAACATATAAATTTTCATGATATAATAGTTTACCTGGTGAATTAGTTATTGAATCAAATTCATAAAACTTAAGATTAAAAGTTGCTACATATTCAGCATCTTTTCGTTTTTTTAGTTGGATATATACGCCATTTACCTTGCCTGTTCTGTTTTTGGGATTCTCTATTAAAACCGTAGTTTCATAGCCAATTAATGACGTAACACCCATATTACCATCTCTTTTTTCACCTAAAACATCTCTTTCACCATATTTTATTATTTTGTTAGAAATGATAACTTCATCTAAATTTTCAATTTCAAGCTGTAATAAAATTTCAAGGGTTCCATCCGTTGTAAAACTAGTAGTAGGCAATATTCTAGACTGATAACCTATAGTTGAAATTTTTAAAGTATCATTATTAATGTTTTTAATTTTCAATTCAAAATTCCCAAATTCATTAGTATAAGTCCCTTTGCCGTTCTTTAAAACAACATTAGCAAAAGCAATAGATTTACCTGTTATTGAATCTTTTACAACACCTTTAATTGTTTGAGCATAACTGAGATTAATAGTTAGGAAAAGAATTAAAAATTTCACTGTATTCATGTTTAGAACCATTAACTTTTTGATTATAATTTTAGACCCTCTAGGTCATTCTTCTATTTAAATTAAAATGACTTTATTTTTGTTGCCTTTAACTCAAAAATCATAGGAAATAATTGATTTTTCATTTTATACATTCCGGATTCTGTTTTAATTAAATCTGGAAACACATCATACGGACTTTCATCATATTCATTGAGGTAATCTATTTGCAATCCTGCTTCAATTAGTGAGTTTACCACTTCACTCAAACCATGATTCCAACCATACTCTTTACTTACCATTTTTGAACCTTGATTGGCATAAGTACCTTTATATTCTTCATATATCACATCCTCCTGACTATAGTGATATTTCATTTTGGGTTGTCCATCTACATAATCAAACATCCATGCAATAGGATGAAATTCTACAATGTAAAACGTTCCTCCTACTTTTAAGCGTTCTGCAATCATTTTTGCCCAAGGTTTTAAATCGGGTAACCATCCAATGACGCCATAACTTGTGTATACAATATCAAAAGTTTCTTTAATATACTGTGACGTATCTAAAACGTTACAACAAACAAACTTAGCATCTAACTGTAATTCTTCATTTAATTGCTTTGCTAGTTTTACACCTGCATCACTTAGATCTATACCAACACACTTGGCTCCTATTCTACTCCAACTCAGCGTATCTTGCCCAAAATGACACTGTAAATGCAATAATGACTTTCCTTCTACTTTACCAAGAGCCTTTAGTTCGTAAGGCTTTAAGGAAGATTTTCCGTTTTTAAAAGCTTCCAAATTATACATCTCACTCTGCGCATGTATGGTGACCTTTTTGTTCCATGTCGCTTTATTAACGTCAAAATAATTAGTATTGTCTTTCATGGTTGGTTAATTTTGTCTGTAATTTAAAACAACTTTTTAATATGAAGACATTATATATAAGTTTGATTTGTCTGTTACTGGTGGGTTCTTGTAAATCGGACACGTCCAAAACAGCCATTTCTGAAGCGGTAGAAGAATTATCAATTACAGAAAAAATAGCCCATGCTCATGGTTTTAAAAACTGGAAAAATGTATCTGAAGTGAAATTCACATTTCAAGTTGATAGCGATACCATTAAAGGTAAAGGAAGGTCTTGGACTTGGCTTCCTAAAGAAGATAAAATAAAAATGAAAACTGATGAAACAACTGTTGAATACAACAGAAACCGAATAGATAGCACACATGTTAAAGCAGACCAAGCATTCATTAACGACAAATATTGGTTATTAGTGCCGTTTCAATTGGTATGGGACAACTCTGCAACAATTTCAGAACCTGCAATCACTAATGCACCAATTAGCAAAACACAGTTAAATATGTTAACCATAACGTACCCTAACGATGGTGGTTATACACCTGGTGATGCTTATGATATATATTACGACTATGATTTTATAATTAGAGAATGGGTTTTTAGAAAAGGAAATTCTAAAGAACCATCTTTAACCACTACTTTTGAAAATTACAAAGACTACAACGGTATTAAGATTGCCACAGACCATAAAAAAGCAGATGGTAAATGGAATCTCAATTTTACAGATGTGCTTATTACTTTGGATAAGTAGTATTATGGCACTACTTTTGCAATCTATAATGTAAGATTCGTGTTCTTAGGTGTCACTTAAAAACACATAGCTTACATTTTCCGCCTTATGGCGTCTATATATATTAAAGCACTTTAACAATTTTGTTAAAGTGCTTTTTTCGTATCACGTATTTAATTGAGCAGTTGTTCCTTTTATGAATCTAACGCGATGTAAAAATGAAAGTTTGTACCTTTTTCTAATTCACTTTCTAATACCAACTTACCTCCTAACATCTCAATATATGCTTTAGATATAGACAAACCAATTCCTGATCCATGTAGTGCTTTTTTATTACCAACATCAACTTGATAAAATGGATTAAAAATAGTTTCAATTTTATCTGCAGGAATTCCAACTCCTGAATCTCTTACTGAAAACTTTAATTGAGAAGCCGTCTTATCTAGACTACAACTCAATAAAATAGTATCTCCTCTTGAAGTATATTTTACAGCATTTTCTATCAAATGTTTTAATATAGCAGTCAACTTTTCACCATCCGAAAATATTTGAGCGTCTTGTTCTGATATAAAATTATTAATGGTAAATTCTACATGTTTTAATTCTGCTTCTGGTAAAAACAAATTGTAAACTACATCTATAATATGAAGAACATTCAAGTTCGATTTTCTAACAGTCATAAGTCCTGTTTCTATCTTCGATATATCTAAGATATCTGTAATCACATCAAGTAATTCATGACCGCTTTCTTCTATAACATTAACGTATTCTTGGAATTCTTCGTCCTCTTGATGGTACGATTTTAGAAGTTCTGCACACCCCAAAATCCCATACATTGGTGTTCTTATCTCATGGCTCATATTTGTTAAGAATGCAGATTTTAACTGATCTGACTCCTCTGCGCGCTCTTTTGCAATAACCACCTTTTTATGTTTTTCAATAAGCTCTTCTTGTAGTTCATTTTCTTTTAAAAGTGCGTTATGTATACGACCTATTAAAAAAGATACTGAAAGTACGGTAAGCAAACTAAAAACGATATTATTGACAAATACGATAAACAAAACCTCAATTGGCGATTCCATAAAAAAGTTGAATTCTATCCACTTAGTATAATAAATAACTAAGATTATAAAATAAAACACTGCAGTTATTAAAACCGAAATCACACCAGCACTTTTACCACTATAAAGTGTTATTAACACACTTAACATAAACAGAAGAATAGTCCCATTACCACCAAGTCCAAGTTCTATAATTAGAGCAAAAGATAACAGAAGTAAATTGACAGAAAATATAATTTTCTTTGTCTTTAAACGCATTCGCTTATTAAAAAACAAAAACAACATCACCAATACGGCCAAAGTGTCTAAAACAACTACAAACCACTTATCAAGAACTATAGCTGTACCAACACTAGGAATGTAAGAGAATAAACTTAAGGCAAGGGTTAATATTAAAATAGAAATAAATAGTTTATCTCTAAAATAAGACAAATCCTCTCTTTCATTTTGATTTGAAAAACCAATATACTCAACATACCATTGACGATAGGCCCACCAAATTTTTTTTAGGATGTTCAAAATTATTATTGATAATTAATTAACCGAGTAGAATATACGTAAAACTATTTAATTCTTTTTAATTTTCTACCGCTTTCTACAGGATTGGAGTAACGGAAATTCCATATAATTATGCTATTTTTGTTACAAACCGAAAAACATTATAACATTGTCCAACTATAAGCTAGGTCAAGATTATGCTCAGAAACAAGACCAATTAGACCCATTATCCAGCTATCGCAATCAATTTCATATTCCTAAAGGCAAAGACGGAAACGAACTTATATACCTCTGTGGAAACTCACTTGGCTTGCAACCAAAAGCAACAAAAAACTATATTAATCAAGAGCTTGAAGATTGGGCAAACCTTGGTGTTGAAGGTCATACTGATGCCAAAAACCCTTGGTTACCGTATCACGAATTTCTAACAGAAGCCACGGCCAAACTTGTTGGTGCTAAACCCATAGAAGTAGTTACTATGAATTCTTTAACGGCGAATCTTCATTTTATGATGGCGTCGTTTTATCAACCAACCAAGGAACGTTATAAAATTCTTATTGAAAGTGATGCTTTTCCTTCAGATAAATATGCTGTTGAATCACAATTACGTCATCATGGTTACGATGATAAAGAAGGATTAATTCTTTGGAAACCCAGAAAAGACGAAGAATTATTACGCTATGAAGATTTAGAAGACATTCTTGAAGCTCATGGTAATGAAATAGCCTTAATTATGATTGGAGGCGTCAATTATTACACTGGTCAGTTTTTCGATTTTAAGCGCATCACAAAACTTGGTCATAGTTATGGTTGTAAAGTCGGATTTGATTGTGCACATGGTGCCGGAAATGTAGATTTAGATTTACATAATTCAGGAGCCGATTTTGCCGTTTGGTGTACTTATAAATATCTAAATTCAGGACCAGGAAGTTTGTCTGGTTGTTTTGTACATGAGCGCCATGCTTATGATAAAGACCTCAACCGATTTACAGGTTGGTGGAGCCATAATAAAGACACACGATTTAATATGCGACATGAATTTGATGTTTTACCAGGAGCCGAAGGTTGGCAATTGAGTAATCCACCAATTTTATCAATGGCTGCCATAAAAGCCTCATTGGATATGTTTCATGACGTCGGATTTGATAAAATTCTTAAAAAATCGAAAAAGTTAACCGGTTATTTTGAATTTCTATTGAAAGCATTAGGCGAAGATACCATAAGAATTATCACACCAGAAAACCCTGAAGAACGTGGTTGTCAATTATCAATTCAAGTATTGAATGCCGACAAATCATTACACGATAAATTAACAGAAGCCGGAGTTATTAGCGACTGGCGAGAACCAGATGTGATTAGATGCGCACCTATTCCGTTATATAATTCATTTGAGGATGTATATTTGATGGTTGAGAAGATGAAGGAAATTTTGAATAATTAGAAAAAGAGAAAAACAATAGGACTGAATTACATAAGTAATTAAATTTTTAAGTCCCATATCAATTTGAAAAATTGAACATCAATCTGCAGAAATAAAGAGCGAAAAAGTGGAACTGCGAAGCGAAGCTTCAAGCATGAAACTTTGAAAGTGAATGTTCCGAAGGAATTTCCTCAGATTGATTGTGATTTTTTGGTTCGTTTTGTATCAAGACAAAATGAACAAAACATAAAAATAAGATTCTGAAACAAGTTCAGAATGACAAAGGATTATGAGTAACAAACAACAAAACATACTAATCATTGGCGCAGGACTCTGTGGAAGTCTTCTCGCACTAAGACTAGGACAAAGAGGTTACAACGTAACCGTTTACGAAATGCGTCCAGACTTAAGAACCACAGACATTTCTGCTGGTCGCTCAATTAACTTAGCATTTTCAGACCGTGGAAACAAAGCTATCAAGCTCGTCGGCTTAGAAGATAAAGTCAAAGACTTATGCATACCTATGAATGGCAGAATGCTTCACGATAAAGAAGGCAACACGTTTTTATCTAATTACAGCGGAAGAGATTACGAATACATCAACTCTATTTCTAGAGGCGATTTAAACGCTTTACTTCTCAATGAAGCCGAAAAACATGATAACGTTACCATTCATTTCAACAGAAAATGTAAGTCTGTAGATTTTGAAAAAACCACAGCTTTATTTCAAGATTATAACTTTAAAGACGAATTTGTAGAAGACGCAGATTGCATTATAGCAACAGATGGCGCAGGTTCAGCTTTACGAAAAAGTTATTATTTAGGTAAGAAATTTCTATTCAGTTTCTCTCAAGAGTATTTAAGTCATGGTTATAAAGAATTAACTTTTTTACCAACTGAAACTGGCGACTATAAAACCTATAAAAACGCATTGCATATTTGGCCAAGAAGTAGCTTTATGCTCATTGCATTACCAAATTTAGATGGTAGTTTTACAGTTACTTTATTTTTAAGTTTTGATGAAGGCGAATACAATTTCAATAATTTAACAACACCAGAAGCCGTAACGGAATTCTTTCAAAAAGAATTTCCAGATGCGTTGGCCATTATGCCAAACTTAGTCGATGACTTTTTTGAAAATCCAACAGCAGCCTTAGGAACCGTAAAATGTTCGCCATGGCATTATAAAGGCAACACGTTGTTAATGGGAGATTCTGCTCATGCTATTGTTCCTTTTTACGGTCAAGGTATGAATGCTTCTTTTGAAGATGTGGTTGAATTCGATAAAGTACTAGACCAAAATCTAGAGAATTGGGAAGCGACATTTAAAACGTACGAGAAAAACCGCAAGAAAGACACAGACGCTATTGCCGATTTAGCCATTGACAATTTCCATGAAATGAAAGGTCATGTGGCGAATCCTATTTTTCAAGAAAAACGAAAAATTGAAATGGCATTAGAAAAAGAATTTCAAAATGGCTATTCGTCAAAATATAGTTTAGTTACCTTTAATGAAAACATAGGTTACCGACAAGCCATGTTAAAAGGACGTGCACAAGACAAAGCGATTTTAAACCTATTAACAGATAAGATTATTTCATCTGAAGATGATTTAAATGACATTTTAGACAAAGTAAACGCAGAAACTGAGGCAATTTTGGAAGATGATAGGATTGCAGGACTTTAGCAGTTAGCAGTTAGCAGTTAGCAGTTAGCAGTTAGCAGTTAGCAGTTAGCAGTTAGCAGTTAGCAAAAATTAAAAAACTTGGGATTAGAACAAAAACAGCAAAAGTTAATATCCCAAATTTCGACAGCGTCGGAAACAACGATTTTCAGAAATAATGAGCGAAAGGATGGAACTGCAAAGCGAAGCTTTAAGCATGGAATCCTGAAAGCGAATGGTGCTTTAGCAATTTCCTAATAAATCGTTTTGAATTTTTGGTTCGTTTTGTTTCAAGACAAAATGAACAGAATAAATAAAAGATTCTGAAATAAATTCAGAATAACAAAACTATGAGTAATTCAAAAGATAAAATCCCTGTATCCGAAGGAACAGGCGTAACACCAAGAGGAGCATATCCACACATCAAACAAGTAGGCGATTTCATTTTCGTTTCAGGTACAAGTTCTCGACGCGCAGACAACACCATTGCAGGTGTAGACATCATTGACGAGATGGGAACAAAACGTCTAAACGCCTACACACAAACCCAAGAAGTTCTAAAAAACATAGAAAAAAACTTAGCAAAAATTGGAGCAAGCCTTGAAGATGTCGTTGATGTTACATCATTTTTAGTCAACATGAATGACTTTGCCGATTACAACAAAGCTTACGCAGAATTCTTTGAAAAAGAAACAGGACCAACAAGAACAACCGTTGCTGTTCATCAGTTGCCGCATCCTGATTTAGTGATTGAAATAAAGGTTATGGCCTATAAGAAATCGTAAAATGAAGAAAAGTCTTATTTTTATATTCTTACTTGTTTCTTTATCATCTTTCGCAGATGCTGGAAATGCATATCGCTTTAATCTAACATTAGTATCAAATTCTGGAGATACAATAAATGGATACATTTATCATTACACTTATAAAAAATTTGAACAAACTAACCTCAAAGATAAAAGGTTTAAGGAATTTATAGATAAGGATACAGTAACTTTATATTCTTCTATTTCTAAAGTAACAATTGGAGAACTTTCGTTAGATTTCACTAAGAACGAATTTAAAAAAACGATAAATCTCATTAATTATTCTCAAATAGGAATAAACGACTTTTTAGATTTTGGAGTTACAGAAAGGCTTTTTGAATTATCGGATACCGAATATGATTTAATCAAAATAAATCAGCCTAAATCAGTAGCAATTTATAATGAAAAATACGCTGAAAACTGTAGTATCATATTATTAACTTGGAATAATAACATCAAATTATCAGCACATAAAACTGAAATTTCAGAAAAAATAGAGTCTTTTAGTGATAACCTTGGAAAACATAATGATGAATTAAATAATTATTATATTCAAAAAAAGAAATCACTACTCGATAAAAATATTTTATTAATATTTCATTGTGATGCACTATAAATGAACATCAAAAACTACATAAACGGAAAATTCCAAAATCCAATTCAAGGCAACTGGATAGATAACTATAATCCATCAGATGGCGAGATATATGGACAAATTCCGAATTCAACCAAAGAAGACGTAGAAGAAGCGTATAAAAATGCCAAATCAGCCTTTAGGCTGTGGTCGCAAACCACATTAGAAGAACGTAGCAGAATTCTAATTAAAATTTCAGAATTACTAGAAGCTAATTTAGACCGTTTTGCAGAAGCCGAAAGTAAAGACAATGGCAAACCTATTTCATTAGCAAAAGCCGTTGATATTCCGAGAGCAGCCAGTAATTTTCGATTCTTTGGAAATGCTATAACGCAATTCGCGAGTGAAAGTCATGAATCTGTAGGGCAGAATGCCATAAATTATACGTTACGTCAACCCATTGGTGTTGTAGGCTGTATTTCACCGTGGAATCTTCCACTCTATTTATTTACATGGAAAATCGCACCAGCACTAGCTGCAGGAAATTGTGTAGTAGCCAAACCGAGTGAAGTCACACCAATGACGGCTTATTTACTTGGCGAAATTTGTAACGAAGCTGGTTTGCCAAAAGGTGTTTTAAATATTGTTCACGGCTTAGGAACAACCACAGGACAAGCTATTATTGAGCATCCAGATATTAAAGCCATTTCCTTTACAGGTGGGACAGCAACAGGAGCACATATTGCCAAAGTTGCCGCACCAATGTTTAAAAAATTATCCCTAGAATTAGGCGGAAAAAATCCAAATATCATTTTTGCCGATTGCGATTACGACGATATGCTGAACACCACAGTACGTTCCTCTTTTGCTAATCAAGGACAGATATGTTTGTGTGGTAGTCGTATTTTTGTGGAAGCTTCTATTTATGAAAAATTCAAGATAGACTTTGTAGAAAAAGTAAAACAACTCAAAGTCGGACATCCTTCAAATCAAGACACCAATATTGGAGCTTTAGTTTCAAAACCACATCTTGAAAAAGTAAAAGAATACATCAACATTGCAAAAACAGAAAATGGAACTGTACTTTGTGGAGGAAATCAAGTGACTGTTGCAGGATTTGAAAACGGCTATTATTTAGAACCAACCGTTATTGAAGTTCCCAATGACGATTGCAGAGTGAATCAAGAAGAAATTTTTGGACCAATAGTAACTATTATGCCTTTCAACACAGAAGACGAGGTTTTAGAAATGGCAAACAAAGTTAAATATGGTTTATCAGCAACCTTGTGGACCAACAATCTAAAACGCACCATGACACTCAGTAACCAATTACAAGCAGGTATTGTTTGGGTAAACACTTGGATGATGCGCGATTTAAGAACACCTTTTGGTGGCGTAAAAGTATCAGGTGTTGGAAGAGAAGGTGGCTTTGAAGCACTTCGGTTTTTCACGGAAGCTAAGAATGTTTGTATAAAGTATTAATTAAATGTCACCTCGAGCGCAGTCGAGAGGTTGCTTATGAAAAACTATTATGTTTATATACTACAATGCTCAGATAACCTTACATATACTGGTGTCACAAATAATATTACAAGACGATTTTATGAACATCAAAATGGATTAAACAAAAATTGCTTTACTTTTAAAAGAAGACCTTTGAAATTAATTTTTCATTAAGAATTTAACGATATTGAACAAGCAATATACTTTGAAAAGAAAATAAAAAAATGGAGTGCTAAGAAAAAACATGCTTTAGCTAACGGAGATTATGATTTGTTACAAATTTTATCTGAATGCAGAAATGCAACACATTCAAATTATAATCCTGAGAACTAAGTAGGTCTCGACTGCGCTCGACCAGACAAAATACTATGAATCTACAACTAAACAATAAATACGCACTAGTCTGCGGAAGTACAGCAGGAATAGGAAAAGCAACAGCTGTGGCATTAGCGGCCGAAGGTGTTCAAATTACACTTGTGGCCAGAAATGAAGACAAACTGAAAACCGTACTTTCAGAATTACCTCAGCAACGCGCACACGATTATATTGTTGCTGATTTTTCAAATCCAGACGATTTAAAAACTAAGGTTTCAGAATATATTTCAAACCATCATGGCTTTCATATATTGGTAAATAACACAGGTGGACCAAAAGGCGGTCCTGTTTTTTCTGCTGAAGTTGATGAATTTGAATCGGCATTTACCCAGCATTTAAAATGTAATCATGTACTAGTTCAAACTGTTGTTCCTTTTATGAAAACTGAAGGTTATGGTCGTGTAATTAATGTGATTTCAACGTCTGTAAAACAACCTTTAGATGGGCTTGGCGTTAGCAACACTATTAGAGGAGCCGTTGCCAATTGGAGTAAAACTTTGGCTAATGAACTTGGTCAATTTGGTATTACGGTAAACAACGTTTTACCTGGAGCGACAGGTACAGAACGTTTAACTCAAATTATAAAAAACAAATCTGCAAAATCTGGGAATACCGAAGAAGAAGCTGCAAATGCCATGAAAAACGCAGTACCAGCAAAACGCTTTGCGCAACCAGAAGAACTTGCCGATGCTATTACATTTTTAGCTAGTGAACGCGCAAGTTACATCAACGGAATTAATCTTCCTGTTGATGGCGGACGAACAAAAAGCTTGTAAAAAAAGCCCTTCCTAACCTTCCCATCGGGAAGGAACAATTGCACAAAAAATGTATTATATTTATATCAGTTTATTTATTTAATTTAAACTCAAATTCCCGCTTTGAGTTTTCCCCTTTGGGGAATTAAAAGGGGCCTTTTATCATGAGCAAATTATTTCCACCCATAAATTTTAAAGAATGGATTGAAGAAAATCGACATTTACTAAAACCACCTGTTGGTAACAAAGTGGTTTGGAAAGATGGCGACTTTATTGTGATGGTTGTTGGTGGCCCTAATGACCGTACGGATTATCATTATAATGAAACACCAGAATTTTTCTATCAAGTAGAAGGTGACATTGTTTTAAAAGTCATTGATGATGGTGTACCAAAGGACATTCATATAAAGGAAGGCGATATCTTTTTATTACCGCCAAAAGTGCCGCATTCGCCACAACGTGGACCAAATACGGTTGGTTTAGTTATAGAATACCCAAGAGATGAAGGCGTAAAAGACAAACTGCAATGGTACTCTGAAAAAGATGCTAATTTGCTATACGAAGAGGAATTTACTTTGGATAATATAGAAACTGATATGCCTGCCATTTTTGACAGATATAATAAGACTATAAAAAAAGATTAAACTAGAAATTAAAAAGATTTCATAATTAAACCTCTCGTAATTCAACCCTAATATGAGTAAACGCAAACTAAGAATAAACGGTCATTCACACCTGCTTCCTTATCCTGAAGAAATTCCTCAGTTCATGAAAGACAAAGGTATTTTTTGGGTGGATAAAGACCGAAAATTTATGCTTCAAAAAGATTGGAATCGTCCAATCACAGATTCTAGTTTCTTCTTAGATGAAAAATTAGAATGGATGGAGCGTAATAAGCTAGACCATGCTGTTGTTTTAAACTTATCTCAGCTTTACGGAAATGGTTTAAGGGTTGAAGAAATGAAGCAAGCTTTACGTTTTCAGAATGATTTTAATGCCAAAGTTCAACATAATCACCCGAGTAAATTTACATGTGGTTTTGTAGTGCATCCTGGATTTGTACGAAGTGCTTGTTGGGAAATTGAACGCTGTGTAGAAGTTCTAGGCATGCAACTTTTATGTTTACCAACGCATTATATGGATTCTATAGGCACTTGGCGTTGTATTTTTGATGAAGAAAACGAACCTATTTTTGAAATGGCCAACAAATATAATTTGGCTGTAGAAATTCACCCTTACGATGGTGAAAAGTTTATAAAATTAGAAAACACGTCTTGGCGTTTTCATTTAATTTGGATGCTCGCACAATGTGGAGATGCGTATCACTTTTTAACTTTAAATGGTTACCAAGATAAATATCCGAACATGAGAACTTGTTTTGCTCATGGTGGACAATTGGCACAAATTAATTTAGGACGACGTATTCAAGGGTTTGATGGAAGACCAGATTTATTTGAAGGTAAAAGTCATCCGAGAAAAGCCGTAGGTCATAAAAATATATTCTTTGACACTTTAGTACATGATACAGGTGGATTAGAACTATTGATTAGAAACCAAGGTTCTAAACAAGTCATTATGGGACTAGATGACCCTTATCCTTTAGGCGAAATGGAAAGCGAAAAACAATCCTCTTATCCAGGTAAAATTATTGATTTAGCTATAGAACGTGAGATAATTACAGAAACCGAAGGAGATGCTATATGGGAAGATAACGTTATTCAATGGTTATGTGGAGATGATGACACAGCTAAAAAGAAATTAATGGATAGAATTTTATCTTAATAGTTCTCTGCGTATTAAGGCTTTAATTTAAATTATAACTTATGTTTTTCTTGCCCGAAAATTTAGATAAATATGTAGTTGACCATTCTGAACAAGAACCTCAACTACTGCAACAACTCACTAGAGAAACCTATCAAAAAGTACTACAACCGATAATGCTTAGTGGCCCTTATCAAGGTCGTGTTTTAAGTATGATATCGAAATTAATTCGTCCTAAAACGATTTTAGAATTAGGTACTTTTACAGGTTATGCGACGTTATGCTTAGCTGAAGGGCTTCAAGAAAATGGTAGGCTTCACACAATTGATATTAACGAAGAACTTGTCGATTTTCAGAGAAAGTATTTTGACAAGTCAACATATGGTCATCAAATCATTCAGCATACAGGAAGCGCTTTAGATATCATTCCTGAGTTAAATGAAACCTTCGATTTAGTTTTTATTGATGCCGATAAACCCAATTATTCTAATTATTTTCATTTAATTATAGATAAATTGAATACAGGCGGAGTTATTCTTTCAGATAATGTGTTATGGTATGGAAAAGTGGTGGAGCCTTTTGATGCAAAGGATAAATCAACAAAAGCCGTTTTAGATTATAATACACTTCTTAAAAACGACGAACGTATTGAAACGGTCCTTCTCCCTATAAGAGACGGTTTAACAATTAGCAGAAAAAAATAAGCCCAGCTATGAATAGCATTGATATAAGAACCGTAGATGTAGTTAAATACATCACACCTTTAAGAGAAGGCGGTTCTCTACCCGCAATTATTGAAGCTAGCGATGGTTTTCTATACGTTTTAAAATTTAGAGGAGCAGGCCAAGGAACCAAAGCATTAATCGCCGAATTTATAGGTGGTGAATTAGCTAGAGCTATAGGCTTAAAAGTTCCGGAATTAGTGTTTTTGAATTTAGACGATTCCTTTAGTAAAACCGAACCTGATGAAGAAATACAAGATTTATTAAAATTTAGTGTGGGTTTAAATTTAGGCCTACATTATTTAAGTGGCTCTATCACTTTTGATCCTTTGGTATCAGTTGCAGATGCATTAACCTCGTCTAAAATAGTGCTATTGGATAGCATCATTAGTAATATAGACCGCACGGTTAAAAACACCAATTTATTAAATTGGAACAAAGAATTATGGGTTATTGATAATGGCGCAAGTTTCTATTTTCATCACAACTGGAGCACATGGAAAAATCATCTAACAAGAACTTTTCCTCTTATAAAAGACCATGTTCTTTTAGAACGCGCTTCACTTTTAAACGAAGCCTCTAAAATCATTATGGATGCGCTTAATGACAGTACCATTGAAGAAATCATCAATAATATTCCGGAAGATTGGCTGATAAATGAATCAGATTCCTTCACACCAGACCAAATGCGAAAAGCCTATATTGAATACTTAAATTCGAGACTTTCAAAAATTGAAACCTTAGTAAAAGAAGCTGAAGATGCCAAATAAAGTTACTTTTGAATATGCAATTATAAGATTAGTACCAAAAGTGGAACGCGAAGAATTTTTTAATATTGGTGTGATCTTATTTTCTAAACGTAAAAAATTTCTTGGAGTAAAGTATAACGTTAACCCGAAAAAGCTTCAGGCATTTTCATGTGAACTCGGATTAGAAGCTATTCATAATTATTTAAAATCCTGGGAATTGATTTCTAAAGGCTCCCCTTCTGGAGGTGCGATTGCCCAATTTGAATTATCGGATAGGTTTAGGTGGTTAGCAGCGTCTCGTAGTACTATAATTCAAAGTTCTAAAACACATTGTGGTATTACTGATAATCCAGAACGTGAATTACAAACGATTTTTGAAAAACATGTGTTGGATTAAATTATTTCAGTTTAAAAAAAAGAAAAGCCTCACAACATTTTGCGAGGCTTCCTATTAAATAATTAATTACGTTCTATCTTTTGTACAGCTTCTAAAGCATCAATATTTCCATAGCCAAAACCTCTGTTCTTATTAGGATAAAATTCAGTAGATTGCTTTAACCTATTAAGCACTTGCGTTCCACTCCAGCTTGGATATTTAGACCAAAATAAAGCTGATTTTTAAAAACATGTAATTATTTATTGCGTTTTAATGATCCCGTGAAGTCTTCAAGATCATCTTTAATTTTATTGATTTCCTCTTGCACATTCTTTGTAACATCAGAATCTATGATGTTATTTTCCTTCGCGCTTTTAGAAACTTCTTGTTTAATATCATTACTTGCGTCTCTTAATTGACGCATACCTTTACCAAGTCCTCTTGCTATTTCGGGAAGTTTATCTGCACCGAAAACTAATACCACTATTAGTAGTATCACCATTATCTCGGCAGCTCCAATAAATAATATTGTTAGTTGATGTATCACGATGCAAATATAGAATGAGTTTGTGAATTAAACGACTTGAATTTAAATAAAAAAAGCCAACTTAAAAAAGTTGGCTTAAATATATGATTTAAAAAGTAGTCCTAATCTCTAGCTCTACCTTTAAACTTATCAAATTCACTTTGCTTAACCTCTTTAGGCCAAGCATTGTTAGTGGTATCTACATCTGCTGTTTCTAAATCTGGATCAATTTGTATTGATACAATCTCTTTTTCACTTGCAACAGCTTTTGTCACTTCCTTATCATTTAATCTCCATACTTGAGCAGGATAAGTTTCTCTTGATGTTGTGCCATCTGCATAAGTATATTCTACGATTAGCGGCATCACTAATCCACCTGGTTTCTCAAAAGTAACTTGATAGAAAAACTGAGGCGCTTTTTTCATAGCTTTTTGTTCTTCTGGTGTAAAATTATCCATAATGTATTCTTTTACAGTCGGTAATTCATCGATAGATGTATTGGCTTTCATGGCATCATCAAAACCTTCAGCGCCTTCTTCAATGAAATAAACTAAGCTGTTAGGCTCTCTATTATACCTTTCAGCTAATCGTTTTCCATTATCATTAGGTGTCGTTGTTACAGCAAATTTCTTCACTTCTTTGATTCCGATATCCGTATAATCTGTGGTATAAAACCAACCTCTCCAAAACCAGTCTAAATCTACGGCTGAAGCATCTTCCATAGTGCGGAAAAAATCTTCAGGAGTTGGGTGTTTAAACTTCCAACGGTTGGCATATTCTTTAAATGCGTAATCAAACAGATCACGTCCCATTACCGTTTCTCTTAAAATATTTAATGCTGTTGCTGGTTTACCATAGGCATTATTCCCAAATTGGTAGGTATTTAAACCTTTAGTCATAATAGGTGCAATATAATCTTGATTGCCTCCCATATACCTCACTATATTTTTAGCAGGTCCTCTTCTTGATGGAAATTTTTTGTGCTGTGGAGATAATGCCTTTGGATACCATTCTCCGAAGTCTTGCTCTGCTACGTACTGTGTAAACGTATTTAAACCTTCGTCCATCCATGTCCATTGACGTTCATCGCTATTTACAATCATTGGGAACCAGTTGTGCCCAACCTCATGAATAATAACACCAATCATTCCGTATTTAGTTCTATCAGAGTAGTTACCCTCTTTATCTGGACGACCAAAGTTAAAGCAAATCATTGGGTACTCCATTCCCATTGGCGTATTCACAGAGATAGCTTTATGGTATGGGTAATCAAAAGTCATTCGAGAATACGTTTTTAACGTACTTGCTACGGCTTTTGTAGACCATTGTTCCCATAAAGGATTTCCTTCTTTTGGATATAGAGATACTGCCATTACATCTTTATCACCAAGTTTTACAGCCATCATATCCCATAAAAATTTACGTGAGGTTGCAAAACCAAAATCACGTACCATTTTAGCCGAAAGCTTCCATGTCTTTTTATTTTTACTCTTAGATTTTTCAGCATTTCTAGCCTCTTCATCTGTAACAATCATTACGGGCTCATCATAAGATTTTTGCGCTTTTTTATAGCGCTTCATCATCTCTTTTGTAAATACTTCCTCTCGGTTGGTTAATACACCTGTTCCATCTAGAATATGATCTGCAGGCACTGTGATATTCACATCAAAATTTCCAAATGGTAAAGCAAACTCATCACGTCCCCAAAACTGAGAGTTTTGCCAACCTTCTACATCATTATATACTGCCATACGCGGATAAAATTGCGCTATAGTGTATAAATTGTTGTCGTCTTCTTCAAAATACTCATAACCAGAACGACCACCATCTGTAACGTGATTATTAATATTGTACCACCATTTAATTTGGAATGAAAACTTATCCCCTGTTTTCATTGCTCGAGGTAATTCTACACGCATCATAGTGCGGTTTATAGTATACGGTAAGTCTTTTCCGTTTACATCCTTAACATGAACAATGTTAAAACCACCATCAAAAGATTCTTTTAAATAGGATTTTACTACTCTTGAAGATAAAGAAGCTGGCGCAATACCAGATCTACCAATAAGTGGTGTTTTAGAATCTTTAGCTCTCATATTCTGATCTAATTGCACCCACAAATAACCTAATTCATCGGGTGAATTATTAGTATAAGTAATAGTTTCATCACCATATAATTTGGCATTAGCATCATCGATTTCAATGTCCATTTTATAATCTGCCTGTTGTTGGTAATAACCAGGTCCAGGAGCTCCTGAGCCCGTTCTAAACACATTAGGTGTAGAAAACTCATCGTAAAGCTGTTTGAATTTATTTTGGTTAGTGTGACCTTGCTGACGCTCGGTCTTTACCTCTTCTTGGGCATAGGTACTAAACGAGGTAAAAAGAATAGCACACAAGACAAATTTAAAAATTTTCATAGGTTATTTTGAAATTAAACATGGCACCTAAATTATGAATTTAAGATGGCTTTAACAGTTATTTAATTAAAATTTAACAGACATACATCGTTATCAGGTACTAATAAAAAGCTCTTATTTTTCTCATAGACTTTTAAACGAACAATGTTTTGTTGACCTGAGAACACATCGAATAATATTTGATTGGTAATCTCTATAGACTCTAATTTAGAAACGTTTTCTACTTCTAAATAGCAATATGCAATATCATCTTTATACTCTTTTCCTATAAACGTGAAGTTTACCGTTTTGCCATTTACAAGAATCTTTAATTTATCCTTTAAGTATTTGGTCATATAAGTATCCACCATTTCGGACTCATCATCGATGGCTAGCGTTATAGATTCGTCATAACGCTTTCGTATTAAAGTTTCGAAATCATCTATAAATATTTGACTAATAATCTGAAGAGACTGTTCTTTTTTAGCATATTCCACGACAGTGACGCTAACATAGTATTCGTGATTATTAGTATTAGAGATTAAAAATGGAAGGCTTAAAAAGACAAATAATATAGCTTTTAATTTCATGTTTTTATTTAAGGGTAGATCTATGGATTGTAAAACGCAGTCCAAAGTTAGTCTTTAGTTGCGGATTTCCGGTTCTCTTGATATGCTTTTAGCTTTGTTTGTAAAAATTCTAATAGTGCCAAATCGTTATTTTGATTACAAAGGTTCAAAAATTGTTTGTCTTCTTGACAAAACATATAATATTCGGTTCGTAAATTTTCTTTTAAAGTATCATTTTTGAATAAATAGTTTTCGTAGTTATTTTTCATGCGTTCTATACATGCATTGCGATCATCAAGTTCTACTATGGCTTTTAGCTTTTTTGTTCGTCCACTAATGGTGTTAAGCACTTTATAGAAGTTAACGCTAAACCCTAAGCCTATGCTACCCCAAGACCCTCCATCTGCATCGTATAGTTTCCGTTCATTTTGAGTCAATTGTTTTCCTTTGTAACCTGGTATGCCGAGATCATAAAAATTTATTTCGGGTTCGGCTTTAAGGTTTTCGAGATCAGATTCTAAACTTCCAGTAAAAATTTTACCTACAATAACCTCATTTAAGGCACTTACATTTTCTACGAGTGAGACATTAAACGCTCCTACTGCTACTATTAGTTTGGTAATAACCAGCTCTTGTGTTTGATATTTAACTCCAGAAATTATCAATGTATCTTGTGCTTTTGCAGGTATCACAAAACTTCCATCTTCATTAGATACGGTGTATTTTGCAGCTGTTCTATTTTGAATATGTAGTCCTTCGACCTCATCATCTGCAATGAGTTGACCATTTAGATCACCACGTTGCGCACTAACATAAAACACAGATAAACAAGCGAGTATAACATATAATACATTATTCCTTTTCACAGGTTTCTTTTAAGAAGGTCTTACTTAATTCTGAAATACGCTCTAAAAGTTGCATTTCATTATTTTCTTCAAACAAACGATCTTCTACTCCTGCCTTCTCTACATAATTAATAAATGCGTCTACCTTATCTAAAGGGATATCAAAATTTTTATGAATATAATTAACGCTATAAATATCTAATGCTTGCTTAAAAGGTGTTTTCTCTTTTAATTGGGCTTTTTTATTTTTAGTTTTTTCACCATCGACATCAACCACTTGCTTGAAGAGAAAACCAGCAACGTTTACTAAATCAACCATATTACCGACATATGGATTATATTCCGTAAACGCTAAATTATCTGCTTTGGTTTTATAGTCTGCTGAAAACTCAAAATCTTCAATATTATCTAATCCAAAATAGACATCGTCTAGGCTTACATTATAGGTTCTTACATTTTCTAAATCAGCTCTTAAATTACCTGTAAGGTCAAAAGGCAGAA